>Ga0325404_1005075_pt1 | contig 13911 bp, 7 predicted proteins | sample PopdelMetagenome_18_FD_205664 | JGI IMG/M metagenome (GOLD analysis project Ga0325404, IMG submission 205664) | Populus deltoides microbial communities from Bellville, Georgia, United States - Xylem-Control-R1 | ecosystem: Host-associated > Plants > Phyllosphere > Stem > Wood/Secondary xylem... | reverse complement strand
CAGTTCTCCCCCTTGTGCCTCCAGGACTGGTCCGGCAAATCTTTAAAAAGATGAGAAGCACTGCTTCTGACGGCACGATATTCAGGAAGCGGAACCAGCAACAATGGAGGCCATATTGGTGGGCTATGAATGGGACAAGTCAGCCATTGACCCAAATCTATGAATTAAAAATCAATATTTTAAAAAAGAATTTTCATTTGTTGTTGGAAAAAATTGAAAGAAAATGACCGAAATCGAAAGGGGAAATAGAGCTTTTATTTTTATTGTTCAATAGACATTAAAAACTACGGTTTTATCTTGATAGTGACTTGCATTATGGGCACAAGCAAACATATGCCTCTTTTTATATTACCCTCCAAATTTTAAAGTTTTTTTTTTTATAAAATTAATTATGAATAAAATAAGTAAAATCAAATCTTGCATGATTTTCAGATGAAATTATATTTTTTATAATAATTTTCATGTTTAATGTATGAATTATTATATAAGAACTTCTATAATTTGCAAGATTTATAAAAATATATGCTCATGATATTTATTTTTTATTTTATAAAATTTGTACACAATTTGTTTTTAATCTTTGTTTTATGTTTTTTTTATTACATATAAATTATCAAGTCATGATTTTTATATTTTTTTTTATTAAAATTTGCTTTTCTTTCTATTTAGAAAACAATAATTCTAATATAAAAACCATATTTTTATCAAAACAATAAATGAACATGGAAATGAAATTTTGCTTGAAGAGATAACTTTTTTTCTCATTAATTCAAATGAATTAGATTTTTATAAAGAGATGAATGTTACTAATAAAAAATATATGTGATTTAGTAAAAACAAACAAAAAAAAAACACATTAATAAGAAAATAAAAACCCACCCAATAAAATATATTTTTTTTTCAAAATTTAAATCGTTGTCTTTAGTCCTAATGAAATTTACACCTGCGTTTCTTTTCTTCTTCTTTTTTTCCTTGTTCAAGCCTTGTTCTTCCACTTTCTGACAGAAGCAAGATGCAAAAGCAACACAGTCCATGTAAATTTAAGAGCAGATGTGATGCGACTTGGTTCTAATAAACATGAACAATGATGATTATTTATTAATAGATAGTTTTACGTACAGATGAGCACCATCACAGCAATTTGGGTTGTCATCTCGATTTCTTATTAAGACTTGAAGCAAGGGAAACAATCAAACTCTTGCTTAAGAAAAGAGAGCGATTCAAGGCACTATTTCTGAACTGAAGACCATGAATTGGCGTCGATCCAGTTAAATGCTATGGGGCTCAAAAAGGCGTCAGGAATGCCGAGAGAACTGACCAGGGCAAGTGCATGTGGTCGCAATTCTCCGCAGAGCTTTGTCACTTCGTTCCTCACAGCAGCTGCGTTGTCTGTTGATAAGTACCCATACCGAAGGAATGCGGCGTCTTCTTCCAAACAGATTAAGGCATACATGGATCTCAACAAACCGAGGACATTCTGCAGAGGAAGCAAACCCACAAATTCAGCAACAAGACAAGGTTCTCCCTTCTCCAACATCTTACTTGTTCCCTACCAGACATTTTAGGCTATTTGCTGATGTTCCTTATAGGTCAAGATTTTGGAAAAAGCAATGAAGACTGCAGTAGAATTTCTGATGTTATTAAGAAATTTTAAACATCCCTTCTGACTTTCGATTCACATACTATATCTCATTAGCTCAAATAATTCTTCCATAACCCACTTCCCTAAACTCTTCCAAGTTCTAACCACTCGTCAGATTGCCATAATTTTATTTTATTTTTTTGGTGAATCAGAGAGAGATTTTACCAAGGCATGGTTAGAAGAACTTCAACTCACGTATAATTCCCTTCAAAGCTTCAGATATATGTTTTTTTTTTTTTAATTCTGATGCAAATTCTTTTTTTCCTTGCATAAGAAAAAACTTGTTTCGACAGCAATTCATTTATACCTGACTCCTTCAGTCATGATGCATTCTTATTATGCTAGGACATCACAAAATGGTTTAAAGCTTTACGAACTATATCATTAGGCTAATGTGTAGAAAAATATAGAAAAATACAAGAGTAATTTCTATATTTCTTACCTTCAAGGAACCAGCAGATACATTTGCCTCAGCATCAATGAAGGTCTGCAGAATAGCTCTGTCTGAGAAAGCTCTGCCCAAGTCTTCTGCAAGTTGATAACTCTGGTGCCAATAGTTAAAGCAAAATCTCATCAACAACAACAATCAGAATGACAGGTGTGGAACAGGAAAGCACCAACTTTATTACCAGAAAAGCATCCCTACCAGAATAAATGCTCGCTCTTTGCTTTCTCCCTTTGATTGATATAGTGAAACTTCTGCAGCAAAACGGTTCAGAAGATCTCGTTCCCTCAAGCAGTGAGCATTCATCTGATGCACACAATCGGTTAGGCATATGACATATGTTGAGAAAGGTTAATATGCTTACAAACTTAGACATTACCTGGAATTGGCTGTTCCTGAGGGTAGTGCTTGTAAGATTAGATTGAATTACAGGGACGGGTCCATTCATGTGTTCTAATCCCAAACCTTTGAAAGGTTTGTTTTTCTTCTTTGCAGCTACATATTCTGAAAGGAGTGCCTTGCTGACCTGAAACAAAAATCCACTGCTTCAAACCAAAATCTTAAAGAAGTATGTGCTAGTAAACTTAATTCCATTTAAATTGTAACACATCAGTTTTTGGATGTTCTAAAATGAGTGACAAAAGAATCAAGTCGTAACAAAAGACAAGCTCAAAACCATTGTTTAACTCAAAGCCTTGTTCAATCTACTTGGATTGCACCTGCATCACCACATAGATCTTAAGTCCTAGTCACCTTTTTTTTATGGCTGATAGACAGACACATACAGAATGCTCATAAAGCGTGCCTAGTTGTGCCAACTCCCCCATCCCCACCTTGCAGCCCGAACCGCCCAAAACCAAAAACATAAAAATCTTGATTTTCATCCAATAGTTCTTTTTTTCAGACATTCACCCAAATAAAGACAATACACTGTACCTGCTGCATGAGAACATTGTTGTCCCCCTCGAAAGTTGACTGGACATCAAATTCACCTTTCAGATGACCAACTCGATTTTCAGTCTTCAAGCCTTGTCCTCCACAAGCTTCACGGCATTCCTAATGAACATGAATACAACGAAATTCAGCAAGGCCTTTTACCATAAACCTAAATTTCATATCCGGTTCTATCTCCTCACCTGGAGGGTTCTCATGTTATGCCACGTGAAGATAGCCTTGAATGCACTTGAAACAACATGAAGAGTTTTGGCTGATTCAGGGGTTCTGTTCACGTACATCATTTTCAAGTAATTTCCGCCAAAACTCATAGCATACCTGCATGACAAGGGTTCATTCCAGGGGGAAGAGAAAAGAAATAAGTCAGAATGAGAGTTTTATTTATTTAAATTACAAGCAATAAGCAGCTGCGACGCAGAAGTTCCAAAACCAAGTTGCATGGCCAGTTTACAGAACTAGCATTGCCAAGGGCATTGGAGGATTCAATACAACTGGAGCATCTACTATTCACAGAACTAGTGATGGACTTGAAGATACGATTTTTTTGCACAATAAAAATGGTGTTTTGATAAAAGACAACAATCGGATGACATTTTCTGATTTTCCCAGACCATAGTCTGCAAGATCCCAATCATCATATCAACATTTCACATAAAAACAGAACAATATCTTTTTTATGGAATTCAAGAAAAAGGAAAAAGCCAGACTCAGCAATAAATGACAATGGCTCTATGAGAGTAAACTAACGAATAAACACAATTATTGCACATTACACAGGCAGATGACTGATGTCAAACTAGGGCTTGAGCAAATTGTAAAATTCCTCAGATGCAAGCAATAAACTTGAGAACAATTGAAACTTCACTATTACCATGGATCTTACTACTTTGAAATTGCATGTATGAAGCACAATTTTACAACCCAAAAGAGTTAAATACATTACAAATTTCAGTATGAGTGCATTGCGACTACTTAGATACTTACGACTTAGCAAGAAGAGGCAAGAGTCGGCGTTGATGACTTGGGTAATCAAGCAAAAGGACTTCAGGTCCATTAGGAGTAATAGAAAATGCCCGCCTACTCAAGGCATACCTAATAGCAATTGCCAAACCAATCTGACAGGAGAAGAATGACATCCATATTAATGGAAAATCAAGCAGCCAGTTATGAAGGCATGGTTTAAATACAATACACCATGAACGCAAAGCTTTAATGAGTAGGATGAAAATTACTCTTTCTGATCAGATAATTAAATCCTTTTAATGCATTACTTAGAACTCATCTTCCATGTCATCTTTATGATTTAATTCACAACCTTAATCCAATTCCTTTGATGAGCAAATAGTCTTATTAAAAGTGCATCATCCGCTTTTCTCAAAGTAATTATCTAAACAAAAGAGTTATGTAGTTCCCAATATTGAACCGCAGAACTGTTTTGAAGTAGCCCAATCCAATATGGCTAGTAGAGCTGGTGCATAATCCTATACCTTAAAGAGGAATATGCATTAGCAGTAAACAATCAACCTTACAGAAAATTTTGTAGTCTTCAGTAAATGATTCTCTAAATATAATGAAAACTGCCATGATTCAATACCTTTGCAGAGTAAATTGCACTAGTAGCAATAGTTACACGACCAGATGTCAAAGGGGCCAAGAATGCTGCAAACCTCTGGAAAAAAACACATGACAATTGACTTATTTGTTTGCTTGACAATTAAAGAACATGAAAGAAGCACAAAAGAATTACTTGGTCTTGGTCTTTTATTGCACTCAGATATTGACCATCTGGTGAAACATCAGCAACCGAATTCAACAAGTTCTCTCTGGGGATTCGCACATTGTCAAACCTGAAAACAAGTCCCCAAAATCCTCATTGTGTTCATCATGTGCTAATAAAACAGTAATTGACAAGAAAAGAAAAGTGTGATTAATAAATACCAGATTCGACCATTATCAACACCATTCAAACCAATTTTGTGGCCACAATCAGCTATACGGATGTTTGGGCATATGTTTCCATTTACATCCCTGATCTGGGCTATAAGAGCGTGGACCCCTTCATTCACCCCATTTATGATGAGCTGAGAAAAGACTATAGTGTGTGTTGCATGCTGAATACCAGTAAAATTGTGTCAACATAGACAAAATTGCATATGGAAGAATGAAACAAAGAATGGCCTTAACAGAAAAATGTGTTCAGGAAAAACCCTTACATTAGCAGCCCCCCCTATCCAATATTTCTGAGCTGATTCACATGGGGTATTGATTACAAACTCTCCCGTCTTTGAATCATAAGTTGTGACTGTTTCAATTCCTCGAACCTAAAAACATCAAACAAGGAAAGAGGTCAAATGTGCACAACAGAGCACAAGTAACCACATAGAAACCTTAGTAATGACAGACACAAAAATTGGCAGCCTTCACATACATTACTTCCATGCCCCAACTCAGTCATAGAAAAGCAACCTTTGATTGCAAAAGTCTCAGTGTCTCTTAACCACTTGTCATGGTGGCGTTTTGTGCCCATAAATTGGATAGCACCACCCCTGAAATTAATTAACAAAAAAAAAATATTCAAATTCAGCTGACAAAATTTTCCTCCTGAACCCTGAAACAAGCCTTGCTAAATTGAACAGATACAAAAATTCAACACTACAGTTTTTTTTCTTCCATATTCCTGCTGAATTGAATCCATTACAAGACTTCAGAACTAACAGCCAGTTTTACCATTTTTTCTTCAATATTCCTGGTATATTTCAAAAAAAGTCTTGTTTCAAAGGATTTCCACAGAATACCAAAATACATTTCCTCCATTTTGAACTACCTGCACTCAGTCCAAAAAAGACATGTCCTAGAAAGCAATAAAGTAAACCTCAGTTTCTGTTTTCATGATTCATGATACCTTTGCGATCAGCATTATTATATGTGCAGCGGTTGTTTTTTATGTATTTTTTGCTCGAAAATATATTAAAATAATATTTTTTTCATTTTTTTTTAATATCTATATATCAAAACAATCTAAAAACATCCTAAAAATTAATTTGAAAAAAAAAAATTCTACTTCTTCATTCCAAACAACCAAAAGAATGTCAAGCACAAAATTCTTTAGATTTTAAAGTAGAAATTTCACTCTTTCCCTCAGATTTTCTCAGCAACCAAATAGAAGACAACATAACAGCTCCATATTTACCACTCCATTGAAGCCCCGTAAATCAATAAGAAACTAACAGAAAAACTAACACTAACCCATTAACCCAATACCCAAAAATAATAGCAGAATGGAAAAAAGATATTGCAGAAAGAAACAATACAACCACAAAAAAATAGAAATGAAAACTAATAATCTAATAGCAACCCATTAATCCAAAACAGAAATCAATACAGTACCATAAGAAGAAATGAACACCAGTCTTAATAGCAAGAGAGTGATCAAAAATCTCGATAACTTCAAGCAAAGCCAACTTTTTCAATTCAGCTTCAACCCCTTTTTTTGTCAACCATCCATCAAAAGCACCTCTTTCTAACAAATACTCAATCCTTTTCATGGTCATCTCTCTTTGCTGCTCCATTGTCTGATTATAATCAGGGCTTACAAACAACCTCCCACCTCTCTCTTTCCCATTAAACACTCTCCCTTGTTTGATAACACCAAACAACCAGTCCCTATCCTCTAAGTTGTGGAAATCAAGAATTTTTCTCATTTCTTTGATGTCAAAATCGAAACTTTCTGTTAGTTCTGGTGGGGAGTAGCTTAAACAAGAATTTGATTGAAGACAAGAAGTGGGTTTTGAAGGAGATTGAACAAGATGGTTGTTTAGCATTCTGGTTCTACGTGAAGCTGTGTTGATTGATGATTCTTGCGCCATCTTTTTCTGGTTTTTTGGGGTTTCTGTGTCCAGTACCACTTTTTTCGCAGAGATCAGAAGACTTTTGGAGATTGAATGATGAAGATGTGAAACAGATTAAGTCTTTGTTATAAATAAGTTGTTCGGTGTCTTTTCTTACCGGCAGATAAAGTTGTTTGGTCTTATCAAGATAAGAAAAATGGAACAAAAATGTTAAAAATATAGTTTTTCTATAGATTTTCGAATATTTCACTTTGGGTTCTAGACTTCTAGTGCTAAATATTCTTCAAAATGTAGTTTACCCAAAATACGACGCCGTCGTTTAGCTCGTAGGGCATTTAAAACTCGTTTCCCAAAATTGCGATGGCTGGCAGCTGATTCTGCAGCGTGTAGAGTTTATCAACTTCCAAAAAATAGAAAGAGTAAATAATTAAAATTAAAATAGTCTAATTATATTCTTGATCAAGCTTAATAGATTAGTTTTATTTTAATTAGAGAATAAAAAAACAACAACAACAGTAAATAATTAAAATTAAAAAAAACAAAACTCTAGAAAGCATGCAATCGAATTAAAAAAAATTAAGTTTCAGTTTGAGCAGTGTGATAAATATATAAACTGAGTAATAAAAGGCAAGTCAACTCGTGTTGACTTGCAAAAACTATGATTCAAATTATGAAATTAAGTTAATCCAATAGAAAATAAATTAAAAATAATTATAAAATTTTTTATTTAAAAAAATATTAAATAAAAAAATAAATCAAATCATTAAATCGAAAAAAATATACATAAAAAAACAATAAAATATAATTTCTAATAAATTTAATATTTGATGATAAATTATTATTGTTATAGTTATTATTATTATTATCATAAATTATATTTAGACACGTGACCATTGGAATAAAGGAAAGGGGGTGTCTGGGAGAACGGAATGTACTTGAAGTCAACAAATATATTAATGCTACCATTAAAAAAAAATAGAAGTAATTTTCCAATGATTGTAATGGAGACACATTAATGATGAGTTTGCATTAATTTGGAAGATATTTTATTATTTTAAGACATTCTCAATTTAGCCCCTAGTGTATTATCCAATTCGCAATCAAGTTTCAAACTCTTCTGATTTATTAATTTTGCCTAAAAAATCGACATTTTCGCTCTTCCATCCATTTGCTATCTGTGACAGCTAAGAGATTTCATCCAATTTATATATAATTTTAAAGTGCTTCAATCCAATGCAGAAATAAATCCTTATTTATCATAAAACTGCATTTTATGGTATATTATGAATGAATTCGAGCAAATCCTGTGTTAATTGAACAAGAAAATTTACTTTTAACTTATGAAATTATGATACTATCTAGTTTTTATAGCTTTTTAGGCAAAACTAACTAAATCAAAAGATTTAAAAATTAATTAATAATAGAGTGATAAATAGGGGTGATTATTTTCGGTTCGATTTGGTTTTTATAAAAAAAAGTAACCAAACTGAAAATTTTTTCTTTAAAAAAAACCGAACCGAACCGAAACCGGTTCAAACTGACCGGTTTCAGTTCGGTTGGTTTTTTAAGATAAAAACCGGTTCAAATCTGTTTGGCTCAGTTTTTTTGGTTTGGCTTGGTTTTTTGCCATTTTGCCTCGGGTTTTTTTCAGTTCAGTTCAGTTCGGTTTTTTCAGTTTTAGGTTTATAAAACCGGAACCAAACCAGCCGGTTTTTTTAAAATTTTAATCTGTTTAATAGATTTTTTTCCAAGGTTCGGTTTTTTCAATTATTTTTTTCGATTTTCTCAATTTTTTTACTCACCTCTAGTAATAAATAAATAGCTCAACATAGGTCTTTCTTTTGCCTTTCTTCGGTTCATCTAAAAAGATTTTCCATCAATAAAGTTTTTTTTTTTCCTTAATGATAATAACTAAAAAAATGTGGAAACTAGTTTCAAATTATGATGTCTAAAGTCAACTTTTCTCTTTATTAATAAAAAGTCAATGATTCCTTTTTTATTTTTTTTTCTAGGTACAATTTGTATTTTAATGTAAAAACATTTTTGAAAAAAAAATTATTTTAAATTATTTTTTATATCATTTTGATGTATTAATATCTAAAATAGATTTTAAAATTAAAAAAATATATTATTTTAATATATTTCTCTTTATCACAGTGTGTTACAGGCTGTAAACACTACATAGAGGTATGAGTAATTATTTTCGATTCGGTCTGGTTTTCTTCGATAAAAATAACCAAACTAAAATTTTATAAAATAAAAAAATCAAACCAAAATTGAATCGAAACTGGTTTCAACCGACCTATTTCGGTTCAGTTATTTTATATTAAAAACCGAAATTCAACCAATCAGTTTCGATTATATTCGGTTTGGTTTCAGTTCATTTATTTTATATTAAAAATAGAAAAAACTATATTTTTTTAGGCTTTTTGACAGGCTTGTTTTCTGTTTGGATTTTCAATTTTGTTTTAATTAAACTGGTTCGGTTGAGGTTTTTTAGTTTTAGATTTATAAAACTGAAACCAAACCGAACCGAATATTTTTTTAAAATATTTTAATTGATTTAATTAAATTTTTTTTATGGTTTGATTTTTTCAATATTTTTTTTTATTTTCTTGGTTTAATTGGTTTGTCAAATTTTTGTTTCACCCTTATACAGAGGTGTAATTTCACTATAGGGAGCTGGGCCGAAACGACGACGCTCCCGATATGGTTGGAGCACGAAACTGCAAGGCAATGTGATAACAGATTCTGACGAGTGTATCTCGGTGGGTCTCCTCTGGCCCTGTCATTTCTTGAAACAGGGAGAGAGGGAATATACGTGACGGCTGTGACGGCTGTCTAGGAAAGGATAAAATCATGGCAGCTAAGAATTTAATATCTGTTCATGTTAGGTATGTGTAGGGTATGTTTCCCTTCCATTTTCACATACCTTTTATTTTTTTCCCTTAGTTAAATCGATGGTGTCCATGATGCCCTAAACAACCATAAATAATTCCAATACTCTACCTGTTTAAATTAAATTATACTGTTTTTGTTTTTTCTTAATCAATTAAATTATAACAATTTTAATATAATCAATAGGGGTGTTAAAAAATATTATCTATAATGTTTACATCATGTAATTAGATACAATCCATCAAAATTTGATGATGTGGAAGTTATAGATGATAGTGAATTAAAAAAATCTAAGAAATGAATATGTTGGTTGAGTGGAGGGTTGAGAGTTTTAAAACTCAGTCAACCCGACTCAATCTGTATATTTTATATTTTTTTCTCTTTATATTTGATAGTTTATAAATTGTAGATTTATTTTATTTTATTTAGAGATGTTTCATTTTCAAAGTTCATGTTAGTGGGCTTCCTATTATATTTTTAAAACGTAATAAAAAATAACTTGCCTCTTTACTAAATGACAGAAGAGAGTTAATGGTGGTACAAGGTATAAAAATCAAACCTAACATTGGAGGTGCCATTTATAATTCAATTTATAATTCATATTGTAGGTTTACCTCTAAATACGAATCCATGAAAATTAACAATATAAACCTAATCTGTGAACATCTATAATATCCATAAAAAATCTAGCCTAACCCAATACACACACACACACACTCAGGTCCAAAAAATAACCGTATGGATTGGGCTTAATGACCTAACGATACCCATGAATACCCCTGATAATTAGATAACTTTATATATTTTTTTAAATCAATGGAATCCATGTTGCTCAAGAACGTTTTTCTATTTGGTTTAATGTTAGGTTTTTTGACAGATTAAAGGGTATTTTAGATTAAAAACAAGTTTCATGAGGTACTTCGGATTTTTTTTGAGGTATTTTTAATATTAGTAATTAAAATGATGTCCCATGCTATGTTGTGGACATATCATTTTTTTTTCTAACATAAAAAAATGTATAGATAATGGTAGTATTTTTAAGGAAATAAGAAAAATCCAAAACGTGACTCATTGACTTGATTGAATCTAGTAAGTTTAGTTAATTCAATAATATTATAAAAAAAATAAACAATGAAAATAGATAAATGAAACAAAAAAAAGGACAATAATTAACTATAAAAAATGAGCAGCTAATATTATACTCGTAAAAAGAAGAAAGAAAAGTTCACTAGAAACTTACATTCATTTTGTCGTGGACACCTCCTCACTACTAGGAAAAATTCACTGAAATATTTTAAAGCCATATCAAAAGGCTGCATAACGACATCAAAACAGACCACATGTGCTGCTAGAGTAATGACTCATAAAGCAAACCAAATAAAATATCATGAAATGAGATTCAAGCTTATATTTAATCAATTAATTTAATTTAATTCAAAAGCATGTTTTAAAAAAACTAAATTTAACAAAGAATGATAAATAAAAAGACTTGAGATGACCTAAATTATTTTCAAAATTAGGAGAAAATCCTATAGAAAGAAAATAAAAAAATATAACGAAGGTCAACCTCCAATTAAATAAATGATGAAGGATAAAATTGAAAAAAATATTCTTAAAAAAAGAAAAAAAAATAGGCGAATCACCTACACCTGAGTTAATCTCTAAAACTTGCAACTCATGAAATCCTAGACTTGAGCTTAATCAATAAGCTTAATTCCCAACTAATGTAATGTTGAAAGATGAAATTAGAAAAAAAAAATCAATTTAAATTTTTTATCAAAGTAAAAAATAGCAATAAAAAAAATGATGATCAAGTCTTATAGGGTGAACAAAAACTAAAGGAGAATAAAATCGTATGAAAAATCAATTTAAAAAATATCTCAAATTAAAAAAATAACAATAAAAAGAATAAAGAAAAATTTGACAGATGAAAAAACCGAAGGAGGATGAGATTGAAAAAACATTTTTAATTTTATGAATTATTTCAAATAAAACAAATAGTAATGCAAAAAAACAACCAAATATGTAAGAAAAATAAATTAAGGTTGTTTGAGAATTTAGAGAGTCAGATGTGAAAATTGAGATTAAGAAAGATAAGAAGAAAAAAAGGTTGTCGTCGGCGTTAAATTAAAGGTCAATAAGCTAAATGTGGCTTTAGGATGGAGAGTTCATTGAGATGATTCCAACGATATCAAGGGAGGCCATCTTTGGCCTCCAAAATCTGTCGTACGTGTCGCCAGAACACAATAGACGCACTGACACATGCAATACACGCGTTAGTTAGTTTTTGTTTTTAAATAATATCTATATTTATAAAAAATATCAAATTTCACCTCAATCAATTTGATTATAACTAAAAAACTAGGATGAAAATACCAAAAAGCCCTTGAGTGCCAAATAAAAAAAAATTGTTTTGAAAGGTAATTTAGTCATTTTACTATTATTTAAAAAGTAGAAATTAAAAAAAACCACTAACACAAGTTAAATAAATTTTATTTTTAAAAATAATTTTATTATTTCACCGTATTTTAAAAATATAAAAAAACTGAGTTATCTCCATTAACCTAATAATAACCGACAGATTTTGAAAGAACACCATATTACTTTAAATAATCAATTCATCGATTTTTTTAGAAAGAATAAAATAGTCATTATATTGGTTTTTCTTCCCGTAGCTTTTGTTAATATTTATTAGGAGAGTGTCTATAGAGTATAACAATACTACTCATTGGAGGACCACGTCCAAGAGAAGATAGGCACTCCGTGTCTTGTAATTCTTACATCAGTGGACAAATAAGTGTTCATGTCAAAAGTATTTGTCGAATTTTTTTCCTTCCATCGCATGGTGTTTTGGGATCCTTAGCACACACCAAGTTATGGAAGCATGATCTTCAGTCTTTTATGGTTTTACTAGGAAAGACCAGATCATGTAATGCTAATTACACAACAACTTAAACAGCCTAGGAGACACCTCTTAACATTCCCCAACTACCTTGGGAATTAAACTCGGTCTTTGGCAGATGTAACAAACAAGTGTCTTCAATTCTCATAACGCAATATGAGATCGAGGAAGATGTACCACCATTTTTGAGGGATTTGAAGCCTTTACATTACAAAATGCACCTCTAAATGGTCTTCGTCATCACTATCGACTGTTATCCTTTTTGTTAGTGATTTGATTAAGTTATGAATGTTGTAGCATTACAACATTCATAAATCTTGTTTATAGAAGCCAAGTCAAATGCATGAAGCACTACAAATTGTAGATGACGTCACAACCCAAGAACACGTATCGTTTTCCTAAGCTAGCAAATACAAATGCATTGGAGCATATGCTTCGTTTGCTAACTTATTGTTAGTAAAATAGAGACAAATAATGCCCACTTCCACTATATACTAGTGGGAATAACTTATATCCGGTTAGCACAAGGTCGAGGCTCAATTTAAGGCATAAATCCTGCCGTGATTTATGGCCTTTGCTCCCAGCTTGGTCTATAAATAAACTCAATAAAGAGCTGAGAATGAAGAAGATAGAGAGAGCTAGAGTGAGTTGAGTAGAGAAGAGTTTTTCTCCTCCTCCTTATTTGTATTGTATCAAAGATTAGTTAATACAAATCAGTAGCTCCGTGGAATAGGCCAGTTGCCGAACCACATAAACTTGTGTGTGTTTGATTTCTGGAATTTCCTAACAACTGGTATTAGAGCTTGTTCTTGAAAAAGAAGGGTGTTTGATCCAAACCCAGTAATCAAAGTTCTCAAAACGTGTTTTTGAACATATCATCGTGTAGGGGAAGACGAGATAAATCCATTGGTGAAACTCCGGTGAAGAACCGACGTGCTGCATGCCTGAACGCGACAGCAAGCGCCGCCGTCAGGACTGCCCACGCGCGCCACACTCCTTCTTCACTTGACTACTCGTAACTGAACCGGGTTGACCTAACATGTTATCAACCAGCACAACCATTTCACACAGTCATTCGCCACATCACCTGACCAGCCAGCAATCCACGTCAACACATGCCACGTTAGTGATAATGACGCACGACTGTGCCACGTCATCAAAGGTGGGTCTGGTTTGCTTACATGGACGATACATCATCAACGCCATGTCATCCGTTGGGTTT
>Ga0325404_1005070_pt1 | contig 13916 bp, 12 predicted proteins | sample PopdelMetagenome_18_FD_205664 | JGI IMG/M metagenome (GOLD analysis project Ga0325404, IMG submission 205664) | Populus deltoides microbial communities from Bellville, Georgia, United States - Xylem-Control-R1 | ecosystem: Host-associated > Plants > Phyllosphere > Stem > Wood/Secondary xylem... | reverse complement strand
TATTTTCCTTAATTTGCCCACAACATGACCCGTATGGCTGTCCAAAACTATGCCCCATCGTAAGCATAGTGTTAAATCCAACCCAAAACTTCCATGGTTGCATGAGCAATTTTCTTTAACTTGTGTTCTTTTTTTTTTTTGGATTAGTCCATGGATCAGATAAGCTTTCCTAGATATTAATTTTTTGGGTTTTTCAAACTATTATCCAGAATTAATCATTCGAGGTTCTATCGGTTAAGATGTAAATTTCTTCTAAAAAAATTACGAACTTGAAACTATTTATTTAAGCAGCCAGAGCCCTTCCTCTCATGCAAACCTTGTTGGTTCTGCTGGATATTAATGAAATTGAAATGATGGATGCAATATATTTTTGCTTAAATTTAGTATAAAATGATAACATAAAATCAAACTAAAATAAGAGAAGGAATATTTTTGAGAAAAAAAAAAGGATAAATCATTATTGGGCCTTTAGAAAACCCAACAGAACAATAAAGAAGTCCTAAAGCCCACAAAATATGAAACTCACTTTCACTTCTCACCAATGGAGTCTTCTACACTGTTACAGTGACAGCGTCAGACTCGAAACAAATGAAGACGCAGAGGCAAACCAAGGTCAAGATGGTAATTTAAAAGAAAAACCCTAGAAATTCCCTTAGGTATAAAGACCACATTAGTAAAACAGTTCTCCCTAGTATCAGGAGGAGGCAGTGACTGTCCTTACTCTCAAGGTTTTTTTTTTCCCTGTTTGGTTGCTGAGAAAATGAAAGAAACCATGAAGTGTTTGGCTTCTGTTTAGCTTTTTTGCTTGCATGTTTAGATTTGATGAATTTTGTTTGAGGTTGACTATATACAATTGTTACTGACATTAGATTTAATGTTAAAAATGACACTCAAATTTTGCGTTTTAGTTGTTACAAACGTTCGATTATGGTGGAAATGAGATTGGTTTTCACATTCAAATTGTGGGTTTAAGTTGTTACTAAACTTGGATTATGCTAAAAATGAGGTGGGATTTGACATTCGAATTGTGGGTTTTAGTTGTTGCTAACGTTGGATTATGTTAAAAATGACATGGGTTTTGCAATCAAATTGTAGGTCGTAGGTGTTAATAACGTGAGGTTACGTGAAAAATGGCATAGGTTTGAAGTTTGTCTTTGATTTGTGTTGTATGGTTTGTCCTTTTTGCTGCTTTGTGGGGGTGGTTGGTGGAAGTTAAGTTGGATTATAATGATGATCATGGCATTTTGTTGGATTAGTATATGTTATCTAGTTTTATTTGCTTATTGCAAAATTGCAGGTAGTACTTTGTTCTTGAAGCCTAATTGTCTAAAATGGTGGATTTTTTCTGACTATCAGGTCACCATCTTGAGTTGTGAACATGGCGGATGAATCGGGGAATCCGTTGGTTTTCAGGAAGATACATGGACAGTCATCTCTCATTTCTAAGCTTTCCCCAAACTTGCACAGCAGGAATTGTCACATGACTAGTGGTGCATTTTCTAATGGTTTTCATAGCCATATGCATCCTGCAATTCAGGGAACTGGTCTGGCATTTGTGCCACATGTTTCCCCGATATTTGTTGAAGCACCATCCGAGAAAGGCGCTAAAGGATTTATGATTGATTTTCTCATGGGAGGAGTATCAGCAGCTGTTTCAAAGACAGCAGCCGCTCCAATTGAGCGGGTTAAACTCTTGATTCAAAATCAAGATGAAATGATCAAGGCCGGTCGATTATCTGAACCATACAAGGGTATCACTGACTGCTTTGCTAGAACCATCAAAGATGAGGGTGTCCTTGCTCTTTGGAGAGGCAACACGGCTAATGTCATCAGATACTTCCCTACTCAGGTCATTTCACTTCAGTTTTTTTTTTCCTTTTGTTATTTTTTAGTACATGTGCTTGACTGTAGTAGTGTTTATATCAATTGACACCTTTGTACACCTACCAGGCCCTGAACTTTGCATTCAAAGATTACTTCAAGAGTTTGTTTAACTTCAAGAAGGAAAAAGATGGCTACTGGAAGTGGTTTGCCGGGAATTTGGCATCAGGTGGAGCTGCTGGTGCTTCATCACTTCTATTTGTTTACTCCTTGGATTATGCCCGTACTCGTTTGGCTAATGATTCAAAGGCAGCTAAAACGGGTGGTCAGAGGCAGTTTAATGGGTTGGTTGATGTTTATAAGAAAACCCTCCAGTCTGATGGCATTGCTGGACTTTATCGTGGATTTAACATATCTTGTGTTGGAATTATTGTGTACCGTGGGCTCTACTTTGGAATGTATGATTCTCTTAAACCTGTGGTTTTGGTTGGTAATTTGCAGGTATGTACTGTTTTTTCTTATTGCATCTCTGCCAATCTTTTTTCCCTGCTTTCAAGTTGTCCTTCTCCTGTTATGGTTCTACACTGCAAATATGTTGTTTTGACCTCAACCATCTTTGCTGGTGGAACTAAATGCAAGATGAAATGGACTCCTCTTCTTATGGATTTATGCTCCTGTGTCCTAAGTATTGTATGTGTAAAATTGTGGTCCTGTGTTCACCACCTTTTGATAAAATTAATTCAAACTGAGATATCTTAATGTTTGGATGTGTGGCACAGCGGCAATGCTGATTTTCCTCTACTATATGAAGTTTAACATGATCAAACGGTTAATGTTGGTTTGTTTGGTTTCTACAGGATAGTTTCTTTGCAAGTTTCTTGCTGGGATGGGGAATCACAATAGGTGCTGGATTGGCCTCTTACCCCATAGATACAGTCCGGAGAAGGATGATGATGACTTCAGGAGAAGCTGTGAAGTATAAGAGCTCTTTGGATGCATTTAAACAGATCGTCAAGAATGAAGGGGGTAAATCACTCTTCAAGGGTGCTGGTGCAAATATCCTACGTGCTGTGGCAGGTGCTGGTGTGCTTGCTGGGTATGACAAGCTGCAGGTCATTGTCTTTGGCAAGAAATATGGATCTGGTGGCGGTGGCTAATATGATTGCTGATGCCAGTGGCCATGATGATGATGATGATGATGATAAAAGGAAAATGCTTCTGCTTCTGTTAGAGTGCCTTTCTCAGCTTCGAATAATTTTTCAAGAAATGATAGTGCTCTAGATGTTTACCGGTACCTGGGATTTCTTAAAAACAAATATAGTTGTCTGGACATCTTCAATTTTGAGTGTTGTAACTAGTACAGCATAAACGATGTTAGTTTGTATGTGTCATGATGAGAATAGTTAGATAATATTCTCTCAAGTGTGCTTGTTTTGGAGTGGTTTTGCCCTGTGGAAATCTAAGATGTTTTGTCCCTTGTTTATTGAAAAATTATTCAAAGGATGAACGGTGCCAGCTTCAATGCCAGTACTGCAGATTTTTTCATACTTCCCCCGGCATCTTCAATATCACTGATCTTGATTATGCTGGCCAGCAAGACGTCCCAAAAACTTGGAAGTGTACAGTGCTCAATTTAATGGAAAAGAATTTCAGTATATTGCTTGGTGGTGCTGGACTCGTATGAGATGCAGTTGCAGCAGAAATTGATGTGAACTTTTCCATTTGTTAGAAGACTCGAAGTTCATGCCATGGCGTAGTCGAATTCTGCACTTCTTTCTTTGCGTTTTTGGTCGGGTATAGGTTTGTCAATCTTATTTCCAGGAGTTAATGCATTGGATCATGCACAATTATCAAGCTTTCAGCACCATCTGCATTTGTGCTACCATTGCCCTCATTCTATTGAGAGATGACATCTAGCTTGGACCAGGAACTAGAGGTATAGAAAAATCTCATTTCATGTGTTTTTTTTGTTCTATCTGTAAAGGGTATTCTTGAATCAGTTTAAGCGTTAATTAAAAATTCACGATTATTTTATTAAAAGATTTTAACAATATAACTTCCATGTCGGTTTGATATATTCAAATAATTTAATAAATTATTCTAGATACCAGTCTCAAGAGTTGCTTTCTGAATTTAGAAAGTCAACAATGGAGGCAAATTTTTATTAATTATCAAGTAAAAATCCTTGTTCTTGCATCTTGTAATAGATGCAAGATTTGTGCAAAACGCTGAGCACAACTTCAATGTGTAAATACGAAGCTATTGGAATTGACTCATCTCTTGCTACTCCATCAGATGGAGGGTCTTTCTCAAGGAAGCTGGAATCATTTCTGTATCTTGGAAGTATGATAATGTGCTGCTATGAATTTCTTAGGATTTACCCCTTTTGGCTCAAGAGTCATGACAGGTAATTAATCCCTTAAGTTCGAAGAAATTCTCCTCTTTTTCTTAGGGTGGCTGAGGCTGTCTTTCTCCAGTTCCACTTGAAACAACTGTGAAAACTACATGGAAGGAGGCAAGTCTTTATCGTGCGCATCGTACTCTCTATACCCCCATTTTTCCAAATTCATAGTCTGAAACTAATCCCCATGTTATTTCCTAACATGAGATGTGCCTTTCATCTTCCATTTTTTGTCTCACTCCAAGCCTCCAAAGGACAGCATAAACTGCAGGGATCGAGACATGATGTTTGGTACGCTTTGAAATCTTCATGCTTATCTAGAAATGGCCATGTTCTAAGATCATATGTTGTGGTTAACTGTCACTGTACCAGGTCATTCTGACATTTTCTTCAGATGCTATCATCAGCAAAGAAATCAATGTCTTCCATTGGACATGAACAGCATGATTAAACATAAGACTGAAAGAAGCGTTTGACATGGAAAGTACTCCTTACATAAACAGCCAAGATTACTACCTTAAACCCACGAAAATCAAATGGCTTCGTCTCTGCTTTGTTCTATCACAATTCGTTCTTTACTTGTCTTGCTCTTACACCTATCTTCCTTGTCTAACTATCTAGCAGCAAAGCATAACCAACATGGCTATCACCGCCACCGCTCACACAACCATTCTCCAACTTCAAACCAAAGGCTCCACCAAGCTTATATTGCCCTCCAGGCATGGAGAAGGGTTATCTACTCTGATCCAAACAACTTCACTACCAATTGGGTTGGTCCTGATGTATGTAGCTATAAAGGAATATACTGTGCAACTGCTACTGATGATCCCAAAATTAGAGTTGTCGCAGGCATTGACCTCAACTTTGCTGATATAGCAGGTTTCCTTCCCAATGAATTAGGCCTCCTCTCTGACTTAGCACTCATCCATTTGAATAGCAACAGACTTTGTGGGATTATCCCACAATCTCTAACCAACCTTTCACTTCTATATGAGCTTGATGTCAGCAACAACAGATTTGTAGGCCCTTTCCCTTCTGTCGTGCTCTCTCTTCCTATGCTAAACTATCTTGACCTTCGCTACAATGAGTTTGAAGGGCCATTACCTCCTCAGCTTTTCCAGAAAAAGATTGATGCGATATTCATTAATAACAATCGATTTACTAGTGCAGTTCCCGCTTTCTTAGGTGGAACTTCAGCTTCTGTGGTGGTCATCGCCAACAATAACTTCAAAGGCTGCCTGCCGCCGAGTATAGCCAACTTGGCAGATACTTTAGAAGAGTTGCTGCTTATCAACACAAGCTTGACAGGTTGTTTGCCACCAGAAGTTGGGTATCTCTACAAACTGAGGGTGTTGGATGTAAGCCATAACAAGATAGTTGGTCCTATACCTTATAGCCTATCAGGATTAGCTCATTTGGAGCAGCTAAATTTAGCACACAATCTGATGACCGGGATTGTACCTCAGGGAGTTTGTATACTGCCAAATTTAGCTAATTTTACTTTCTCTTACAACTTCTTTTGTGAGGAAGAGGGAATTTGCATGAATCTTACATCTAAAGGCATCAAGTATGACGACCGCCGCAATTGTTTGCCAGAGAAGCCACTCCAGAGAAGTCAGAAAGAATGCAACGATACACTCGAGCATCCAGTCGACTGCTTTCAGGAATGCTGTGTAGCCAATGAAGGAGGCGGTGCTTTTGGTAGGGCAACTCCTTTCGCTCCTGCACTTGTGCCTGCTGCAACCCCTCTGCTGTCACCTTCTCTTGCTCCTAGCTTCCCATAAGTAGTCTTGCAAGATAGTAACAATAAAACCAAAATAAGATCCAAAATTTGGCCTATAGTTACATGTGAATCTTCTTTTTTTTTTCTTTTTCCTGTAATAGAAGTTGTATTTGAATTTTGTACATGTATATAATCCTTGAAAAAATTTTATGTTACCCAACCCACAAACGACAGGACCTTGAAAACTTGAAGCTTTCACTGGCTTACGTGTTCCATATGATCCATCATTTCATGCCGACAAGGGCAATGTTTAGAAACGGGCAATGTTTAGAAACCCCTACTCGATTACCAAACACGCATATCCACCTTAATAAACTGATACATAACTGGAAAACCAAAAAAAATATCTTTATCAAGGGAAACCAGTCACATGGACTTCCTCGTTGCCAATTTCATATAAATGCTACAAAGGTTAATTTATTTGCAAGAGAACCAAAAATGTTGCGTGCCAATGATAAAATTGAAAATAATTTGCATTAGTAAAGCTTTCAAGTAATAATACATTATACAGTTAATACAAGTTGTGTCAAATACAAAGTATACAAGTTGTGTCAAATACAAAGTGAGTAGCATCAGTTAAAGTTCGACATTGCTTATGCCTCTATATCAGGTATCTTCTGAAGCTGTACCCATGCAAAATATGGGTTCCTCCCAACCTGAAAGAAAACAGACATTAATAACTACAAAAGATGTATCAAAAACAATATCCAAAATACATCTCAATCATAAATTCAGGAAAAATGGAATGATGCAATAAGGAATCGTAAATATTCAGTAAATGCAAGTTTTTACATCAGCTGATTACCAGAATTAACAAGTTGGGCAATGTCAATCAAACCCCTGTAAGTAATATAAACAAGTGTACTAATCTCCCTATGCTGGTGGTAGTGGACGCCTGCAAGTTGGGCATTCCATCTTGATATCCATCCACCTTTGTAGACAACCGGAATGAAAGAAATGATCACATGGAGTTACCTGTCAAAGATTTTGCAATTTAAAGTGCGACTTAGGTGCAAACTAAGTAAAAGAAAGGGTGGAGGAAAAAACACAGAATCCTGATGGCATACCATGCAATCATTAGAATGCCGCGTGAGGTCAATTGCAGTCATGCAAATGACACAGTCTGTAGTGTGATTCGATTCCTGATCAAACCTTCTATAGTAAAAATATTTCTCAGGTAGGATCTGCAACAAGCATAGCAAAGTGATATTTTCAACATGCTTTAGGTGAAAACAGTCACAACATGCTTTAGGTGAAAACAAACATATATCATATTCATGCCATCATCAATCACTAGCCCTTGCTTGGTAAAGTTCCAAATGGCCTTTTCACCCAAGGTTGTTACTCCCTCAACTTAGCATAGTGTTTAGTGTGTCACAAGTTGTTGGAAACCGAGGAAAGAAAAGAATGATATGGGAGGGGAAAAGTAGAGAAACAACTGCACCAACCTGGTGAGGAATGAACCATCGAGACCCAAGATAGTGTTGAAGAAGAAGAATTGACGCTTGCAGTCCAATGAATACACCCAAATATAAACACCATGTCTTGTCAGGCTCAGTCCTCATAAAGTTGTTAGGGCATCCAAATATATACAATGGGATTGCTAGACGAGTAACAGTCATGCCTAAGATGTAATGGGGATGCAAAGGTTTTCTCGAGTCACGAATGACATTGGTGAATATTTGAGGTATCCAAAAAGAGTACATTAAGAAAAGAATGGATCGAAGATAATTATGGAACTCATACATAACTAGAATGCCTCCCAACAGGATCCCATCTGCAAATAATTATAGCAGTTGGGTCAAATTATACCAGACATAAGGAAAAGGAATTTTATATTGTACAGCAAGTAATTGAATCCGTAAAACAACAGTCGATGATCACATACATGTAGCAAAGTATTCAGGAGATTGCGAGATGCATATGTTGAACATTTCAAATTGGTTACTCATTCAATGGGGGTGAATGAAAGCAAGAGTCATAGACTAGAGTGTCTAATCAATACCAGATCATTCAATGAATCCTAGTGATAGAATTTCCCACCTATGTATTGATTTCCAAAAGGGCACTTACAGAAACGACTATATAGAACTAATAGTTCACGCCTCATTGTCTCCCAACCTTCACCACTATTCATAGGCCTGCTTGCCTTCCATATAGCAAGAAGATATCTCATCTCAAAAATTGAGAAGACTACAAACTTGAAAAATGCAGCAGTTGCAAAAGCATTAAACAAGGATTCTGCACAGGAAAGAGCAAAACTATTTACTTATCAGAGACAGAAAATTACCCAGTGCTTAGCATAACATGCAGTAGGAGCAAATTTCACGGTGAACAAGTGAGAATAGAGTTACACTGATTCAGTATGACAAGCATATTCAGAAAAAAAAGGCACATTTAATGCGCAACAAGACATAAAAAGGCACACATACTAATTAAGAAAAGTAAAAAGTAAAAACCACTTTGTATATATTGAGTAACATAGGTCAGGTCAATGGTTGTGACCGTTTTCAAATGATATCTACTAGGATACCTTAATTTTGAAATTAGAAAAGTTGGTGAACTATCAGAAATGAGTACATAAATTTGGCAGTTCTCGTAACACTCAAGAATTCTGATGGTTTTCCAATGGGTTCCACACCAAGCTTTCACCCAATTATATTCTTGCAAATGAACAAAACATTCCCATTGAGTCTCGCTACATGATAGCATTAAAACATGTGCACATAACCAGACAAATGGAATCCTTTCAAATTCCTAACCATGCCTTTACTTTAACAGATCTATTTTTCAAATAATTGCAATAAGTTTACTGCAAAACTAAATATACAAATTCCATTGCATCTGGAAGCAAAACCAATCTAGTAAACTGCATAAGCTGGAAATTGTACTTACCAACTAGTATTCCTGCAGTTAGGTGTAGAAGGCAAAGATAAGCATCCATGATGGCTTGCTGCCCAATCATTAAAATTGAAACTTTGGCAGCCCCCTGATAGGGGTAAATCAGAACCATTATCAACTTATTTGAAACCATAAAGTTTCTAGAATAAAATTGATTGTAACAGATGTATAAAGTAAAATGCCGTACTGATTGAGTGTTACTATGTTCCATTTGCCGAATCAGCAAAAGAACTTGAAGGAATGAGACCTGATGCAAAATGTCAAGGAAGCCACCCAAATAATGGAACATTAGGATGAATCCACAAGAGTGACGATATATCACATATAAAGGATACAAAGGTGACCATCAAGGTATAGTTCACTGCTTTGTTATAGTAGACTTCAATGTTGACAGAAGTGGCATTTAGTAGTAAAGGTGAGAAGCAATCCCCTTCATCGTCTGCAGCAGGACTCTCCATTAATCCTTCAATATGGAAACGATCACGGTCTCCATCTATAAGAAAGGTCAGAGATTTTAGTTAGTAAATAAGATGGGCATATAATTTTTTTTATAAGACGTTATCCAAGATTTTGTAATATCGAGTAGGAAGGTTAAAACCAGACACAAAACTGCTCCTAACACCATGAATATGACCAGTCATTTAGATTGGATGTTGTCAATGCTTCATGGAGTAGAATAGGTAAAATTTCTTCTCCCCTAACTCAAAATGAGAATGATTTGTACAAGGCACTGTTTCCAGATTATTAAGAAAATGTCCTTGAGATTCTACAATATCAACACCAACCTCTACACAAAGGAAATAATTCATAGGAGTTTGGAGACTTAATGGGGAATCACACGGGATATTAAGGTCAAAGACAAAGAACATAGAGCTGAGATAGCTCAAGTACCACTTTGGACAGATGACAAGCGTGTAATTTGGGCAGCAATTTCAATATTACAATGCTTCTCCATCTCATAAATTGGCCCTGCAGTAACATGAGGTAAAATTCACTGAACTGCTATGTTAGCACAAACTTAAAAAGTCAAAGTGAGGTACAAAACATTACAATTTTTCCTTCTCCATATTTCATTTTGAGGAGAATCTAGGAACACCTGAGATGAAAATACTCCAAGCTGTTCAAACAAATAAGCAAACACAAGCTAGAAGTTAAAACTTGGATCATTTATCAACAATAGAAGATTATATACATAGATAGACACTAATTCCTTTGCTCAATGAATACATCTTTATTGCAGGACTCGTCAACTAGTGGCACACGTAAGAGGATCTAAATGGAGCCATGTGCAACATTCAGAACTACAAGTCCCAAACAGAATACAGTATCTGACACCAACACAAGCATGTATCCCCACCCTCACCCCATAGTTTATGAATAATATTGAACTATTCAGACTAATAACCAGTTCCTTCTGAGGCCAAAAAGATCAGTCAGTCTCATAATGAATCTACAATACAAACATTAAACCTACCACAGTTTATGTGCCTATCCTAATGGTACTCTAAAACTTCACATAAGAAAAGATTAGAAATGACTAGGCAACAAACAACCAAACAGAAAAAAACGAAAAGCTATATGAAAAAGATGGCGAGCTGCGCTGCAGACACGTGCTATAAAATCAATATAAATTAAAAATATCACACGCAAGCTGAGTAGGAAGTGTTACCAAATGATATGGATTAGATAACATATAATCTTCTTCTTGGCTGAATTCTACCTCTTTACCACTGCCATAGTTCATTAAAAAGGCAATTAGAGTTGAGATGCAATGGACCAAACCAACTCTAGGACATCTATCAACAAAAAAAAGATGATGGAAGTAGACAAGAAAATGTAATTAGAATCCTGTATCACGAGAAATAAGGACAGAGAAGAGGATAAGAAAATTTATAATCAATCTATATTTCTTATAAGTGTTGAACAAAGCATATGCTCACATGCTCTTCAACTATAGTAACTAAAATAAAGTTTCACATTTTGCAATACACATGCATCCCTCTTACTGCCCTCAAGACATACTTGGGAAGAATAGAAATAGAACATTTTCTAACTTGAAGTGACCAGTTCACTTGGAAGACATTTGAGAAGTAGCAAAAATAGTAACATCCTTGAAATTTACCTGTTAGCTACCATTCGAAGTTGTCTAAAAGGCCATATATATACACCTTCTACCCTTATTTGAGCACCACCAACATTGTGTTTGTTGTCAAACACATCATGGAAAATTATTACACCCTGTTGTTAACACCACGAGCAAGAAAAAATATAACAGCTTTCTTTCTTAAAGCCATGACCATATACCTTGAAGAGCCAAAAGAATTTGAAGCAATCATGTATTTTTTTTCTTCCCATAAGTGAGCTTATGAGAACCTAACTCCTAGATAGAAAAAAATCAAACCCTCACCTGGACATAATGCACACCATTTATCTTTGTTGGTGTGCTGACTAATTCAATGACAGAATCACCATTGGATTTCCTGAAATCTGGGAACATGGAAGAGCTATTTGCAGAATCAAGAAATTTCCAAGACCCTGGAATTCACATGTCCAAAACATGTTTTACCAAGACAAGCATAGAAGACCTAAACAAATTGAGTGTGCATTGCTGAACATGACAAGTAGAATACTAACCAAGTTAGCTAATAATTTTGTGCATGCATCACAAGGACAAGAGCAATTTATTACTTTTCCGCAAGTTCTACAGTAATGAATGCATAAGCATGTGAGTGTATGAATCACCGAAGACAAACCTCGGTAAGTTCCCGTTATGTTCCACATGGAAAATGGGCCCAAATCATTTTCATCTTTTCTAATAAATAGCCACTGCAAGAAGAAACATCATTAACAAGCAAAAATTAGGTCCAATTACATTAGCATTGCAACCACTAGGGTAAAAAAAGGAATCTCATCACATTAGTCATAAAATAAAATAATTGCATTTCAGTATCTTGGCAATTTGATTGAACTGACTTTCATGCTATTTAATAAAATTCTACTCAACAAGTTACTGAAACATCCAGTGCCAATCCTTCTCTAGCAATGTGACCTTCGTTCTCATTTACCATCTTTATCAGCCAAAAAATTGTTGATTCTTGATGATCAACACTGCAACATTACACTATGAGCTATCAAACATGACAATTCCCATTCCCTAATATCAATTTCTAGTATATACTAACACAAAACACCTAAATGCAGCACAGTAAAATTGACAAGTCAAACCCCATCAAAGGTACACTTCAAGAAGCAAAGGAGCTAAATCTGGCAAAACAAAACACGAAGAACATCATTCAAAGCTCATTGAAAATCTATTTTTGCATAACTAACAAAGACTCCACCAATCAAAGTTACATTCTTCACAATCCAAACTCACTCTCTTGCTAACAAACTCTAATCAAAATCTAAACCCAGCCCACAATCAATCACAAACAATAACATCAATTCCAATACAAACCTCATCGCTCCACGACTGTGCACGCTCTCTCAATGGCCTTACGCCCACCACTGCCTGTAACAAACCCAAGAGCACAAACCATAACCAAAAAATCCAACCCACAGAACCTAACCCTCTCCCCCATAAAAAACCCTCTAAATTAACCATATCAAAATACCCAAAAACCATCAACTCCAACCAAGTTCAAAGACAGAAATCTTCTCCAAAAAACGACTCTTAAGAACAAAAGCAAAACGACCCATGAGTGTAAAACAAACAAGAACAAAAGGGTTTGCTTCAAATGGAGTCAACCCCCCATTTTTGTAGAGAAATACTAACAAACAACCTGAACAGGAAAGTGAGAGCTCAACAACTTAAATAATAAAAATTTAAACCTCATTAACTAACTAACTACTCTAATTAATTAAACAAACGCACACCAAACAGAACTTAGCAGCCCTTCACCGGTTGAAAACCATTTTAAAACTGATAAGGATACGATCTTTAAGAATCAAAGATGTATATTTTGAAGTAAAGAAAGGGTCTTTGAAATCTTGAATGTTGACATGTCCATTTCTTGTTTTTGTTTCGGTAAAATGAATGTCGAGAGGGAGAGGGAGAGGGAGAGGAAAGAGGAAGTCTCTGTGTTTTGTTGGCTTAGTGGTCGGGCTACGCGCGAGAATGGGAGGGGAAAGTCACGCACCTATCCACATGGAACTGGTTAATAGTGCATTTAGTCCCTTAACTTTTGATAGTTTCCTTCGTACCCTTTCTGTTTCTTATCCTAGTAATATTCGCCCTACAATTGTATGATCCTTTCATCAACATTATTTTTTTTAAAGTAATTAAAAAGAATCTAAGATTATTTTTCATTACTGAATTATATTTTTATTTCATTGACTTTTAAATATCTACGATTTTAATCCCATATAATAATTTAAAGAAAATATCCGAATTATACTTCTAAAATTAATCGAACATGGTCTCTTCGGAAATTAATAATTGTTCTAAATTATCATATATCAAGAAAGATTTAACGAAAATCCCATATTTAAAATGAAATGGAGTTAATTTCACCTTTTTTTTAAATTTTTTATCAGTTGATGAAAATTCTACTTGATCTCTATTCTAAAATATTATACAATTAGATATGTTGTTGTGATTCGCTGTGCGAGCAATGTTTTTTTGAAAAAAAAAAGTGCTAAGTTAAAAAAATTTGAGTAATTAATTAAAGTGAAATTTTAAATAATACAAAAAAAACAATAATAAATAAACTAATAAAAAAACAAAAAAAAACCCAACAAAGCCTATTTGAAATATCAAACAATCCAAGGCTAACCTAAAAAAAAAACAGAAAATATTAGCTTAAAAAATAAGAAAAAAAACCTTAAATCGAAAAACGTGCTGCTGCGGCTGTCATCCCTGATAATTTGGAGCACAAACCAACCCATAAGAGGCGCCATCGTATTGTCTGCCGGGAGGTGGTCCAGGTGGAGGAAGGAGAAGCCATTGCATTGCCAACGGATTTCATATATATATATATATATATATATATATATATATATATATATAGT
>Ga0325404_1005061_pt1 | contig 13929 bp, 10 predicted proteins | sample PopdelMetagenome_18_FD_205664 | JGI IMG/M metagenome (GOLD analysis project Ga0325404, IMG submission 205664) | Populus deltoides microbial communities from Bellville, Georgia, United States - Xylem-Control-R1 | ecosystem: Host-associated > Plants > Phyllosphere > Stem > Wood/Secondary xylem... | reverse complement strand
TTGACTGCCACATGTCGATCAGTCATTTGTTAAACTACCAGAAAATGATACACGTAATTTTAGAAAAGACATCAGAAGAAGACAAAATATAAAATACAAAAAAAGAAAACGTTTTCTTAAATTATCAGATAAAAACCAATTTAATTTCTTCCTTTATAATTCAATAAATTCTTTTTTAATTTTGTTTCCTTTTTCTAAAATTTCACATGTTTATTTTTTATGATCGTAAATCCTGTGTGTGTGTGTGTATATATATAATTAATTGAATAAAATACTCAACGACTTTTAAAGTTCAATAATTCAATAGTTTTCACTGGATTTTCACTAGTAGATTTCTGTATTTATCAAGCCAACTTCGGAACCATATTTATCTTACCCAACATACGTGGTTTTCTGTATTTATCGAGCCAATTATATGATATACTATCAAAAAAAATTTTAAGAAAAATATATGACTCATATTATAAATAGACCCAACTAGGTAAAATAAGTTGATTTTATTTTAATTAGATGATAAGAAAAAATAGATAACGATAGTAAATAGATAAAATTAAAAAACAAAAACAATCAAGATAACTTGGAAAAAATAATGTAATTCAATTATCAATCAATTAAACATGGAAGGATGAAATTGGGTAAAAAAACAACACAACTAACCCGAGTCAACCTGAGTTAACATGAAAAACCTGTAACCTAAGTAATAAGGGGTGAGGCAGCCTGAGTTAATCTGCTAAACCCGCGATCCATGTCATGAGATTGTGATAACTTAATAGAAAAGAAAACAAAGAAAACTATAAAGCCTATTAAAAAAAATGTCAAACAATGATATTGAAAAAGAAAATAAGTAAAAAGAAAAGAAAAAAGAGATGTCAATCCTCGTTAGTTCTTCAAACTTATAACATAGGTCATTAAATTGGAAGCACTATTTATGAAAATACTGTTAAGCCCAATCCTCAACCAATTAAATATTGAAGAGTGAAATCAAGAGGGAAAAAAAAATCAATTATACAAAAGAATAGTAAACTAGTAATAGCAATTAAATGAATAGGGATCAAAATTGAAATAAAAAACAAATTAGAAGAAAATCACAAATTTCTTGAAGAGTGAAATTGAAAAGAAAAATCACTTTAACAAAAAGACAAAAAAAAAATCAAAAGAGTATGAATCAAATTAGAAAAAAATAATATATTATAAATTGAGATTGAAGAATGAAATTGAAAATAAATAAGAATTTTACAAAATAGTCAATAAAAAAATTAGAAATAAAAAAAATAAGGACCAATTTGAAAAAAAAATATATTACAAATTGGGATTGAAAGAAAAAATTCAAAACAAATAATTTTTTTTTAAAAAGGGCCAAAATTAAAAATTAAAAATCAAAAGAATAAGGGCTAAAGTGGAAATATCAATAATTAAAATGACAACTATAAAATTTTGAATGACCAACATGAATTTCGAGGGAATGAGAGAGAAAAGAGAGAGAAAAAAAAAAAAAAGCCTCGTATGTGACAAAGCGCTCCGTCATCGCCGCCACAAGCCACCTCATCATGAAGAAGATTTCGTGAAAATTCCAACAACACGATAGAAGGGAGATTTTGGCCACCAGGAGGCATCGCACACACCGCTAGAAAGTCGTGGGCGCCTCCCTCTCGCTAGCACTTGCATCACATCACCGACAACGGTTTCATTTAAATAATATTTTATGCTTGTTAAAAGACCAAATTTCCCTCACTCAACTTAATAATAACAAAAAGACTAGGTGGAAAAGATAAAAAAGCCCTTAGACAAAAGTTTAAAACATTTTTCTTATAAGGGTAAATTAATTATTTTATTGTGCTTGGAGATGTAAAAGACAAAAGTTTTTTTATGCTAGTTTTAAATATTTTATTTTTAATGGTAATTTAATAGTTTAATTGTGCTTAAAAAAAAGAAAAGAAAACTTTCACCATGATCAATTTTATAATGACTAATAAACCTTGTGTGGAAAGACCTAATTACCTCAACTCTAAGGCTACTAATTTTGTTAAGCATGACAAAATAGTAATTTAACTATTGCAATGAATAGTTAAGTGTTTGTGGGAGTATATTGAAAATGTCTTAGTTTTAGATTTTTTTTACTAGCCATTTAAATTGCACTTCGCTGCAGGTTATAATTTGTTTTTTCAAAAACATACTGGGTATACAGGCTGCTTCAATGTGTTTTTTCACATAAAAAAACTCAAAATATAAATTGAAAGCTTATGCAAGCATCTAGATAAATAAATCGATAACTATTTATGTAAATAAAAAAACAAGTTGTTAACAATAACCAAGAAAAAAACTGAAAAATTGAGAGATGAATGCAAATCAAGATATTTAATCACATAAAATGAGATATTCACGTAATTGTGTTTACTGAACTCATTTATTTAAATTAATAAAAGATAAATCAATACCCTAAAGAACCCATTACTTAAAAGATAAATACAAATAAAACTGTCTGAATAAACTTATGTCATAGAAAATATTATGTAGGGTCGAACACATCAAGCATTATTATTTAAAAATGAATATTTTTTATTTTTTAAAAAATAAACTTCATTTGTATAAAAAAATTATAGATTAATTAGAATAATATTTTGAAAAATCAAACAAAAGCAAAATAACTAAAAAAACTTATATTAAAAAAAGACATGCAAAACCCATGATCTAGGTTATGAGACCGAGATAAACTCATAGATAAAAACTTGAATATAATCACAAAATCAATATTAAAAAAAACTAATGTAGAAAAATAAGATCGTACGAAGTTGAATCCCCAACAAATTAAATGTCAAAAGATGAAACCACAAAAAAAAAATCAATTACATAAAAGTATCTGTAAAAATGAGGGTGAAAAAAACACATTAATGAGAAGGATACAAATTTTTATTTGGAGGGTTAAATTGAATTGCAAAATAGCTTTAATAAAAGGAAAACAAATCAAAAGAATGAGGATTAAACTTAAGAAAAATAATAAAAAAACAAAAAATTTGATTGAATGATGAATTGAAAGCCAAAAGAACTTTAACAAAAGTGCTACTTTTATAAATAGAAAAAAAAATGAGGACTAAAATGAAAAACAAAACATATGAGAAATTGCAATTGAAAGACTATATTGAAAAAAACACTTTTATAAAAAGAATAATAATGAAATAAGAAATTAAAAGAATGAGTATTGAAATTAAAAAAAAAACATATGAAAAATTATAATTGAAGGAATAAATTGAAAAGATAAAAAGTCTCAATAGATAGAAAAAGAATGAAATGAGAAATTAAGAGAATGAAGATTGAGATTGAAAAGTAAGAAACAAAGATGACAATGTTGTACATTATCTGTCAGAAGAGAAAAAAGAAGAGAAAAAAAAAAGACCATCAGTGATAATCCGAGCACCGTAAGCTAACACACACCACTCAATATGGAAGAGGACACGATGATGCATTTAAAGAGATGGCGAAAGGCCAATTTTGACCACTGAGTGGCGTCAAATGCGCCGCTGAAATGACGCAAAGGCCACCCATTCGCTAGCGCGTGTTCAACAATGTAAAAATACCAAAATGCCCCTATGACATTAACAATTACACAAAATACTTGTGTAAAGGTACAAAAATACCCTCAAATACAAAGCTTTTTGTTTTTGTTTTTTCCAAAGCTAAAAATGTACTTTCACTATATATGGATATTTTAAAACCTAAAAAAACCCATATCTAGTAGCCCAACAGTTTTTTGATGCTGAGTCAAACAAGTATTTTTATTGTTAAGAAGCTTACGAAAAGTCAAGAAAGCTCCTGGTCAACAATTCTAAACTTTATTGACTTCGGGGATAAAAGAGTATTTTTACTATATTGAAAAATCTAAAAAACATATACACCCTCGTATAATCCTTTAATGACCAATGGGCCAGTGAAAAGGACTAAAACACCCCCACCTTTAAAGCTTCATTTTTTTACATTCAAGGGCAACATGATAATTTTACTGTAGCAATCTACAGTAAAATGTGTACTGAAACCCCCACAGCATGACAGTCTAGTCCCACTAAACTCAGCCTTTCCCTCACTGATTCACTCGTGTTTTGCCTACAACTAGTTTGTCCCACAAACCCAAGAGATTACCCACACTCTTTCAATGTCGCAAGCAAGCGGAATAACACCAATGAATATGAGTAGAATGCATAACCCAAACACAACAGATTACAGGAACAAGTCCCAACCTTTTTATTAACTTAACAAAAGGATTACACAAAGTCCATCTTGTGTGCTATGCATATTTTGGTTGCATGCTACACGTTTTTACAGCCTACATATGTACAATATAGTGGAAGTTACACATAGAAACTACCCCTAAGTTCCTGCACGGGTGGAGCACCCATTAACCTGTCTCGTCTCCTTCCTCGAGATATCTGAGATAGCTCTGTCAACTAATAACTTATAATAGACGAGCCCATTATCCTTCTATTCCGAACTTGCTTATTGGTATGGTACAAGAGGAGGGGTGAAGAATTCTAGTTCTAGTTCTGCTTCTGCCTATTTTTTAGTATCGCTTTGAGATTGAATCTTTAGAACCATGTGCCTAAAAGGATAAGGACCTTTCTAGCCATAATCCTTCCCATGATTATACCTCCTTCTGCAATAGTGATCTATCCTGTCCACCCGTGAGCTATCCATTCTAACCTGTCTTTTCCTAGTAAGATACGTCTAATTCTCCCTACGCTTGCCTATCTCAATAGTAAATTGGAACAATCTCCGATTTCAAAGGTGAAGCCGAGGCAGGAGCTATTCCTTCTGGAACCGGAGCAATAACTGCTATAAAGGAAGCAGATGCGCAAGAACGATCCCTAAAGCAAATACTCGGAATGCTCCACGACTAAGTATACCCATTCAAACTCAGTTTTGTTCAATTATAAATAAATAACCACTTTAATGGAGATTTACAGCATCATTCAAGTAAATACAGATTGAGATTGTAAAAACATAATCTTGTGATATAACTACACCTAATTCCAAACTGGTTAATGCAAGAACTACAAATAAAGGACTAGGATCTCCTAGGAAATAGAAAAGATTATTCATACATAGCATAGTCCAAGCGAACCCACTTAAAATCTTTACTAAATTATGATTGGCCATCATATTAGCAAATAAATGTATTCTTGAGCTTAATGCGTGAAAAAAAAAAAGAGATTAGCTCAAGGAGAACTAAAAAAGGCGCTAACGGTAGTGGGACTCCTGCAGGTAATAAGAAGCTTATAAAATCAAGCCTATTTTTTTTGAAAGCTCACTATAATAATGCCAATAAAAATAGAAAAAGAGAGACCCAAAGTAATGAGAAAATGACTTCTACTTGTGAAGCTATAAGGGATCGTACATACCCTGAAGATTATGAAATAACAAAAAAGTAAGAATGACCAAGATGCGAAAGAAAAGATCAGACTCAACACACGGGAAAAAGAGTTCATTTACACTTAAATCACCAAAAGTTCTGGGGTCACTAGAATAGAAAACTCAGAAGACTTAAAAGATCAAGGTTGTCAAAAATACATTTTTGACACGGCACGAAAAATACAAAATAAATTTGGATTGTAAAAATGTAAGGAATTTTTTTTAATGATTCCTAGGGGAAAATTTTGTTTTGAGCTAGAAATTTACTCTTAAAAAATGAGATACCATACATGCCTGGTTATTTCCACACCAACCAAACAGGCTCTTAATGTTCTTGTTCCAACAACCACACCTATTCAAAGAGAAAAATCTAGAAAAGTTAAGAGTTTCCAGTCTTCCTTTTCTTTTACAGCCATGTAACCTACTTTATTTTGACTGCCCCAACTCTGGGCTCTTTTGTTGACAACCATATAATTATTATCTTTCAATGATAATAATTAAAAAAAAAAGATGAAGAAGAAGCATGCAGGTCTTCTTCTTTCTCAATAGTAATAGTTTTAGTGCAAGGGGAAAAAAACTGGTGATGCATATGAATTAATTATTACTTCAATGAACTTAGTAGTAAATATTTCTTTGCCTTTGGTTACAAGATTGGCCTCCTCTATCCAGCTCGAGAGAAGAGAGAGGGAGAGAGGAACAACATATGATGCTCTTTCTCTTCAACAAAGCAGAGCAGGTAGAGAAAGCCACTGGTTTGATATAAAAAGGTCCAAAAACCATAGGTTTGGCGACTCAAGACCCACCATTTCTACACCCGCATGCTTCTTCTTTATCTTCTTCTTTGACAAACCCAATTTTGTCAAACTCGGTAAACTCGATCCGAGTTTACCAAGTTTGACTGATTTTTACTGAGTTTGATCAAGTTTGCTAATTTTTGAATTTTTTTATCTAATTTCACATGTTATATCTGTGTTGACTAATAAAATCATACGATTGTATGATTTTATGAGTCAACTCCCATTTGACAACCATGCTAAAGATCATCACTCTGCTGCAGAAAAGAAAGGGAATCTATCTCGTACAGGTCTGCTGACGAGAGAGCCGATTGCTATTCGACGAAGGAACTTTGGATTTCTAGACAAGGCAAAAATAATCAAAACCAAGGTTGTCAATTCCGTTTCGTTTCGTCCAGAATGGCTGAAACAATTCATACCTATTCAAAAAAAAAACAAAACAAAACAGAACAATTTTTATCTCATTTTAAATCTTGGTCCGTTCTAGATTTTTCAGCTAAATTTCGGCCGGAATGTTCCGGTATGATATTAATAATAATAATAATAATTTTTTAAAATTAGATTTATCACTAATATATATAGTTTATATTCATGTTGTTTTTTTCATGTTTATACTTTGTAGGAATTTGAGCAAAATAAGGGATGTTTTAGATCTCATTAGCTTTGATAACATTGACCTAATTTTATATTTTAAATATTTGTGTTAGAACATTTTACTTTCATAATATTTTGATATTTTGTTTAAGTTGAATTACTTTAAGTTAAAGATCTTTTTAATCTTGACTATTTAGAAATATTTTAAATTTTAAAATTATATTTGTTTGACATTGTGTTTGTATTGCATAATTTATAATTAACTTATCTTGAATTTGCAAATTTACGGATGAAAAAAACTGGAAAAACAATAACAATAAAGCACAGCCCTATGTTCTCTTTTGCACTAATGTCGTCTTTTTTATTTTGATTTTGATTCTTGTTACATTCCATTAGGGTTGGAATGTTTAAGTACCGTCTTCTTTTTATAAATTTGAAAGGGATTGTGAACAGGAAAGTAAGTTAAGTTAGGCCTTTTAACAACATCATGATAAAATATTCATTTATATTTTTTGAATTGAATATATAAATGACAAAAAATAAAAATAGAAATGAAAAGAAAAAAATGAATAACAAAGCAAAAAAAAAAAAAATGAGGACAAAAAAAAGAGGAAATTGATGACAATTTTTTTTGTACTTTTTGGTTAGAATATAGTATGATTGCAATTAAAATGATAAAAAAAAATGAAATATGTTTTTTACAATCATTTTTGTTCATCTAGTAATTTATAAACTACAATTTTTATGCCATTTTTTTTATTCATTTCATTTTATTTTAATTTTTTTATTTAATTTTTATTGTATTACCAATTTAATTGTATTATATTCCAAAAATAAATTATTGTAACAAATTCCCAAAAGGAAAAAAATCATATCTTCCCTCACATTTTCTTATTTTTATTGTAATTCAAATTTGACAGTACTAGATTTACTATATTTGATAATAAAAAAATGGGTTGTCATTATTTTTTGTTCTTTTATATATATATATATTAATTTCATTTGATTTTAAGATGCCACAATCAAGATATTTGAAATAATTATGAAAATAAATACTATCAAGATTTTTGTTTCCTTTTTTAATATTTAAGTTAGCAATTAAAATCAATAATAAAAATAAAAACTAAAAGTAAATATGAAACAATAAGGGTTGAGAGAAAACTTGAGATTGTATCACGTAATAACATTATTTTTAAAAAGAAAACACCTCATCTGCAAAAGAATAATTTTGCATGTAATACACTTTTTTCTCAAGATACAACAATCCATTAGAATTTTTGGATGCAACAAAAATTCTCCAAACCTTTAAATTAGTGCTAACTTAAATTTGAAATTAATAAAGTATGAGAAAGAAAATATAGTAAAATTTGAAAGGAACATAGAAAAAAAAGATCTTAAATTATATGTAAAGATTTATAAGAGACCACAATAGAAAAGTATTATTAAGAATTTTGATGATGAAAAGATTATATATTACCATCCTAAACAAACACACACACACACACATATATTCAACTAACAATTATATTCAAAATAATTAAATATAATAAATTAATTTAATCATAAATATCAGCCCATTAACTGTATTAATGTTAACCATTTAAATTTTATACACCACCATTAAAATTTAAATGGCTAAGTCAATAAAATTTACTAATTAAAAAATGATTATTATTAATAATTATCTAAAATCAATATTATGTCATCCCCTAGTTAATTTAAAATTACTCATACATATAATAAATAAAATAAACTGAACTATTAATATTGTATAATAGGTGTTAGGTATCTTCAAGTTTTGAACCTGAATTTAATGTCAATAATTCTAAACTTGGAGAACCATAGCTAGGATGTTTTGAACTAGGTTATTTGGATTAAGTTTAAACTTATTACACTCCTAATATAAGTGATTTTAAGGTTCTATTAAAGCAGCACTTTTTTTTATCATGCGCATATATATTATCTCATAATTGTCTTTAAAAAGTAATCTAAGCTCTTACAATAACGACCCCACGAACACACTCGCATAGGTGAATCTTTCAATGTTGTTTTGTGACCAACATCTCACAAAATTTCTTTTGTCGTTGGATTCAGAGATTAACTCTTCCCAATCATCATAATAGAGAGCACATTACTATATAAATAGGACCACCCTACAATATATGTGTGTGTGTGTATATGAAAATAGGTTTCCACTATTAGTAATTAATTTAAAGGATTCAATCTCATTTCTCTTGACAATTGAATAACTCGTTGGCATGCCAAACCTATAGTAAACAGATCTGCAATATTGTTTCCAAACCTAATAAAATCCAAAGAAAAAACACCATCAAATATCAAATGTTTAATGAATTTATGTATAACAGTCATATGTCTTCTTTTTTCCATTAAACTTTTTACTTTTAGCCATAGTTATAGTAGCTTGACTATCACAATACATTGATATAAGTGGTATTGGTTCAGAAACAAATGATATATCAATTAAAAATTTTTAATGCCACTCAATTTTTGAACTAACAACATCTAACGCAACCAATTATGCTTCCATGGTTAAGCAATTAATTATAGTTTGTTTAACGTATTTCCAACAAACTACACCACCACATAATGTAAATACATACCCACTGGTAAATTTTGTTTCTTTTGAATTAGAAATCCAATTGGCATCACTAAATTCCTCTACTAAGCAGGAAAACCAATATAATGAAGTGCATAATCAATAATTTCTTTTAGATGTAATCAATTGCATATGCTATATCAGGAATAGTATGATTGACTAGATGTAATAAAGATCTAATAATTTGTAAATATTTATATTGAGACATATTTTCACCATCATTTTTTCTTAATCTAGTAGAAGGACTAAAAGGGTTGCAAACAAGAGATGCATCAAAATAATTAAATATTTTTAATATTTTTTTCAATGTCATGTGAATGAGTTAAAGCAAAACTATTACTGTTTTTCAATAATTTAATGCCCAAAATAACATTAACTAGATCAAGATCCTTCTTATCAAAGTTTTTTGACAAGAAAGATTTAGTAATATTTATAACTTGAATATTAGTACAAAAAATCATAATATTAACATACAAATATAAAATCATATAATTATTTTTAAATCGTTTAACAAACACATTTATCAGCAACTTTTGTTTAAAAACTATCGAATAACATAACTTGATTAAATTTTTTATGCCATTGATTTAAAGCCTATTTTAAACCATAAAAAAGATTTTAGAAGTTTATGAACTTTCTTTTCTTGACTAGACACAACAAAACCTTACTGTTTTTTTTTTTTTTTCTAAATCACCATTTAAAATGGTTGTTTTAACATCCATTTGATAGATTTTTAATTTGTAAAAGGAAGCTAAAGCAACTAATTATCTAATTGTAGTAATTTTAGAAAATGGTGTATTAGTTCCACTCCTTCTTGTTTAAACTCCTTAGCAACTAACCTAGGCCCCGTTTGTTTGCTAAAAAGTAGTTTCCTTTTAGAAAGTGAATTCCAGGAAAGTGAATTATTTTTCAATGTTTGGTAGTGTAATGAAAAATAAGTTGAAAAACATTTTCTAGTGTTTGGTTATGTCATGGAAAATGAGCTAGAAAATAACTTATTAATATTTTATTTTATCAAGTTTATTAAAATAATGAGGAACAAATCTTACAAATTAAAAAGTTAAATAAGGATGAAATTGAAAAAAATATATATAATTTCATAAATTATCTCAAATAAAATAAATAATAATCAAAATAATAGAAATCAAATCTAAAAAATAAAATTAAAATGAAAGATGAAGAAATTAAAATAATAATAATTAACATTTCATAAATTATTTCAAATAAAATAAGTAACAATCAAAAGAATGAGGATCAAATTTGATAGATAAAAATTCTCAATAAAAAAATGATAAGGGAAAAGCAAATAATAATTATAAAAATGAGAACCAAAGTTAATATAAAAATTAAATTTTAAGAGATGAAATTGAAAAATAAATATTCAAAACAATATATATATATATATATATATATAGCAATCAAAAGTTTGAGGACCAAATTTGATATAATCAGCAAATAATATGACATATCTAAATTTTTCACAACTTCCGGAAAGTGTTTTCCGCCCAAATTTTCCAGGAAAACACTTTCCTAGAAACCAAGCCAAATTTTTCTTTGACTATAAAGTGTTTTCCGTTGACCAACTTTTCTAATGGCAAACAAACACGGGAAAGTTTGAAAAGTGGTTTCCCGAAAACCACTATCCGGAAAACAAACATGGCTTAGTCTTAAATTTTTTTTATAGATCCATTAGTTCTCAATTTCTTTCTACCTCAATTTCTTTCTAAAAAACTCATTTACAACCTATTGTCTTACAATCTTGTGGCAAATCACTTAAGAACCAAGTTTTTTAGAAATTAAAGAATTTATCTTATCTTTTAACGCTTTTTTCCAAAAATAAAGCTTTGATAGATGATATTGCTTCATTATATGTTTTAGGTTTATTTTCAAGTAAAATGATATAAAAATTAGCTCCAAAATCCTTTGTTATTCTATTTATTTTACTCTTTCTAATTTCACTAGATGCATGATTATCAACAATGTATATTTTAGAAGAATGACTTTCATTAACAAGTTTAATACATTATTTTTCATTGGAAAAATATTTTTAAAGAAAAATACATCACCTTAATTAATAATTGTATTATTTACAATTTCAAAAAATTTAGAATTTAAAACTAAAAATCAATTAGAAGTACTATTAAAAGAATATCCAACAAATGCACAATCTATAGTTTTAGGACTTATTTTTATTTTGTTAGTAATTGGAATATTTACTTTAAGTAAACACCCCTACACTTTAAAATATTTTTAAAAAATATTTTTTTATTCTTCCAAAATTCATATCATGTTTTATCCTAATATTTATAAGAAACTCTATTAAGAATATAATAAGCAAAATACAAAGCTTCACCCCATAAATTATTAGGCAATCCAGAACTAATTAACATTGCATTAACTATATCCATTAAAGTTCTATTTTTTCTTTTTGCTATCCTATTAGACTACGGTGAATAAGAAGGTGTTATTTGATGTATAATACCATGTAATTCTAAAATATAATTCATTTCATTCGAAGAATACTCACCATCTCTATTAGATCATAAATTTTTTATTTTTTTTCTAATTGATTTTCTACTTCTGCTTTAAAAAATTTAAACTTATAAAATAATTCACTTTTAGAATTAGTCAAATAAGTATAAAAATATATTGAAAAATCATCAATATAAGTTATAAAGTATCTTTTACCACTGTAAGTCAAGACATTATTACTATCATAAGTATCACTATATATTAATTCCAATAATTTTTTTTTTCTACTGGATTAAAAGTATTTCCAAGTTCTTTAGCTTGTGCACAAATCTCACATTTATCTTTTTTTTATTAATATGTAACTTATAAATTAAATCTAAATGCATCATTCTTTTAATGGTATTAAAGTTAACATACCCAAGTATTTTTAAGAGTTTTGATGATGAAAGGATTATATATAACTATCCTAAACACATGATACACACGCTCAACAAATATATCACTTACCAAATATACTCAAAAAAATTAAATATAATAAATGAATTTGATCATAAATGTCATTCCATTAATTATATTAACATTAACCATTTAAGTTTTATACACCACCATAAAAAAATAAATGGCTAAGTCAATAAAATTCACTAATTACAAAAAAAAATTATTATTAATTATAATTTTAAATCAATATTCTAATAATTTTACTAGTAAAATTTAATACTGTTCCTCACCAATCTTAATAGAAAAATGTTATGAAGAAAAAGCTGGAATGATTTTGACACAAACAAGAATTACAAGATATATATGTCTTATTTGTTTCCATGAAACCACTTTCTTGGTAAACTTATGGAAAGTTAATAAAAAAAAATGAATTATAGTCAAAGAACAAGTTAAGCCTTTATTCCATGAAAGTGTTTTTCTTTTCTTATCTTTGAAAATGAAAAACACTTTTCTTTTTTTACAAAGAAAACACCTTATACTAGCAAACTATGGCTGTTGCAAATATCTTTCTCTGTCTCTCTCTCAAATCTCTTTATTGTATTAAAAATGATCATAATTTCCTTTTGATTTTTCTCTGTGCAAAAATCTCCATTATAGCTCATTGAATCCTCTTATTTTAGGCAACCCTTTTCCTTAAATGTATCTCTATTATCTACTTTATATTTTTATCTTCTACGTTTGGCTTTGTAGCTATGATTAGGCATAATTTTTTTGAATCTTGTTAATTTTCTATGTTTTTCATGTTTTGTTCGGTTTTTAGAAAAAAAAAACATTGCAATTCCATGCTTTGTTTTATTTAGGATCTCAAGATCTTACTTGTTAATTTGATTGATGATTAATCCTATATGCATCTAAGAAATTGAATGGCCTCTGCTTTATAAAATCCAAGATGCTTCTAAAGTTAGTAAATTACAGTCAAAAGAAACTTATTTGCTTAGTTATTTCTCAACAACCTTGGCCTATGCATTCCTTCTCGTGCCTTCCCTTCATTTAGATTCTACAAAAGTTTGCTTCTTTGCTTTCTTCTTCAGCTTTATCTTGTGTCTCACGGCAAACAACAAAGAGAGATATAGAGATACAAAGGTCGAAAAAGAGTTGCTTATGTTAATAATAACAGAGAAAAAATAAAAGGCAGAGATAATAAGGAGATAAGCATATAACATTCTATACTTAACATATATTGAATAAGATTGCTTAGCATATATGGCCATTGTTTGGAATTATTTATGTGATGGACTCTTCCTCTCTCGCCCTCCTAATTTAACAATGGAGTACAAAATTTGCTCAACTCGCAGCAAAACTAGTACAAAAAGATCATGACAGTTCTTTATCAAATAACGCCCTAACTAGACCATACAGACATAATGAATGACGAAGTAAACTTTCAAAGAAAGTCCCTCACGTTTTCTCTATTTTTCTTTTGTTGTTCAGCTCATACTCTCTCTTTTCCTTCCTTTTCAACTATCATCATCACCATAAGAAAGTCCACTTTCTCTTCCCTTTTATCTATGTTTCTACCCTTTCTTATGCTCCCCCCCATAATAACGACTACACCTT
>Ga0325404_1005058_pt1 | contig 13933 bp, 9 predicted proteins | sample PopdelMetagenome_18_FD_205664 | JGI IMG/M metagenome (GOLD analysis project Ga0325404, IMG submission 205664) | Populus deltoides microbial communities from Bellville, Georgia, United States - Xylem-Control-R1 | ecosystem: Host-associated > Plants > Phyllosphere > Stem > Wood/Secondary xylem... | reverse complement strand
ATTATTTTAAACAAAAATATTTTTTAAAATTTTAAACAAATAGTGTTTGAAAAACACCCCATGGAACTCTAAGCCAAATCCAAGCATAGATTGCAGGTCAATCAGCATGACTTGATTGTCTTTCTACCTAGTTTTTTTTTTTTCTAATTTCAAGGGGTACACGCGCGTAGTCAATTGTTTTCACAGATCAAATCCCGGCCCTTGCACAAGTTCAACCAGACGGCTAACATATTTTTGACAGAAATATTGAAAATAGTTCTTTTCTAATACTTAAAAATCTCTATTTCATCTCCTTAAAAATTTAAATTTGAAACTTTATAATAAAAATCTAAAAATTTGATTATTAAATTGGGCCCACGAGCATCCTGTCATCAAATTAAACCACAACTTCAACTGTAGCAAGATGTTAACACCAAGACACAACATACCCTGATAGGGCCGGCCTGTCAGGAGTAGAAACGTGCTCCTACAAGAGCCCCTATGATCAGCTCGATAGCGCCAATCAAAAGTCATAAAAAATATCTTTCAAGTGAATCCCACGGCCACCCTGTCCCTCCAATAACCGAACGCGCCTTCATTAACAAGATGTGACAAGTGAGGAGGAGGAGGAGGAGATTTCGTGTGATTTCTACAAGTAAAAGAATTTGAGAGGCGGCTGCTGCTGCTGCTGCTGCTGCAGACTTATCTTGACGTTTCAATTTTTATCTCCCCAGTGGGAATTCATTCATTGATGTGTTGCTTGATAAATTCCTTTTACATGCAAGGCTGAGCTTGTGGTCAGTTTTGTTGGAATATACCCATGACCAAGTTGTCTGATTAGTTGGGTTCCTTTTGCTGTCTTGTCTCTTAATTAACATGGTAAGCTAAGGTTGCCGTGAATTTAAGTTGTTAATAATCTAACTGATATCATCTATGTATAATGATAATAACGATATAACAAGATGAGCTAGCTTTTTACATATTCAAAGGGACGCTTGCTAGCTTTCACCATTAGTGAAATATAAATGTAAAAAAATTACGTAGTTGATATGAACCAATATGGTTGCTTGTTTAACTGATCTAAGCCCTAAAACGTATCAGAGACAGTCTTAAAGTAGATTAAAAAAAAGAAAAAAGACAGAAAAGTCCCAAACTAAGTGGGTTAGCGTTGTTCTTTAGCAGTAAAAAGGTCTTAACTACGTACGTCATTAAGGAGGTCTGGATTTAACAAGCTGTGTTAGCTGACAACTCGTGTTTTCTGGGGGACAAGCAAATCTAGTGAAAGTTTAACTTGAAATTGAAGTTTATGGACAAGTGACTGTAATGTTCTAAATACATAGTTACTGGTAGGGTGGAGAGAACAAGAGTCAATTTCTTTGATTTGGCTCAGCAGCAAACAGATTGATTACTTATACTGCACACTTGTGCATGCCCAAAACCTTAATCGTGGAACTGATAACATAATGATTAGTATTATTATCATTACTGCGATGTTTTAACTACTACAACCACACTTCATTGCAGTTGGGGGTAAATAGGGAGATTAGCACGCAAAATACAAATAAATGATGAATTAACACGTACAAGAGGTTGTGATGGAATATATAGTATATTTTTAGGAGGTCGTGGTTTTAAAAATAAGATATTTAATTAATATTGTGCTTCAAACAAATAATATGAATTATAATTTTAATTTGGATAAATGTTGTTATTCTAAACCGAAATATATGATCAAATAGCAATTTAGTATGTTTACCTTGCTTATAAAACTAGAAAAAAGGTCGAGATTTAGAAAGGTGACGGCAGAACAATAAATTTTGAACCTAAAATATGTTCAAGGATGCTAAAATATCAAGATAGATTTGATTTTTAATTGTTTTAGTACTCGGTGGGTTTTTTTAGAGAAATTACAAGGGTATCATTTGATTTTTTAGAGGAAAAATGTCTAGTCATTTATGTGCTATTTAACCTGAAAACGAGTTTAAATTTTAATTAATGTCATGTTTTAGAAGCGCGATATCTTAAGTTGTAGTATTTTTTAACAATAACATTTCTTAAATATCATGTCAAAATATACTATTTCATCAAATTTTTTTAAACGAGGTCGTTCAATAAAAACTTTAAGAGTAATTTAAAAAAGCAACCCGCCGTTGGGTTCTGATCATCCCCCTGTGTTACCAGTAGTTAACTAATTACAGTGGGATTAGTTGTACTTGGCAGTTGATGTATTTTCATCCCAAGATTAGCGTATCTAGATGTGAAAGAAAACATGCGAGCAGCAATCGTTATTAAATCTCAAACAGGAGAGAGTTTTTCTTGAACCTATTAACTAAATTTCAGAATATTTAGTATTACATTTAGGTCGGACGATGATGTGCACATTATAACTTATTCATGCATGGACCATGATAAGATCTGCTAGCAGGCGTACATTTCCAACCCCAAGTTTAGCTCTTCTTCTCCCAGATCTTCCTCTTTTCCTATGAGTCTTTCAATCCCGTTTGTTTTTCTTTTTAGGTAGACTTTGCTCGTGGATAAAAAAGCTAGTTGGTGGAGAGCAAGATATTGGGTTTTTCTGGGAATGATAATACCAGGCAGTATACGGTTATTTTTATTTTTATTAAAGTGTTTTTCTGAATTTATTTTTAATATCAGTAATTAAAATAATTTAATAATTTTTTATAAAAAATAAATTGCACGGCAGCTTCAAACGGAAACTAATAACTTATCATAATTATCAGGCCAAGCCTCCGTGTATCTAATCTAAGCATTCACACACTGCCACTACCTGCTTTCCCCTGCGTTGGCTACTAGCTAGTTATGGCTCCTCCCCAACTGGCTTATAGGGGTGTATCAGAGAGCGTGGTTGAATTGTGATTATGAAAAATTTTAATTTTTTAATTTTTTAATTTTAAATTAATTTTTTAATGTTTTTAGGTTATTTTGATATATATTGATATCAAAAATAAATTTTAAAAAATAACCTTAAATAATAGCATATAAATTTTGCCCTGATTTGATTATAGAGAAGGGAGCCGCTGCACGCGTTATAACCTCCAAGTTATAATTGCATTGCATTATAAAAATGTCACAGAAAGGGAGAGGTGGAGTTTGATTATGTCTATGCTACAATCAAGAACTTGAAAGGTTCATGATTCAAGGCACCACAATAAGACACGTGTAAGTAAGGGTGGATAGCACAGACTGTCCATCTGTCCCTTTAAGCCTTTTTGTCTTACTTCATCACAATCGCTATGTATGTGTTTGATTTTGTGGTGTAATAATGTTTTTTAAAAAATGTTTTTTTTATTATTTTAAATTAATTTTTAATATTTTTTAAGTGATTGTATTAAAAATAAATTTTAAAAAATAAAAAATATTATTTTAATTTATTCTTAAACAAAAAAAAATTTTAAAAGGCAATCTTTGAATTATCTTTATCTAGATTTTTGTATTTTTATTTTGTTTTTTGTTTTTAATAATGTTTGCAAACGTTGCCATATTTTTTTTTAAATAATTTTTTATATTTTAAAATTATTATTATACGTTGTTATAAAAAATAATTTTTTAAAAATAAAAATTATTATTTTAATATATTTTTGCATAAAAATAACTTAGAAAAAGCAACTGTCACGTCCATAAACACCCCTTTTATCTTGTTTGTTTTAATCGCTGTAGTATTTGATTTTATTTTTAATACTATTGTTGTGTTGTGTCTATAAATAGTGGCTGTTCTGTTTCATTTAACTTACAGTATTCACACAAAACCTACAAGCGTTTTTTAGTTCCTTAAGTGATTGATCTAGACACGCCAAATTTTGCAAAAAGAGAGTAGGATAATGGAGGGGAAAACAGTGAAACCTTCAAGATTCAAAAGTGTTTGTGTGTTTTGTGGTAGCAGTACTGGGAAAAGAAACTGCTACAGAGATGCTGCCATTGAACTAGCCCAAGAGCTGGTATAACTACTTCAAAGGCTAGACCTTTTCTGAGTTATCCTTGTGTTTTCTGGAGTTTTTGTGCTTTGTGTTTAAGGTTTTTCATGTTTTATGTTTAAGGTGGCGAAAAGGTTGGATCTTGTGTATGGAGGTGGAAGCATTGGACTCATGGGTTTGGTTTCTCAAGCAGTTCATAGAGGTGGAGGCAATGTTCTTGGGTACAATATACAACTACTCTTTCTTGCCTCCTCTGGTTTGTTTGGGTTTTTGGTTTCTCGTTTTTCTGCATGACTAGCCTAATTTTGATTTTGGGTTTTGTTTATAGGATCATACCAAGGACTTTGATGAGTAAAGAGGTGCAAAATCTAATTTGTGATGTATTTTCTTCATGTTATGTTTTAATTGTTAGTTGTTTTTCAGTTAGAGGAGTCTAAAGTTTGAAACTTTTAGCTTTCATTGGATGTAAAGATTGCGTCTTTATATGCGTATGTGTGTGGAACCCCAGATCACAGGAGAAACAGTTGGAGAGGTTAAACCAGTAGCCGACATGCACCAAAGAAAGGCAGAAATGGCCCGCAATTCTGATTGTTTTATAGCCCTACCAGGTCCCATACATTTCTCTCTTTTCCTGTATTTAATAGATCATGTAAACACCTTGTCTCCTTTTTGCTCTTGTAGTAATCAATTGTGTTTTTAATTTCTACTTTTTGATCCCTCGACTTCGGTTTCAGGTGGCTATGGCACCCTGGAGGAATTATTAGAAGTGATTACTTGGGCTCAGTTAGGCATCCATGACAAACCTGTGAGTTTCCTTATATGCCCAATAAAAACATCACGAGTTCTCTATTTCAAGCTCTTGACCCTGTTTCCAAAAAATGAGCAGGTGGGTTTGCTCAACGTTGATGGTTACTACAATTACCTTCTGACTTTCATTGACAAAGCCGTGGATGATGGCTTTATCAAGCCTTCCCAACGAAACATCATTGTCTCTGCACCAAGTGCCAAAGAACTCGTTCAAAAACTTGAGGTGGGTGGGTTACACTGATGATTTGCTTTTTTTTTTTTATCGTATTACAACATGTTGAAGTAGCTCATAAATATGGAAAAGACAATCTGGTGTTTGAAGAAAGAATCTACCCCAGTTTGCTATCTTGGTGTTCCTTTTCTTTTTCTGGTGTATTGTTTGCTTGTGAATGATGGCACTGTTTTTTGTTTTAATCAGGAGTACGTGCCTGTGCATGATGGAGTTATAGCCAAGGCAAGCTGGGAGATTGAGCAGCAGCAATCACCACAGCAACACCAACAACAGGTGGGGTTCAATACTACAACTTTGCAGACTGAAGTCGCTCTATAATGGAGGGATATTAAAAAAAGATGATATGAAGTTAGCCAGAAAAAAAAGGTGTTTTAGGCTTTCTTTCTTTGCTTTTTAGTCTTGATTTTGGGTCATATACCAACCGTTCCATAATGGTTTGGTACGGTATAAATGACTTGGGTGATAAAGGAATGGCAAAAGTGTGTCTTTTGTGTATTTTAGCAGGACTTTATCAAAGGGAGGCAGTCTAATTTAACTTTGGGTATTAAGATTGTAGTGGGAGTATCCTGTATCTTGAATTATGTACAAAGGATTATATCTATATAGAAACAAGAAGCAAAAATTCAAAAAAAAAAAAAAACTGCAGCTTTATTCTTCGTTCACATTGCTCTCTAGTGTCATGCACATCTATATGCCATCTTGCTGATTCTTTAGTGTTATTTTGTGTGATGATCTGTGCATTTGACATCACCTCGGGACCTTGAAATGGTGGGGCTCGCATTTGCCTGTTTGTGGTGGGCGTGTAGACTGCTTTGTACCAACTTGGTGTTTGGCTGGGTTGGCTAGTTGGGAGTGGTCAGGGAGCACTCCTACTGCTACAGTCTAGCAGCCACGGACAGGGATTTTTCAAACTGTAGCCAGAGAGGCTGGAGGCTGTCTGTTTCGTGCTATTGTAAAAGCACTGTAGAGAGAGAGGGAGAGTTAATGATGGCCTGAAACAAAAAGAACTGACCAATCATGGTGATGACATAACAAACCACCAAACTAGCTTAACTTTTTTATTTATTTATTTATTTATTAAACTAGCCTTTTGCAACTGGTAATGGCCAGGTAATATTTCTGAGTCGCTCAAATCTTCACCTCAGCTTCTAGCAGCAGCAGCAAATACTAATGTGAAAATTCAGGAACAAACAACCTCCAATAAATGTTTCTGGTGTAGTTATTTGACAAATTTCCTGTGGATGAAATCCGGCCATTTGGTTGGGATGTAACAGTAGGATAATTAAGGGAAATTAATTCTTTTGATATGATGTATTTTTTCCTGTCTAATTCTTGCTAGTGTGTGGAAGTTTTATTCGAATTATGTTTCTTCATCATCAAGTTTTAGGTCGTTAGAAGAGATAATGTCAGAAACAAATCCATTTACTATTAAATCTGTAAGAAAATAGAGTATTTATTTCATCCCCATCAAACACCCTATAAATGATGTTCCCCTATAAAGTCAGAAGATCATTTATATGAGCCTGATTTAACACCATGACCGGCGATAAGGGATAACACCATGTTTTTTCAGCAGCCAGCCAGTATCAGAAGGTGGTTAAAAAATGACCCGACAGAGCATCTGAATATGGGCCTGACTTAAAGTGTCAACAATGATGTTTGGAGAAGCTAATAACAGGCCGAGGAAGGAACACAGTTAGGCTAGACATGAAGTGCCTATAGCTTCAACTTAGGAGAGTTAATTAACGCAATTCCCTCTATTTCACTGGGCGCATCGTTTGACAATCTAGCTTGTGACTAGACCGCACAGAGTCTGATATATCAACTTAGTTACAGCAAGTCGAGCCACTACCTGGTCTTGCAAGTGTAATACATGCGTGTCGCATGGTGACTGCAGCCAATAAACTTGTGCTGGGATATATGTTCAATCAAGATATGCAAGAAAGGGTTTGGAGGCAAGTCTCACGCCATTAACCTTGTGGGACACAGTTTCTGCTAGCCATTTGGCATAAGGAGCTGCTGGATACCATTTTGTCTGTCTGGTTCAAGAAAGACATGGAAAGCATTAGCTTGGGTCGCCACCCAAAAGAATTATACGAAGGAGCATTCACAAGGTCCAGGTTTTGGGGCAATGTGACTGTAGCTGGGGACCGGTTTAAGTTTCTTGCAGTTATGCCTGCCATTTTGGCCCTGTACTGTTCTCAAAGTTGGTCCATTCCTTTAGCAAAGGCAAAATGATCATGATGCAGAGAGACTGCCGCCCTCAAGAGCTTGTCCCCAGAGACGGATGACTACAAGCCAACAAAAACAGGTAGAGGTCATTGTCTTAACTCTAGTGGGGACCATGATAATCCCTTACATAACAAAGTGATTCTCCCCCTAAGAGCTCCGAACAAGAAATGGAAACCAAACATAAGATGGGAAATTTGAGGTATGGAAGTGTGTAGTAGTATCACATGAAACTGAAAGTGAAGTTTCATGAAAAAGTTGGCAAACGTTAAACTTTGGGGAAACTAGAAAGTAGGCCTGGAAAAAGAAATGTCTTCGGAACCAAAATTAACTAAAAACTTGAAAATGAAGCCAGCAAAAGAAAATAAGAACTGAAAAGATATGTATTTTTTCTAGTTTAAATATAACGATTCTAGTCCGAGTAACTTGAATACAACCAGATCAAATAATTTTTTATTTTATTTTTTTTAAAAAAGATACAGTTATCGACTGCAATATCCATAGGAATTTTCAAAACCAAACACTGAATTTGGTTTTTACGTGTCAATGGTCTCATGGACCCTACATACAGATCTTCAATTGTTTTCTTACCTTTTATAAAAATTTATTACATGTGGATTCAATTTTTATACACGATTAGTTTTGTATATATTATTGTTTTTTTTATTCTATTTTACTACTATATTCTTTATTTTTTTATAATAGATTTTATAAATAAGTGTGACACTTTATGTTTATTTGTTGAGTTTTATACAGGTTTAATTAATGATATATTCATTAAAAAAACAAAAAAAAGAAGCAGATCGGTTTGATCGTGACCCAACGAGCGCCATCTTTTTTTTTCTCTCACCTCTTAACTTGGTAATCAATATAATCTTATTTACTATTTATAAATATTGTTTGCTATGCAAAGCTTATTCAAAACAAGTCTTGAATCTCTAGATTTGATTAGACCAAGCTTCATCTTTTTTTTTCTTTTTTTTTTCTTTCGGCTGGTCTGACCGAGCTCCCTTGTGAATAGTACTATTTACATGGTCCTATTCTTGCATGGTGCTATTCATTATTATTTATGAACAATATTATTTTTTAGATATTTTTACTGGTATTCTTAAGATATTTTTTAAACTATATATTCTTTGATTTTAAAAGAGAATTTAGAGGATTATTTATAGATGAACTCTATATTTATCATCTTTTTAGTGCATAAAAAAACATATTTAATGAGATAGAAAACACACAAATCTTTTCTCTACCCAGAAACATGATTTTGTATCTGCTTGTCATGTGAGAAAAAACTCAAATACTAATTTAAATATAAAAAATATCTCTCATTCTCCGATGGACTTGTTTTAAGGTTACGAATCAAGTGCATAACTCATTGACTAGGGAAAGTTAATATTTTCATGTGAAGTTTTTCGACAGTTTCATTAGTGCACTGGTACCATGTATTTAAAAGGGGTGACCAAAAATCTCAATAGTGAAAGATGGGGCACGACACCATGGCTGAGCGAGGAACGCTATTGATGTAAAAGATGCAATCCTTTCAGTTGAAAAGGCTAACAGTAGCTGATAGACCTTCCATATCAGATGCCTACCACTACCCGCCCGCCATCACTCCTGACACCTTCATGAAGTTTTCTTCTTTTTTGCTCCCCTCATTCCTCTGCCGCCCTCCTGACTTCTTTCACTCATTTGTTGATTGTCTCCGGTTCAATCCTAACTTAAGGGCCTTTGGAAAAACTTGCAATCAAACCATGTTCATATTGCTTGCTCGGTTTTTCCTCTTTTACTAGCGAGTAGGGAGCCCTGTTCCATTTTCCTGGAAAAGCTATTGAATAAACAGTCTTGGGCTAAGGTCCAAATCCAATATGTAGTTTGGGTCCCTATTTTTCAACGAAAAATCTTGATGGAGTTGGTCATGCCTGTCCCATTTGAAGTGGGATTCACTTCCAGACCTTTTGTACCATGTAAGACACACTTGTTGGCTCCCGCTGTCAAAGATGTTTCCCATTTTGTAAGAACATTGTTCTTGAACTCAAAACACTTGAAAATGTCAAATCCCAAAAGAATCAAGGAGAAGAATGCTGCTAAAACCCCAGCTCAGCATGTTCTAAATTTGCTACCGCACTTCACTTGTAACCGATCCAATTCTGATTCGGTGGAGTCTTGCAAATTTTCTAGCTTACACTACACTCAATATCTAATACATGGTTTCCTGTAATGCAGAAACGAGGATCTTGACATGAAGCACTGAACATTTTTGTGGAAGTTCCTGTCAATTTGTATTTATGGGGGCCCTTGTGCTTTGACAGTTGCTCTTAATTGATGATTCCCTCTCTTGAATTGCGCCTCAACTAAAGGTTAACTTCAACTTTAAGCCCTCCAGCACTTCTCCATGCTGATTTCCAATACCCAATGCCCGCCCAAATCACGCACCATTTGTAAATTTCATTTGTAATGTTGAGAGATTGGTCCCGCAACGAAGATGGTTTTTTTTTTTTTTGAGCTTTAAATTTAAAATCAATATTAAAAAGGAATTATTCATTAAACTTTTGTGAATTTAATCGAAATATATGTCTTTTAAGATGAGAAAATAAACTTAATTTCAATTGATGAGCAAATTCACAGGGTGTTTATTTTAGTAATTAATTCTATATTTATTGCGGGGTATAACTCTCATCGATATAAAAAAAAAAAATCAAAAGCATGAAAATCATGCTTTTGATTGTGTTTTTTAGTTTTAGTGGCAGATTTATTACTAAAAATAAACACAACAGCAAAAATAGTTACACATTGAATGAAACGAAAGATTTTCATTGCTCTAGAAAAAATAATTTCATTTTATTAATAAAATGTTTTTATGAGTAATGGATGAAGAACTTGGATATAAATTATAAAAATTACTTTGAACTTTTGGTTAAATTTAAATTAACCTCTCAATTATAATTTTTGATTTTAGTATTTTACACTATTTTTTAATAAAAACACATCCTTATATTAATTTTGATCATAGATGATAATTTAGAAAGACAAAGAAACATTTTATTTGAAAAATAATAACAATTGAGGAATCGAAACCTCAACAGAGAGGCCTCTGTGTGTGTGTATATATATAAATAACTCATGGTTCTCGAATAAAAAAAATCAGAGTTCAAGGAGTCGGGATTATCCACATGATCTGGTCATTGAACTGGCGTAGCCTGTAACCCTTTATGGACCATTCCGTACCATTTCCTTTCAACTTGGGCTAACCAAGCCTGTTACACGAAATGGATTTATTTGGTCTGGGCTAATTAAAAAAAAATAAAAAAAAGTTTCAATTTTCAATCATGCTGATAAAGACAAGCATCTTTTTCTATACATGTAATGGGTTCCATGTGCAAAGGAATTTCCAGGAAATTGCATGGCAAGTTGCTACGAGTAATTCCACTGTTTTATTTTCCGTCCTTTAAATTATATAAAACCTCCACCCTTGGATTAAACTTGATATCGTAGGAAGTCAAGTCTTTCAATATTGGGAAAATTGATGGCCCAGCCTTGCTGTTACTGAAGTTTCTATATATATAAAGAAATTTCAGTAATAGCAATGCTCGACCGAAATTTAAAGACTTCCTCCAGGTCTTTAGAGGAGACTTGAGACTTCCGAGTAATTTATACACACCATGAAATTGAAAAATATAATTTTGTTGATCTCCAACTTCACTATTTATTGAAAAATATATGAAGAAAAGCAATGTAAAGAACGCGGAGTTGGCTTTGAATTGAAGATGTGACCATTTATTCTTCATGATTGATCATTGTTATTATATAGAAGCACTACAGGTATCGAGAGCTTAGTTTTTAAACAAGGCCAAGGTTTACCTAAGGGAGTCTCTAATTGTGTTTCATGGGTTTTGTGAGTTGACCCGAATTAATCAAATTTATATTTTATATAAATTTTATTTTATAAAAAAATAAAAATATTATCATTTAAAAAACAATTAAGAAAGAAAAAAGTCATTGGATTTTTACTGGGTTTTTCTTGTGTCGACTAGGTTGCGAGTCAATTCGAGTTTTAGATCGGGTCACTCCAAGTCAATTCTCCTTTTATTTTTATTAAAATCTGGTCCAACCTCAGCTTAAGATCATGAGTCATGGTTCAACCCTGCCAAATCAGGTCGAGTTAAAAATAGTGATTGGGAGCATGTATATGCTAATTATAGTAAGATACTAGATAGATAGCTCGCGATACGTTGAGGGCTAAGTTAATTTTTTGCCAATGTAAACTCAACACCCACCCAATTAAATGACAAAGGATGAAATCAATAAATTTAATTCAATCAAAAAACAAAACTCCTTTAAGAAAAGCTAAATTTAACCAAGACAAAAACAAAATCCTTGAGGCAGCCTTGTTATTTTAAAAATACAAATAAATCCTATAGAAAACAAATAAAAAGAGCGCTTAAGGATGAAATTCAAAAAACAAAAACTAAAAAAAGTAAAAATATAACAAGCAAGCTCAAATGAACCTTGTAAATTCGGTTTAATATATCAAACCCGTATTCCGTTAAATTCTCATCAAGGGCAAAATGAGTTTTCCCATCAAGGGCAAAACAGTAATTTTTTGTGTGGAAATCCACAACAAAATGTGTGCTTGCATAATGAATTCTTAAGCACTTATAGCATTGATATAATATATATTCAATTATTTATCTAAAAATACCTTTTATTAGTTATATTAACCGAAACATTATAGAGTGTGAGTTTTTCATTATAGCTGTAAACATAGTTTACTGTGGATTGTTAAATTGAAATTACATATTTGCCTTTGGATGGAGAAAAAAGAAGTCTTGATGGTGAGGGTGCTTTGATTTTTTCCAATGGCCTATTTATTATAAAAAAATTGTTTGGAGGTGTCTAAGTCTTTTCTATTTTTGCACAATAAACATGCTTTTTTACCTCAAAGTTAACAAAACTTAGAGATGTTGACCAATTATTTTTTTTTAATTTTTCATAAACTTTTAAATAATAAAAATACTTATTTATCTCATTATCAAAAAGTTATTGAGTTGTTGGACAATAGTATTTTTGGTTTTTTAATTATTTAAGTACTATTATAGTATGTTTTTGGCCTTGGAAGACACAAACAATAGGGCTTGTATTTGGAGGTATTTTTGTATTTTCACATCGGTTTTTAGGGTAATTAATCACAATTATGAGGTGTTTTGATATTTTCCACGTTGACTTTTTATTTTTTAAATAGAAAAGTTGATGGTGCGTGCTTAGCACGCGCCATTCAGGCATCGCGTGTGATGCCATCAAACAACTAAGCCTGACATTCCGTTATCTCTTTGGATTCTCCACTGTGTCCTCTTACACGAGGTATGATACATTGCAGTTTATAGTGGTCTGATTGTCTCAGACAATCATTTTTCCTCCCTTGTTTTTTTTTCTTATTTGAGATAAAATACATGATCGTCCTTTTTTTTTGTTTTTCAATTCCAATCCTCATTTTTTTATTTCCTTTTATAGATTTTTTTTCTTCAATTTAGCCCTTCAATGATAATTTCTTATATATTTTTTTTCATTTCGGTTCTTATTCTTTTAATTTTTTATCTTGGTCCTTTTGTTAATTTATTTTAGTTTTCAATTTCATCATTTAATTAAAGTTTTTGTTATTTTATTTTTTCTAATTGAACCCTCATTCTTTTGATTTTATTTTCCGCTTATTAAAGATATTTTTCAATTCAATTTCACTCTCTAATTGAAAATTTTTGTTTGCTCTCTGATTATTATTTTTTAATTTTCACCTTTATTTTTTTAGATAATTTTCTGTGATTAATTGTTTTTCCTTGATTTCATCTCTCAACATTTGAGTTGTTAGAGATTCTCTTTTATGCAATCTTATTGTTTCACATTAGTTTTTTTTTAAAATATTACTTTTGTGATTTTATTCAATTTTTTATATGAGTTTATTTTGGTCTCATGATCTAAGATCACGGGTTTTGCATGTCTTTTTAGAATATAAGTTTTTTTTTTAAATTGTTTTGTTTGTGTTTGATTTTCAAAATATTATTCTAATTCATCTATATTTTTTTTTGTTTTATACAAATGAATTTTATTTTTCAAAATAAAAAACATTCTTTTTTAAATAATGTTTCTTATGTGTTCGTTCTTACGTAATAATTTTTTTACTATGTGAGTTTATTCAGTCATTTTTATTTGTGTTTATATTTTAGGTTACAGGTTTTTTACAGTGTGAATTTATCTTTTTTTGATTTAAATAAATAAGTTCAATGAACACAGTCGAGTAAATATCTCATTTTGTGTGATTGAATATTTTAATCTATATTTATCTTTTATTTTTTATTTGGTTATTATTAATGATTTTATTTATTTATATATATGATTATTAATTTTTTATTTAATTAGATACTTATATAAACTTTTTGATTTATATTTTAAATCTTTTTATATAAAACATTACATTACACTAGCCTGAAAAAAAAGAAAAAAGAAACTTGCAGCGAAGCTCTGCACGGGTTAGATAGCTAGTGTATAATTATAAATGATGATATCATGATTACTATTTTGAAATCTAAAAGTGACAAATAAATTGAAGTTATAATTTCATTATTCATACTGATGCATGAGTTAATATTGAAATTTACAGGGCTTATACTGTGAAAACTACAATCAATTTTAAAAATAATTTATATTTATATTATTATTTATTAACTATTTAAATCACCATTATTATCTCAACGTACTACTT
>Ga0325404_1005053_pt1 | contig 13945 bp, 11 predicted proteins | sample PopdelMetagenome_18_FD_205664 | JGI IMG/M metagenome (GOLD analysis project Ga0325404, IMG submission 205664) | Populus deltoides microbial communities from Bellville, Georgia, United States - Xylem-Control-R1 | ecosystem: Host-associated > Plants > Phyllosphere > Stem > Wood/Secondary xylem... | reverse complement strand
ATATATATATATATATATATATATATAAGTATGACTTTGTTAAAATCTCGAGTTAAAAGGATTTTTAAATATTTTATTTGTGAGTCAAATTTAATAACGAGAACACAAAGGGTTCATGGAGGATTACCTATGTTGGTATGCACACGGAGAACTATTTGTTCGTAACGAGAGCATGGTAGAAAGGATGGTTGGGTCAACTACTTCTAATGCTAGCAACATGCATAGAGTTGTAAATGACAATAGTAATTCTTACAAGAATATGATTATAAATGCAATGAGAATGAATCAAGGTAATGACAGTTAATGTTCAATTATAGAAGAAGAACCTAATGTAGCCGCAACCTGGTTTTTTTATCTGTTGAAAGATTATGATGAACCATTATGGGATGACTGTACAAATCACAGTAAATTATCGGTCGTTGCACAGGTGTTCACCATCAAGTCGGATTATGGGATGAGTGAGGTCGGTTATGATAAAATTATCGAATGGACGATAAGCATTTTACCTAAAGGGAACAGGCTGAAAGAGAACTTCTATGCTGCTAAGTCCATGATGAAACCCCTCGGTTTAGGATACCAAAAAATTGGCATGTGCTCTAACTTCTGTATGTTGTACTACTTTGAAAATGTTGAGCTGACCGAGTAAATAACATGTGGGCATTCCCGTTACAGACCCAAAATTAACATGGGAAAGACTCTCATGGCATATAAAAACTTAGATACTTCTCAATCACATCTAGACTGCAGAGGTTGTTCATGTCACCAAAGACTATTGAGCACATGACATGGCATTAATCATATGATGCGGTTGATGGTGTGATGGTGCATCCTTCTGACGGCGAAACATGAAAACACTTTAACAGTGTGCATACTCACTTTTCAGTTGAATCAAGGAACGTTCATCTTAGGTTGTGTACAGATGGATTCAATCTCAATAAGGAATTTGAATCTGGAAGGGTTAGCAAGAATTAATGTGATAACGAGGTTGAGCAATAGCGAGCGCTGCCTCCTTGTCCTGGAGGCTTTCCGGCCGGGGAGGCATATTCAGGTCATTTTTTGCTCCTTATTCTTATTAGTCGGTTATATTCACGGTTTACAACTTACCAATGAGGATGTGTATGAGATTGAAGTACATATTTTTATCTATATTGATACCCGGTCCGAATAGTCCAGGTTGGAATATAGATGTTTGTCTTTGACCGTTGATTGATGAGTTGACGCAGTTGTGGTCCTCTAGGACTTTAACTTCCAATATATTGAGAAAACAAAATTTTCTTATGAGGGAAGCTTTGATGTGGACTATCAATGATTTTCCAGTTTATGGAATGGTTTCCGGTTGAAGCACGCATGGAAAACTAGCATGTCCATAGTGCATGGAAAATAACAAGGCATTCACGCTAACAAATGGAGTTAAAACTTCTTTTTTTTACCGCCACTGGCGTTTCTTGCCAACAAATCATGAGTACAAAAGGAACAAAAAAGATTTCTTTGTTAGCAGAGTTAAAAAGGATGTTGCACCCCCGTGTCTTTCTAGTGAAGAATTGTATAACATTGTATCAAAGTATGGTGACATTATGTTTGGTTTCCAATCTGGTAAACAGAAGTTTCCTGGTTTTGGTTTGACTCACAACTGGGTAAAGCAAAGTATTTTCTAAGGCTTCCTTATTGAAAGACCAATCTCCTCCGCCAAAACCTTGACGTCATGCACATAAAAAAGAATGTGTTTGAAAACATTTTCAACATTGGCATGGATGTGAAGGGAAAGACAAATGACAATATCAAGGCTACAATGGATATATCATTGTTCTGTAACCGTAAAAATATGGAGTAGGTTTTTTATGGGTCACGGGTCGCAAAACCCAAAGCAAGCTTCATGTTAGAGAAAAATGCACAATTAATACTCTACTAATAGCTTAAGAGTCTGTGTTTTCCCAATGGACATGCCTCGAACATATCAAGGTTGGTTAATTTGGAGGAATGCATATTGTATTGAATGAAGAGTTATGACTGCCACGTGTTTATGCAAACACTCATTCCATTAACTTATCGTGATTTTTTGTCAAAAGGAATATAGGATGCACTCACGGAGATCAGTCATTTCTTTAGAGATATATGCTCCACCAAGTTGCAGACACATCACATTGAGAGGCTTGAAATGAATATCGTCTAGATAATATGCAAACTTGAGATGACATTCCCTCCATTATTTTTTGACTCGATGAAGCATCTACCCATGCATTTACCGTATGAGGTAAAAGTTGGAGGACCAGTCCAGAATAGATTGATGTATCCATTTGAGAGGTTAGATATTACATATGTAATGTAATTTGTAAAGCATTTTCATTGTTTTTTTTAATTAAAAATATTTGTTTAATTCCATGCATGTACTTGTTCAATCTTAAGAAAAATGTTAAAAACAAGGCGCGCATGTTGAGGCTTTGATATGTGAGGCTTATATTGTTGAGGAGATCTCAATATTTATCTCATACTATTTTGAATCTCATTTGAGAACAAGAATCAACCGCATTCCACGATATGATGATGGTGGTGACGTACCTTCCAGCGGGAACTTGTCAATATTCTCCAATCATGTATGACCCACGCTAAAAAAATGTTGCAAGGGGAAGATATTTGTCTGAAATAGAGTTCAAACAAGCACACAATTATGTTTAATTTAACTATGATGAGTTGATATATTTTATTCAGTAAATATATGTACTATTTAAACTTTGTTATAAATGTACTATTTATATATTGTAATATCATAAACTCATAATTTTAAAAACCTTGTAGGCAACATTGATAATATTTACTGTCTAATAACTTACAGCTGATCAAATTCCAAATCTTTCTATTACAAGATGAATAATTTGCCACGTGATTCAAAACACATGTAAGTACAACATTGACAATATTTACTGTTTAATAACTCACAGCTGATCAAATTCCAAATCTTTTTATTACAAGATGAATAATTTGCCACGTGGTTCAAAACACATGTAAGTACTATAACAAACTTATTATCTCTTGCAAGTTACTGTATTTCATTATAGAATTCTTGTTCACTGTTCATTGTTGTACTTGATATACAAGGTTTATCAAATGGGAAAGAGTACTAGTATTTCATTGTCTTTACTAAGTTTAAGTCCTAAAAGAAAAGTTAAGTGCTACAACGGGTATTTTATCAATGGATATGTGTTTCATACTCAAGAATATGGGAACAAAAGAAAGACATATAACAACGGTGTTTGTGTTAAGGGATCAACTTGTAATGAGTTTGAAGTTGACTATTATGGTAAATTAAAAGAGGTCATTGAATTGTAATATCATAGCGAGCATAATAGAGTGTTTTTATTCAAATGCAATTGCTATGACACTACTGACAGAGAAATCAGATTAGATCTCCACTTTGGTCTAATGGAAATTAACTCAAAAGCTAGACTCCATAACATAAACGATGTCTTTATTTTCGTAAAGCAATGCCAACAAGTTTATTACACATGCACCTCTTTCTTTAGAAAGGACCGATCAATAGTTGATTGGTTATCCATTTAAAAAAATGAAACTCAGGGGTCGTATCGAGGTTGTTCAGGATGAGAACGAAGACACAAGTGTGTGAGTTAGTTGAACCATATTGAGTTATGTCCATCGATTGACTTAGAAGAAAATTCAAATTATCACGTCTTCGATGATAGTCTTATTGATGTTGATGTAGAGGAGTTGAATGTTGTTCTGAGCTCCAGCAAACAAGCACAAGTCGATGAAAATGATGATGATATCAACATTGAAGATTGCGATGAAGCTGATGACAATTTAATTGAAGAAGAAGAAGAAGAAAATTCTGACTAAGTATCAGAACACGAAAGTGCAAAAGAATTTTTTTATAATGAAATATTATGATGAAATTTTGTACCAAGAAATATTTATTTTATAATTGTTATGTTCACTGTTATTATTGTGTTGTGCGGACAGTTTTTAATTTAAGTGTTTGCAGGGAGGATAGATAGGCAATACAGACACAATATGTTATACACTGTGCACAACATCGATGGAACTACCGATGAATTGTGTTCATCAGTATTTTACAGAGGCGATGGGAACTATTCACATCCACATCGCAGATGGAACGATTGACGGCTTATGCCCGTCGGTATTTTAAAGAGGCGATGGGAACTACCGATGGATTGTGTTCATCTATATTTTTTGTATTAATTTGTTGCCTATTTTATTATTTTTATTGAAATAATAATTAATTGTTTTGTTAAATTTTAATTGTTATTATTGAATTTTCCATATAAATGTTAATTGAATATATACAATTATATTTAATTATTTTATCTTAATTTTATTGTATATACTGCATAATAGAGTGTTTGATTGTTTCCATGAATTTTAATTGTTATTGTTAAATTTGTATAGATGTTAGTTGAATATATAGAATTAAATTTTATTTTTTTCTTTATTTTATTGTTAAATTTGTATAGATGTTAGGCTATGTATAAGATTTTTTTTCTTTATTTTACAGTTAGAAACATTTTATTATCATTTTGAAAATGAGATGAAATTGAAAAATATAAAATTTCTGGTATAAATAAAAAAAAAATCAATTAATATGTGGCATATATATTGTCAATTTTTGCATATTTGAAAATTTGGATAGTCTCCAGTATAGGAGAGATGTTGCCAATTTTTTTTTACAATAATCAAATTTGATTATGTAATTATTCATTAAATTTGTATAGATGCGTATAACAAAATCAATAGCATGTCGTAAGCATATGATCGCAACTAGGTCTTCTAGCAGCGAGGATGACGTGTCCTTAAGTGCTGACCAAGAAAAGGCACCTCCGGCGACTCACGACGCTGCCTCTTCCAGCACGGTTCCACAGCGCAGAGGTAGTGTGCCTTCACAGCGGGATCAATTCACCTGCAAGTATGAGGCATATTGAAAGGAGGTCCTTTCAATGTAAGTTTGTTTTGGTTTTAGTTTTTTTTTTTTTTACTTAAAACATAATTTGGGAACAACTAATTAATATTTCATTAATTTTATTTATTTTCATCTTCACAAACATTAAGGCCACCCGATTAATAACGTCAGTGTTTAAATTATTGATGGAGATTCTATTATTTCAATGGAGTCAGGTTTCTAAACATCTTGATTGAAAACCTTATATCGATGCATAGTTTCGAAGATATGAGGTTAGTGTTAACTTCAAATTTTATTATTTTATTATGTTATATTGAAATTATTGATTTATTTTTAATAAATTATTTATACACGGAACAAATTCGAGTGGGATAACACTCATTACAATGTTGCGATGAAGGTGTGGGAGAATCATGTGGCAACTAGGCAACATCGAAAATGTTATGATATTTTTTAAAATATATATATATTTTTTAAAAAATCTAATTTGTCATTAACTCATATAAAATTCATTAATAGAAGTAGGTTGCATGACTTTTGGTATGAAGCGCAGAAAAAAGCCAAAAATATACTAGAGATAACAGTCTATAAAGCTGGAATGACATGGCAATTTGGAGGGATTTCAAGCTACCATACATCTTGGAGGATGTATGGGCGCAATATATCTAGCACATGACGTCTGGGCAGTTTACACGACACTCACAGTCAAGTGCCAACAACCGGAACTGGCAAATTCATGGTTTGGTGATCACGCATACCGGCGGCTCCATTTCATTCATTGCACATGCGAAGTGGATAGTAAGATTAATTTTAATGAAATCTATCATTAATTAATTTGTTGTTATTTATAAATATATTTAACTAGCAACATTTTTTTCTTACAGGCTACGTCTCATGGACGTGACCCGAGCCTCATGGAACTGTTTGTAGAGACACACATGCGGAGTGAAAACCGTTAAAGGAGGGTGCAACAGTTCGTAGACAACTGTACTCAACATTTCATGGTATGTTCGTTCAACCATTTTATTTATTAAGTTATTATTTTCTTGAATTGAATATGATGATTTCTTTTTTAATTTTCAGGAGACATATAATAGTCGGTTGAGGGAGAGATATAGGGATGATCCTTCGACCCATTCAGATTTCGATCCGGATTTATGGATGAAGGCAGGATCGCTTGGTGGACCCGATAAAAATCAGGTGTACAGACTCTCCAACACTACGGTCAAGAACTTGTGGGCGGCCTGTAGTGTCTCAACCGTTAAGAGCTTCTAATCAGTATCGAGCACCCAATCTGAGGAAATCGTAACCTTGAAACAACCTTGAAACAACACACGGCTCATCTCACCGATCAATATCAGCAACTCTTGGTAGATTATGAACAACTCCGCTTAATGGTTATGGACATGAAATCACATATGGGTGGTACGTGTGCACCCCCTTTGATACAATCAAAAGAGTTGATGTCTTATCCTAAGTGCAGGAGTGTCAAGGTAATAAATAACCCAGCAAGACCGGGGTCGAACCACAGGGAGGTGAATTATATAAATTATAAACAACAACAACAACAACAATGATGATGATGATGATGATGATGATGATAATGATGGTGATGAGTTAAAGAGAACTTTGAGATGTAAGATTAATGTAAAGATTAAACAATGATAAAAACAGTTGTCAAGGTTAGAGGATCTACTAATGGTATTAAAGATAAGTAAAGTATAAACTCTTTATAAATTATCAACATGATCATATTAATCATCTTATTTACGTAACACTATACTTTTAAATTTTAGCAGATATTCATGATGTTAACTTATGTTAACAACTAATCAAGTTCATCTCATAACAATGATGTCGGCCGAAGACTATGAAGGATCAAGCATTTGATGTAGCAAGTGTTATACAACACAAATCTAGATTAACCATTTAACAAGAAAGGTATTAAGAATTAATAAGATAGATAAGATATGTTTGATATAAGCATTAAAGTCCATGTTGAGTTTATATTATACATATTCTAACACTATTAGTGAAACCTTTTCACCTTGACATGATAAACTTAGCTAGACATCATGAAGAAAAAGAACATAAATAAACAAAATAAGAACATAATTATATAAGTATAGTAAAGGAAATGAAAAGCATAAATAAGAGATTAAGAAAAATATAACATGAAATAAAACTTGAACATTAAAAAATATAAAGAAAGCAAGAGCATGATCTTGATCTAAGAACTAAGATGCCTAAATGAATAGCAAATGCCTCCTTTTATAGGCTAAAATTCAGAACTATTCATTTGGTAATTGATTATTGATGTAATGGCCAACTATTGATTTAGTGGACTTGGTGGACAACAACACTTAAGCATTTTGACTGGATGAAATGACATTGATTCAATCAGAATTTGGCAAAGTGTTCTTCATTGAATTTGTTGGAAATCATCTTCTCTTTCTACCCATAGAATTTCAAAGTATTTGGATAACTAGAGTTCGAGATATGGCTAAAATACTAAGTGGTGCTTCTGGTGGACGTGGTGGACAGCCCTCAAGCTCTTGTCTGGATGAAATGTCATTGCTACTATCAGAATTGGAGTAGGTCATCTTCATGAAAGTTATTGGAAATTGTCTTATCCTTCCACCCACCAAATTAGACATCATTTTGCCTTCTTTAACTCTATATATGGGTAAAATTCTGAGCAATGTTTGGGTTGGATTGCAAGACAAATTCCGACTTCTCTTTTGTGGCCAAACTTTGAATTTGAAAACGGCAGATTTGGGTCTTCCATTCTTCATGAACATTGTAGCCTATTTCTTAGCTTTCTATTCATATAAACCAAACTGAAATCCAAGATGTACAGCTCCAGATATGATTCGATGACTGAATAATGTTTCAATTTGAATTGAATCAGCATCTCCTTTCTAAACGTAGTCTTTTCTTTGTCCTTTTACTTTCAATAGTTAATCACAACAATCAATCCTTTAAATTGTGAGATATGTATGCATGTAAAATGAGCATTTACCATAAATTAAAGTTATCTTATATTATCAGACTTGTTATTATAAAACATACTATAGTTAAGAAGTTATTGATACTTCAAGTGCAAAATGATGATATAAAACCTTGATAAAAATACACTTTTAAATACTAATCACCCTTCTTCGTTTTATGGTCCCGGGAACGACCAATTTCCTCCTCCTCTAGCGCCGCCATTTTTGTAGTTTAATTTTTTTTTGTACAATTAAAATTGTAATGAATATTTGGATTTTATATTATTTTATTTTATTTTTAAAATTTTCAATTTTATACAATTTTATTTGCTTAATTAATTTTTTTACTATTATTCTATACAATTTTATATTATTTATTCTACACAATTTTATTTGTTAAAATATTTTTAAATTATTACCGACGGATTTACAAACGGAATTATATCGTTGGTATTTTCCATAAAGTTGTAAAATATTTACTGCATATGCCACAATCACTGACATCATTATTTCGTTGGTGATTTACCGATGGCAATACAGACGGAATCATTCCGTCGGTATATTCCAGAGAGTTTGGAAAAAATTACCGTTTATACCACAATCACCGATGGAAATATACCAATGAAATGATTCATCGGCATATTTCCAGCGGGATTTTTTTTTTGCGCGCATTTTCCGTATGCAAAACCATTGATTTTAAAATTATTTTTTTTACCGATAAAATTAGCGACAGAATATCAAATTACCGACAAACATTATTCTGACAGACGTATTCTATTGGTAAAATTTACACCAACAGAATGGTAATCTTATCCCGACAAAAAAATTATATCGGTAAAACTGTTAGATATTGTAGTGCAATGCACTAAAAAAATATTTGAATTCAAAACTTTAGATAAATATGAATATCAGTAAAAATATAAATCAAGAGTTTCATTTTTATATACATGTACACGCCACTAAATACTTTTTGATAGCAACTGAACTCTTGCTATAAAAAAAAAAAATTTCTACATTCGAAATGTTTATACAAATTAAATGTAATTTATCGTTTCTTTCTCTTGTAACTCCTCAAAAACTTCAGCCTGGGAAAGGTGATGGATACATTTGCCTGCAAACCATGATCCTGATTTCACTCTTGAAAAATTCATTTAGTTCATTTTACCTAGCATCAATCAATGTGATAGTAACTTCATTGACAGAACACGATTCTGGCTTGCTTGAGGAAGAACTTGCATCAATCAACTTTCTTTCAGTGAAAAAGCCAGGCTCTGTCGGTTGAGGCAACGTCCCTTCACCGCTTAACATTAGAACCACTGTTGACATGCTTGGCCTATCTTCTGGGGAGTGTTGCACACATAACAGACCCACATGGATTGACCTCATCACTTCAGTTAGATCGCTGGTTTCCACTATTAAATTATCTATCAGCTCCAAGGGTCTTCCCTCTTTGAACAGTTTCCATGCCTGAAAATCTCAAGACACATTTTGTTACTACATGCACTCGCTTTAACATAACTAAAAGGAAAAAGATCACTTAGCCCTTACATGACCAAGAAGGTTGAGTTGATGTCCTGGATGATTAAACCCTCTGTTTCTCTTCCCACTTACAAGCTCTAACACCAAGACACCAAAGCTAAATACGTCGGATTTTATCGAGAATAGACCATCAATGGCATACTCCGGTGACATGTATCCACTGCAAAAGATATGAAGGTACTTGTAAGTTGTAAGCATTTTTTTTTTCATCTTGAAATAAATAGGTGAAAAAGAAAAGAGCATTAGTTTCTTACTATGTTCCCACTACTCTTTTTGTATTTGCTCCTGTTTCATTTCCTCCGAAACTTCTAGCCATGCCAAAGTCTGAGATTTTTGGATTCATCTCGTCATCTAATAAGATGTTGCTAGGTTTAAGGTCTCTATGAATAATTCTTAATCTTGAGTCTTGATGAAGATAAAGTAGTCCTCTCGAAATGCCATTGATGATATGTAACCTCTTAGGCCAGTCCAGTAACTTGCTTTGCTTTTGATCTGTCCACCATACATTTATGACCATGTTAATCCATGTTGACACTCAATCAATTCACTTAAGTTCATGCTATAAACAAACATATCAATTTGGTAGGTTGATACCATTTATGTAGAAGTCTAAGCTTTTCTTGGGCATGTATTCATAGATCAAAATCTTTTCATCTCGTTGAATGCAATATCCTAGAAGCTTTACAAGGTTTCGGTGCTGAAGTTGCGCAATGCATTTAACTTCATTCATGAACTCATCAAGCCCTTGTCTGGATTCCTTGGAAAGCCTCTTCACAGCTATTTCTTGTCCATCGTTGAACACTCCCTGCAAAATATGCAATAGAATTGGATATTACAATGATTTTTCGATGCTAATATGTCATTTAGATGCACGTGGATCTCAAATTTCAAGTAAAGCTGAATGTGTTACCTTATAGACAGGTCCAAACCCACCCTCCCCAAGAAAATTGGTGAATGAGAAGTCATTGGTAGCTTTAGCTAATGTAGTGAAGTCATAGTGTGGTAGATCAAGATCTTCCTCCTGGTAAGTTATGGAGAAGCTATTTTCTGGAACCTGTTCCATCCCTGTGAAATGGTAAAGAGGGGTATAAACAAAAAAAAATTAAAAATGGTTGTAATCTTCTTACTAATCCTACAATTTATAACCTCATTCATCGCATTCATAACTACAAAAATACTAAAAAGGATCAAATATGAACTGATATTTGAAGGTAACGTTGCTTACTTGACCTACCATGACTGGTAGCATCTCTCTTTCGCTGCTTCTTTTTCTTCCGTATGAACAAGCATATGCCCAAGCATACGACGACCAGTGATGCCAATATTGAGCCCACTATAACACCAACTTTGTTATTTCCTTCGGAGCCCCCTTGATCTTGATTTGCAGCGGCTACAAGAAAATTGCCATCATGAGTCCGTAATCAATTTCGAGAAATGTCTCCATATGAATGCAGAGACAGTGACATACAACGAATTTTTAATTTCCTTTTCAAGATTACATTTTAACATAGTTGATTGCGCATTTGGGTGATAAACTCTTGCTTTCAGCATTGTGTGTTAGCACTTTGATCTCGGCAATATGACCAGATTAACATGACTTTAGTAACTTCTGGGACCAGTTTGACCAGAAAACTCATTGCGTTCTAAGATTTTCTATTGACAAGATTGCAATGCTGTGTCAGCTACCACTTAACTAGACGTGTGCGGAGGAAAGCAAACTGGAGAGGTGTGAATTTAGATGGACAGTTCAGCCGCAATATCTTTAACTAAATCTCTAGTTTGACAAAGTTAGAAGTAGATGTTTGTTTTTCTGCTGTCTTGAAAAGGACATGGTGATATTCATATTGGATTCAAAGACTTCCTCTAACATTTCACATGTTAGGCAGCTACTTATTAAAAAAAAAAAAAAAAACAGAAATCATGAACATGATAATAAACTGATATTTCTAGATTTTTGCTTCAAAATAATTATGAAATGCAGCAAGTTTTTAATTACCTGCTTCAGAAGCGGCCATCCTAATGTAAAGATCCTGCCCATCATCTGTATACTGTCTGATATCAATCAGGTCTTGATCAAACCAGAGAAAGCATCCACTTCCTTTCCCTCTTAAATCTGAATTGGCATAAGCCATGCAAGAACAATTCTTCAAGCATTCTGCCCTGCATTCCTCCGTGGTCATGCTTATATTAACCATCCAATTATTCCCTTGAGGCAGTTTAACGTTGGAATACTTGATGAATCCATCTCCAATCTTGCAATCCAATGGCGTCCTTCGAATGCATCCACCAGACCAGTCTGCCATTTGCCATTGTGCTTGGTTTTTCGGCACGAATCTGTTCAAACAACTGCAGGCAGGAGAGGTGCCGATGTTGCACCTTCCATAAGCACCACATAAATTATAATTATCGCAGTTGTCTGCCGGTGCGCTGGCGTACACAATCCAATTATTAATTCGATCTATCCAAGTAAGCCGATTCATGACACCATCTTCATACAAAACCAACGTTGTAATAACAGAAATATTAAACAGATCATAGGTGAAGTATGCTATCTCGTCATTGAACACAAAGGTATAGTTATAAATGGGATCTGGTTTCAAATAAGGCAGACCGCTAAACCCGATGCCATTCCATGGCCCTGAACGAGACCTCAAATCTGAATTATCATTGACAACCAACTCTAAACGCTTGGGGTCAACCTCAAAAACATACTTGCCTGGAGAAGGATCATCGGCGCTCTTCCACGATGATATGATCACGTCCAAGCCTGGAGCTATACGCCCAACTTTCATTCCTGGAAGAAACGTATTGCCAGGATGATGGAAACTTTGCCAGAAGATGTTTTCCAGGCTATTATCATCTACGTTTCTGACAACAAGATTTCCTGTTTCCAGAAGCTGCGCAACCGGGTTTCGCGCTTGCCTTGATGAGTTGGAAGACCAAATGACACTGTTGTTCTGATTGTAAAGCATGAGAATTCCCCTTTCATCGACCTTGAAAACTCCAGATTTATTAGCGATTGGTGTTTCTCTGTTGGCAACCCAAACGACTCTTCCCTTAGATATCTTGTTGTACCATATTCCAAAGTATCTTCTGGTGGAATTTCCAGGGCTGAAAAACCCCATTTCGTAGTTTCCACCACTTGATACAATGGTCTTCCCATCAGTGATGTTCTGGTTTGCAGCTATGGTATCTGCTGCCGAGGATGTTGTGAAGGAAGAAGTGAAACAGGAGAAGAAAAGAAGAATGGGAAGGGCAATTAGGCGTTTCATCTCTGTTTTCAACCAAAATTTATTTCAGGATTGAAAACCAGGCAATGGCATTAAATGAGTGCTGAGGACTGGGTCAGTTCTCATGACCTCCTTCATCGTGTTTACTATTTGACTCCAATCCTATAAAGAATCAGGTAATCAAGTGCTTTGAGCAAATATTTTTTTATTATTATTATTTAAATATTTGGATGAATACGACAAATGTGAGAAACTGAGAATGCTTTTCTTCAATAATTTTTCATATCAAGTTCACGAACAGGTATAAAAAAGATTGTGAGATTTATGCCATTGATTTTTAGAAACTCTTTCAAGAAATAAGATGATTACCATAAAAAAAAAATTAACTTATTCAATTCATGAAAAACTAAATAGGTCCTTACACTCAATAGACAGACAGTAGACAATGCAGCACCAATAAGTAGAAATTATATAAGATAATCAGGTTTAGGTTTAGGTTTTGGTTTTGTTTTTTAATAATTACAGGTTTGAGTTTTTTTAACAGAAATCTTGCATTAACTTTAAATTTTATAAAATTAAATTAGTTAAAATATATATAAATTAACTTGATATTTTATAAAAAAAATTACAGAAAGTCGTAATTATCAGCAGAATTTATTTATTTTTATTCTTTAGTTTAACATAGGTATTCGGATCAGTTTGCGCATACCTCAACTAATTTTATAAGTCCTTGAATTAATAAACTTATAAATTTTCAGTGTCTACCGTATAAATAATTATAGAACTCAAATTTAAAATAAAAAAAATTAATTTTTTAATCCTAAATTTTTTCCACAAATTTTTCTTTAGACTTTTGCAAGGTATCAGCCAATCCACTTGCAAGGTGGCGTTGATCTCTATCGGTAGACCGGACCCGCAACGAATATCGTGGCAACTAGCCGCACCAGCAGCCATCCACAACACGCACTGAATTGTTGACAAAGCTAACCAATGACTCTGTGTGTGGAGTTAATGGGCGTCAACCCTTAAAGTTGACTGCCATTGTCAGCCAGTCATCTTTGAATTCTTTAAGCATAAGGTATAATTGATAGCTCTGGTTCGTGAAATCTAATCTTTCTCCTCTACTGTTGCATGATGACCCCATAATTGTTTAGATTTTCTGCTTTGAAAATGTGACCTCTGCTTTTGGAAATTCACACCTCAATGTAGAAACTAAGGGTCTCAAGTCAAAGTAATTTTATTTCCAAGAGTTTATCCAT
>Ga0325404_1005052_pt1 | contig 13947 bp, 5 predicted proteins | sample PopdelMetagenome_18_FD_205664 | JGI IMG/M metagenome (GOLD analysis project Ga0325404, IMG submission 205664) | Populus deltoides microbial communities from Bellville, Georgia, United States - Xylem-Control-R1 | ecosystem: Host-associated > Plants > Phyllosphere > Stem > Wood/Secondary xylem... | reverse complement strand
CTCTCTCTCTCTCTCTCTCAAGTCGCCGCTAAAAAATCTAATAAGGCGGCGTTTACCACTAAACTAAACCCGAAAAAGAAAAAGAAAAAACAAGGAATGGCTGCCTTGCCTTTACCTTCCCTCTCTTACTCTTTCCAGGTAGGTAGGTATCTGTTTATGAAGAAATTCTTGTGAAAAACCAAACTAAATCTATGGACCATTTTCAGTTCTTTCTTTCTTTCTTTTCTCTAGTGTTTTAAACTTGCTGGTGTTTATTTATTTATATGTTTTTGGTTTAGATCATTGTTGATATAGTTTGAGAAAAGGAAAGAGGGCGTTTGGTTTGGTTTGGTTTTGGCATTAGTAATAATGAGAATGGAGGGGGAGGGGGAGGAGGCTGCAACAGAAGCACCAGGGCAGCTAAAAAGGGCGTTAATAGATGCAACTGCCGGTGCTATTGCTGGTGGTATTTCGCGTACCGTTACATCTCCTCTTGATGTCATCAAAATCAGATTCCAGGTCTTTCTTTCCTTGTTTCTTTTCTGTAAAGTTTTGATTTTTTTAATGGTTGAATTATAAAGTTTGAATTTTTATTGTTCTGCAATGATGGGTTTTTAATAGCTTGATAAATTGTTCATGAATCTATATGTTAGCTATCCTTTTCAATGTAATGTGATGTGATGATTTATATGAATAAATTGTCAGTGTTCATTTCTATTGCCAAGTTTTTCGATAGAGTATATCTGTGAAGTTCTGTTGTCCATGTGAATGGAATTAACATGCAACTTGAATAAGAATTTGGAGTTCACGGGGGAGGCCTGGAAATGGGGAACATTGATCTTTAGATGAAAAAGAGCTCATGCTATTGTGCAGTAAAAAAAGAGGGAAGATGTTGGACAGCTGCAATTTATTTTATACACTGGTGTTAGTTATGGCGTGTTTGTCTTTCAAATGCATGGTTGTATTTCGAGTCAAAAGTATAAAGTTGTGATGCTGAGAAAAATATTGGGTTGTGTATTTGATGACAGGTTCAACTGGAGCCGACATATTCATGGGATTTGGTTCGCAGGAATATGACTGCACCATCAAAGTACACAGGAATGTTGCAAGCTACAAAGGATATATTTAGAGAGGAAGGTTTACCCGTACGATGCTCTCTTTCTGTTTATTATTTGTGGATGGATGATTTAATTTGCATAGTGTAATTCAAAGCTGCTACGCAGTAGTTGATTTAATGATGCTTGTTGTAGATGGGTATTAAGAAATCTAAGCCTATGATTTGAACTTTACAGAAGCAGGGCTGCTGAACCCAGGTGGCTTAGTCCCGGTTTACCAACTTTATGGTTTAGTTTCAGTAAAATGATGGAATGAATTTCAAATGTAGACCTTTTTTTTTTTTCATTTCTAAACACCACCTGGATATTTTTGCTATAATCCTTTGAAGAAAGGAATTATCTATGTTATTATTGAGTTTTAGTTCTTCCATCAACAATGTCCTGCTTGTTATTGAGAATGCAATTTCTTTCTTTTTTCTTCTTGGTAACAAGAGGGGTCTGAGCCCAGAATTTGAGAATGTAATTTTTAACTTACTCATGCTCTTCAAGCAGTGAAGGTAAGTGAAACATGCTTTTCTTATAGTTACAGATCTTGATGGCGGATATAACATACCACAGTTCATTCACTTGATGCCTTTGTGTTTGGTTGAATTTTCTTGAAGTCCAAATACTGTTCTTGGGAATTCCTTCTATATATTTTCAAAACTTATTTTATGAAGGTTATATACGATTTTCTGCTTTTTATCCAAGACAGTTGCTTGCTGTAGGGCTTTTGGCGTGGCAATGTTCCAGCTTTACTCATGGTTATGCCATACACCGCCATACAATTTGCGGTGTTGCACAAATTAAAAACATTTGCTGCTGGTTCTTCTAAGACAGGTATAATTATAACAGATTAATATCATCTGTAATTTTATACTGGAAATGCATGTTCTATTACATGGTTTAGCTGTGATCAAACTGAAAATGTATTTTGACCGGTCAATGGATTCAATAGACATTTATACATAAAAAATGACCTCACATTTTATTTTGTTTTCTTCAACATGTAGACTAGCATAAAACCGATTGAAAATTGTTAATACAATAGAATGAATTTATGCGATGCTGACAGGTTTGCCACAATTTTGCTGGATATCTTCTCCTTGTATTATGCTCTACTATATGCTTAGAGTAGTATGGTCCAGATTCTAACTGTCAATTTATCATATTTTATACCTACTGGTAGTGAAGGCCATTGTTTCTATGTTATTTGAAATATATCCTAAAAGGATATGGCACTGAAGGTGATGTCATGTTTAATCTCTGTCCTGCTTACATATCCTAAAATGTTTCTTTTATTTGTTATGGTCTGATTGCTTACGATGATGCAGAGGATCATATCCATTTGAGTCCTTACCTCTCCTACATCAGCGGAGCATTAGCAGGGTGCACAGCTACAGTTGGATCATACCCATTTGATCTTCTAAGAACCATATTAGCATCACAGGGTGAACCTAAGGTAAAGAACATGATTATGTGTGTCATTCTTATGCTCTATAAGAGACAAACGTGGCTCTCTTGAATTTTCCCAGTTATGATTTTGATTAGTGAAACTATCTGCGATACTGGAATAAGATGACTCCATAAAGGAGTATCTATGTAATTGACATCACCCTATTCAGTTCATTTGTCTTAAAACACTATTTGCTGAAGGCACCTTAAAATGATAATATTACATGTTACTGATCAGTGCCTAATTTAGGTGTATCCAACAATGAGGTCAGCATTTGTTGATATTACCAGAACACGTGGCTTCAGAGGATTATATGCTGGATTATCTCCAACACTGGTTGAGATTGTTCCTTATGCTGGCCTTCAGTTTGGCACCTATGATACATTTAAGCGCTGGACCATGGTAAGAATTCAAATCTCTTTTTGTAGTTAAATGTCTAAGAACTGGACCATGGTAAGATTGTAAAGGGATATTAAATTTTTTTAGGAAATGGAAGATCTGGATCAGCATTTGGTTGAAAAGCCAACATAGTATGCTGGTAAAACATTTGAAAGGAATTGCTTATTTGGTCCTTTTGCATTACCCACCCATTACAAACTGAAATTTTAACCAACACCATTCACCATTCACCATTCTGGTATAGATGGAGATATGCAAGAGATTGAGACAGTTGGTTAAGCATGATTTTCTATCTTGAATAAAGCATTACCATGTTAAAACTGGAGAGACACCTTGTCATTTCTATCAAAGCAGCCTCTAACTTAATGGCAATAGGCAAGCTATTCTGTCATAGATTTCATTGGCTGGTCATAAACATCTGAATTTAGTTCTTTACAGCTGGCCAATTGGTTAAGCTTGCAATGTTTTTCCTGTTCTGGAGAACACGTATTTCCTTAAACGACAATTTGGAGAGAAGGTTACAGGTGTTGTATGCACTTGATGGAATTTTGATCCTGCTATCCACACACACATACCAAGTTGTTTGGACAGTAATACATTTTACAGGATTGATTGTAGGGTTGGAACCATGATAGATCATCTACCACAAGCTTCATAAGTACAGATGATAGCCTTTCCAGCTTTCAGCTTTTTGTCTGTGGGTTAGCGGCTGGCACTTGTGCCAAACTTGTCTGTCATCCTCTTGATGTGGTCAAGAAAAGGTTTCAGGTAGATTCTGCATTTTTAATACTGATTGCTAAAAGATTCTCATTGTTCTTAGTCAATTTGCTAGTCAAAAGACTTTGAGTTTTAACAAGTTGTATTCATGCACTCTGTTTGTCTTCCGGCACTGTCAATGATATTTTATTTGTTGTTTTTGGCTGCTGCAGATCGAAGGACTACAGAGGCACCCAAGGTATGGTGCTCGAGTTGAGCATCATGCTTACAAAAACATGTTTGATGCTCTTAGCCGAATTTTGCAGATGGAGGGCTGGGCTGGTCTTTATAAAGGCATCGTCCCATCAACTGTCAAGGCTGCACCAGCTGGTGCTGTTACATTTTTAGCTTATGAATTTACATCGGACTGGCTGGAGTCAATTTCAACTTGAATTTAACATAATATTCTTTCCTGTTTCTTTTTACGGCCGTCCCATTCTTTTTGCTTGAATCTACCTCCAATGAAGGTGGTGGTGGTGGTGATATTCTGATTAGTCATTCTTATAGTCTGGATTTATGCTTGTAGAGTAAAACGACGGTAAAATTAGATTTTGAGTGCACAGTCAATTTTTGTAGCGGCTTCAGAATTATTTAATATCACTGGAAATCATCGGACTGTTATTAGATCTCTAAATTTGTTCATACATGGTGGAAGGGCTGTTGTTTGTTGCTGGTTTAGTTGTATTGGCATCCAAAATGAATATATCTTGATGGTTACACAATCGCATTTGCCCTAAATACAGGAGCAGGATTTCAACAATGAAATCTTGGGAATCACAATGGTTGTTTGGCTATTGGATGTAAGAAGGTGCAGGAATTTTGTCTTAATGTTGAGAAATTATTAGATATATCAGAAGCTGTACTGATAAAAACAAAAGATTTATCATGAAAATAATTCATGGATCCTACTTTACTTTGAAGCGAGAGGGAGAAGTACAAATAATCTCTCCTAACCTAATGTTATAGGGATGGCAACTTCCAACGGCTGCACATGAAGTGGCAAAAGTCCTAACCTAGCATTGCATTAAGAAGCCTCAACATCATTGAATGAAAAATGTCACCTTGCTAAAGCCTTGCAAAACCCCGAGTTGATAACATGGTGGTCAACATTTCAGCACTGAGGGGAGGGGAAATAGTTCCCAACTCTATATCCAAACAAAAAATAGTGTCAATTGGAGGTCAGTATCAGATTTACTAACAAAATTTGCTGACAGAGATACTCACAAAACATATTATTGTACAAAATTTTGTTTACAAGAACGGTCAATAAATAGTTATGTTTGCTGTTTTGCTCTATAATGAAGGACATGAAATCCCGGCACCGACTCTTATTCAATAGAATATCCTGTCAGTAGTGCAGCAGAGCAGGTAAACCTGCAATCTTTCACCGATGGCTTTTCTGTTTGTTGTTATCCTCTGGAGGCAGTGATAAGAACTGCAGGATCCTCTGGACTTGTGCAACTTCAAGTTGAAACTTTTCAGCGATTTGCTGGATGTTCATAGGTCCTTCATGATCATCAGCCTTGCCTTGATACATGAGAATGATGTGGCGCAGTTGTGCCACATTCAGAGTTCCTGGAGCAACAGCCTTTTCTTCATATCTGCCAGAATCAGGTTTCGTGTTTCTCAGCTTTGGCATGGGCCTATCATACCTTTCAACTACAGGTGCCTGTCAAGAAATCCAACTGGATTTTCAAAAGATGATCTGAAGTAAGAGAAACATGCTGTGGCAAACAATTTTCAGGTTGCAGTTATCTCTAATCAATAACGTTATATGATAATTCTAAAAGAAATGGGAAGGAAAACAGTAGAGGTGTTAAGTGAAAGCATGTACCACTACAATCCCCAAAGTGGATTATCACAAAACTTTGAGAAGAATATCAGCATTCAGATATGCATGGAGAAATTCTGAATTTGTTTATCCAAGCAAGTCTCAATAACAGTAATCTATTTGACACCATTGCAGAAGGATCACAACGGACAACTAAATGCATCACCAGTCACCAGAGCCAATAATCAAGATTTTAACTAAAAAATGTCAAAGATGTCTAAATACGAGTGGAATCACTTGTTAAACATGCAAATGTGTTCTCAGTCGTGAGGCTTTATTGAAGTACACCTAATGATTTTCTTCAAAGATTTTTTCTCTAAACCATTTTTTTTCATTTCAAACAAGCATTCTCTCTGACATTAAAATTAAGCAAGTCTTTATCTGAGTACTCCAAGGAAAGCATAAATGAATAGACTTTTCTTATTCTTCTCCTTTTCTTTTGATCAGTGCCAATCCAGCACCATGTTAATGCACATTGCAACAAGGAGATTTGACAAAGTTTCTGGCACATCTATAATCAATAAATAGCAGTAAAGTTGAATGATAGTACATATTAATCAAGAGTTAAGTGAAAAAAAGTAAACAAACAGCAGGAATGAATCCCGATAACTCACCTCACCAGTTTCGAGCTTCCCTCCAGGCTTCGATTTAATTCTACCCACCATTTGACTAAGCATTGCATCATACTGTGTATCTCGTTCTTCAAGAACATTGTCGGGATTAATTCTTGGAGCACCATCTTCAGTGAGGTGTGGAAAAGATCACAAATGGTCAAGAAATATAAAGTTGGTAAGTTCCATTCATAAGAACAGTATCCCACAAACATGTAGTCTCACAAAAAAGAACGTTCAGAAGACCTTACAAATACTAACTCAATATCCATAACACAAACATAGATCATTTTGTAAAATCCGATAAGTTGATCAATTATCAATGCCTACCAATTTACACTACCAAACTAAGGCCAAGAACATAAACGAATCACAATCTGCTTGCACCCATTGAAAAGATCACATGACTGGTCAGTGGTAATATATTTCTTACAGAACATACACTGCAAATATGAATCATGTGAGTAAGCATAAGTTACAGTATGTGCTGAATCCGATCAAATTGACAGAATAGTTCAAGCAAATAGTCTTTAGCAAGCCATTATTATCAATAATCCGAAAGAAGGAACCGAGAAGGCACCACCTTGCAAGTGTTTCCACACCACTCGCATCACGTATCCAATTCAGTCTCAAATCTTAGGAAGTTATTTCAATTACAAAATCACAAACTGATTTCCCTGTTGTTATTACAACAGTTTCTTCCATGCCTTTACCCACCAAAGCAGTCGATAGCATCAAACATACAAAAGGGGAAGAAAGCAATAAATTAAAACACTCCAAGAAAATGAAGCCAATACATAAGTGGTGGTGGTCCTTGATATCTCGATAGCCCAAAAGTCCTTATGCATTTTTGCTTCAGGGTTCAGGCTAAAAAACCTAGCATAGAGCTCAATCTGTGCTATTTTATCATGGAATGAATCAATATCTTATCATAAAAATCTCTTAAAAGAAGCAGCAATATGAATTGATAAGCTAACCAGAGCCAGGACTGTTCTGATTGGTGGTGGTGGTACTTGATATCTCCACCTTTTCGGTGGAGGTCACCGGCGGCCTCCGATCAGTGACCCTACTTGGAGGTGGGTCGGGTGGCGCTCTGATTCTTCCAGATGCTCGACGAAATGCCTGACCCATTTTTGTTTTCTTTCTTATAGCTCAAAATGCCAATGCCTATAACGCCGTCACCTTCACCGTCTCCGTCACGTTGTAATTTCTTTATAGAGCGTGGCTTTAGGGCAGCTTTAAGGGAAGTGAAGTAAAATATGGAAATGAAGGAGGAGGAGGAGGAGGAGGAGGAAATGGGCGTGTACGACACGCGCTGGTTATATATATATATATATAACTGGGAAATAGGGTGACGCGTTGGTGGCTTCTTTGCAAGCCACGTATATATCCTCCTTGTCCTTCTTTGTTTGGGCGACTGTTGACCGTGGGTAGAAAGGGTGGATGACTTGCATTCCATGTTATCAAACATGGTTTTGAAACTCGGTCTGGTCTGACGGGTCGACTCGAAACCTGACTGACCCGGGCCTGAGTCTAATCTAAGTAAAAAACAGCTAGGATTTAGCCCGGTAAAACCCGGTTGACTCAGCGGGTCGACCTGGGTAAACTCGGCCTTAATTTTTTTTGGCAATTGTCTTGCTCTTCATCTTCTCGTGACTACTGCTATAAACTTCTTGTTACCTGGAGAAGTAGCTGGGGTGAACGCGTGAAGACCAGGTGGTGTAACTCGTGCGACAATCATTGACTCATCAACCCAGCTCGGCCACTCTCCGTGTTCGAGTACCTTAACTCGGTTAGTCCCATCACGAGTTAAGAATATATAGATATATGTGCTGAGTTCCTCCACTTCACCGCTCCATCCTCTCTCTCCACAAGAAGCGACAGCTGTGTAAACGTTAGAAGGAGAGATTGCAGAGCTAAAATCAGCAATTTCATGTGGGGTGAGTCTTTGAATCACCCCGGTTGTTAACTCGGTTGCGTACACTACAGCCTAACTCGTCCTTGGCTCGCCTGGGTTTTCATGTGTTGACAAGTATACTAATCTCCATTTACAGTTAAAAACATGAAAACCCAGGCGAGCCAAGGACCGTTTTGGCTTACCTCTCTTTCTTTTCCAAATAATCTCCACTCATAGTGGCCTTGTCCTTCATCAAAATTCCACCTTTTCCATTCAATAAAGGAACTTGTACAGGTTTAGGAATTCAAGGGCCGACCTTGATCGGGTGGATCATCTCTTCCTTCTGGCTCCATCTATGACTTATGGATCTTGGGGATGGTTTCTAATGGGTAACCCTGAAAGTGAAGAGACCGAGGAGAAGGCTTATTTTATTGGGATTTTTTTTGGGTTGACTCGAGTTAACCTGGGTCAACCCATCTGACCTGTAACCCGATCATTAGATCGAGTCTACTACTAAGTCGGGTTTAAAAATTATGCTTTCAACCCTTTTCTTCATTTCCAATTATCTCATGTGTTGAACGTTAAATTAATAACTAATTTATGAAATAAAGTTATAGCATTTTGTTGAAAAAACAAATTAGGATATTGAGGACCATAAAGAAAAAAGTAAATCCCTTTTTAATAAAAGACATAGTAGTTCTATTTTATCCTTCAATTTTAATTTTTTCATATTTCATTCTTCTTCTTTTAAAGTAATATATTTTCATTTTGAATTTCATTTTTTTACATTTCAGTTTTTAAAAGTTAAGAGATTAGAGAAAAAAATACTAAAAAAATTAAGAAAAGATGGTTCTCTTATGGTCTAATTTCAACTATCAAAAACTTTAATTTTAGTATTCATGTATTTATCTTTTTCGATAAAAAAAGGATATGTTCTATAGAAAAAAAGAAAAAGAAAGTATTAATAAGGGATGACAGGTTTTGATACCTTTTCTTCTTATTTCAAATATTATTTTGATTCCCTTTAGTTTTTATACAACAAACCACTTGGCTAAAAAATATATTTTTTTTTAGTAAAAAACATATTAAGAAAAAGGAGAATCTAGAACAAAAAATTATATTTTTCTAAAAAAGTTTAAACCATTACTTTACTTATGAAAAACCATTTTAATAACCATATAATTAAATTAAAAAAATTAAAAAAGCCCCCATGTACAAGATAAAATATCTTGATATACATTTATTTTTTGTTCCTTAAAAAAAAAATAGTTTCCTATTTTAGTCTAAAAATAGTGTTAACAATTTTTTTATTAAGCTTATATATCAAATTTCAAATTTCAAATTTCAATTAAAATTATTTTTTCCATGATAGTAGAAAACACATTCATAATGCCACGCATTCTTCTCTTGCTTTAGAAATTAACTAGATCATTGTCTCGCGCTACGCTGCGAGTCGGTTCAAATTTTTCTTGCACATTAAAAAAATATTTAGATATTACTAATATTTTTTTCGAGCAGGAAAGAATTTAAATAATGTGAAAGTTGACTTGATGTAACCTGATTGACTTTATAGGTCAAAAAACAACTCATACAACTGGTAATAACATAGTTTGACTAAAAAAATCTCAATGTGATATTTTTTTAATATTAAAATAACAACATATTAGATTGACTTAAATCGACTTGGATTAACATGTCAAATCTGTGACCCAGGTTATGAAACTACGATAACCCTATAAAAAATAAATCAAAATAAATTATAAAGCCTAAATTCCAATTAACAACATGTTGAACGATGAGATTAAAAAAAGACCTAAGAAAGTAACCTTAGTTAACCTGTCAAATCCGTGACCCGGGTTACAAGACCGAGATAACCTTATGGAAAACAAATCAATACAAATTATGAATTTCAATTCTCAATCAACCCAATATTAAATGACGAGATTAAAAAAAGAAATCAATTAAAAATTCATAAAAAAATAACCTGAGTCAATCCACTAAACTCATGACTCTGGTCATCAAACTGAGATAACCTCATAGAAAAAATTAAATGAGTTAACCCGGATTAACCTGCCAAATTTGTGACTTTGGTAATAAGACTAAGATAACTCCATGGAGATCAAATCAAAATAAATTATGAAATTCAGTTTTCAATTGTTTTTATCAGATCCAATGTTGAAAGATGAAATTTATAAGAATTCTAATTAAGAAAAATAACACAAAAAGGGAGCCAAGTCAACCCGGGTTAACCCGAGTCTCTGTGACCTTGATCGTGAGACCAAGATATCCTCATAGAAAGCAAATAAAAAAATATCATGAAGTTCAATTCTTATCTAAAGTGGATGACGAGGTTAAGGTGAAGTAATTAACCTCGACCGATGTTAAACTTCGGGCCCACAACTCCTATGGAGAGATTGGGGTAAGTGAGTGAGAAAAATACACTTAACAAAATAATAAGAGATGTACAATGCATATAAGAAATAAAATAAGGAATCTATCCATTTTAAGTTAATAACAAAAAGTAAAGACAATGTACTTCTAGTTGTTTATTATTATGTTAGATTATTTACAATTCTCGTATCCATATTATTTTGTAACAAGGACATCACACAATCAAGGTTCGTAGAAAAGCCCGTTCTAGGGGTTCATATTTTGAAAGATGCTTTGTAATAGTTTGTCTTAGGTGTTACGTTGAATATTTGCCATTTGGCACTTTTGTAGGGACATGTAATGAAAATTGTAATGGAACACGGATTTGAATGTGTGAAGATGTAGATATGATATTATGAATATATTATGTGGTATTCTTTTATGAGAATGTTGTGTTGTGAAATCACATGAGAATCGTATGAAAGAAAATACTAGTTATGTAAAATTGATGTTCGGCACTCGGGTATAAACTCATGTTGATAATGAGACTAGGAAAAGAATGCAAACTTATGAGTATGTCAATATGAAGTAACATAAATGTATAAATATGGAAATATAATATTGTGGGCATGTGTATTGATTATCCATCTTATGAGAATGTTGATTTACGAAAGCTACATCCGTATGATGCCATGATAAGGAAGGGAACCTAATTACTAATTAATGGAATGTCATTGTGAGAAGTATCAAGAACCTAAGAAAAATCCACCGATTTTGGCTTTCAAAAAGTCAGGTTGTTACATGCCCCTTTACATTCCAAAAGAATTTCAGCAAGCATTCAACTTCCTTGAAATTGGTCTCATTATCTCAGGTCACCTGCCTAATTTGAAATTCAAACACTGGTTTATTTCATGGGTAACCTGCCCTTTTAAATTCCTAAAGAATTTCAGCAAACATTCATGCTTTCCTAAAATTGATCTCATTATCTTAGGTGACCTACTCATTTTGAAATCCAAACACTAGTCTATTTTCACAGGCGACCTGTCCCTTTAAATTCCAAAAGAATTTCAGCAAGCATTCATACTTTCCCTGAAATTGGTCTCATTATATTGGGTGACCTACCCCATTTTGAAATCCAAACACTGATCTATTATCACGAGCGACCTGCCCCTTTAAATTCTAAAAGAATTTCAGCAAGCATTCATGCTTTTCTAAAATTGATCTCATTACCTTGGGTGACCCATCCATTTTGAAATATAAATATTGGTCTTTTTTCACGTGCAACCTGCCTATTTAAATTCCAAAAAATTTCAGCTAGCATTCATGCTTCCCTAAAATTAGTCTCATTATCTCGGGTGATCTACCCATTTTAAAATCACTAGTTTATTTTCTTATGCGACCTGTCCTTTTTCAAAAGGTGGTCTATTTTCATGGGCGACCTGCCTCTTTTCAGAAGATGGTCTACTTTCATGGGCGACTTGCCCTTTTCAAAAACCGGTCTATTTTGATGGGCGACCTGCCCCTTTTCGATTCATCAAAATCTTGTTGGATTTCACTGAGGATTTTTTTCTAAAAAGATTCAAAAACATTTATGCAATGCTTTAGGGTTACATGACATGCATATATCCTTACCTAGTTTGAAATATAGCCCTTATTTTTTATGCTCCATCGTCACAGGGTGCTTTTGCAATCCAAAGCCTTCTCAATTTTTTTTTCTTCTGATTCACCATCTCGTCTGAGTTTACCGTATATTAGCACTATAATTAAATGTAAGTGCAGTGCCCATCCTGAGCTACCTGCAACAATTACAGCTCTCGTTGTTTATTAAGCTTGACCATACCCCCAAGTATTGTGTTGTTTGAGCTTCGAGTTTGCCTTGTAAAGCCTTTTTTGTGGTTACAATGAATATCATCCTAAATTGGGAACAACTTGGAAACTCTCCATCCTATGACAATGTTGTGTGCTTTTAACATTTCTGACACACACTTTGGGGGGTTTAGGGCGATTTCCCTAACAAAGCTTTTTGCAAGATTTACTTTGTCTTTTCAAAAATCCAAGATTCATTAATGTCATGTCAAAAGTGTTATATCATGGCACTCGATGTAGGAGATGACCTACTTTGAGAAGGGTTAAAAACCGTTTGAAGTTTTGTGCTTAGATTCTCTCGACATGAACAAAAGACAAAAACGTTTTTTTTTCTTTTTATCATCACTTTCATAACTAATTTCTTAAGTGTGCCATTTATCAGTTCATCCTACGTGCTTGATTAGAAAGATCTTTTTAGGTGTGTAATAAAGGTTGAGTTGTATGTTTATCAAAGAAAGGAATTTACGGGCTCAAATGGTGTTTAAAGGACTTTAAACCTGGGATCACCATCAACCAACATTTACCATCTTTATAGAACAACATGCCGTATGATCACTATATTTTCATTGGCAAGTTTTGTCTTTCCAAAAACTAGATAGGAAAATCCCTTATTCTAAAAAGGCTTCCTTTTTACCAAACGAGAATGAGAATTCTTAATGTTATCAATTGGTCAGTATATGATTCAATGCCCATATTTAAACTTGAACTTTAGGAGGAGGTTTCCTAACCATCCTTAACATTGTTACTTCTTTTTCTTATTTTGTCATCCTTATAAAAGAAAAAAAAAACATCTGATCATGCTACCTATTCTAATTTTTACCTAGAGGACCAAACATGGGTAGTAATGCTAAACCCAAGTTCTATCTTTATGGACAACCAATTACCTGAAAGGCTTTTTTTTTAGGTTGAAACTTTCAGCATTGACCTGGTATCAAAACCTGGCTGGTCTCTAATTATGGGTCATGTCTGCTTTTAGTTGCCTTGTAGCTTTTTAGTTTTCCTTAGATTTTTCCTAGTTTAGGACTTTATTTTAGCTCTTTCCAGGACTTAGGGTCTAATAATCTCTTGCTACCAATTTTGTTGTGGTCTCCACTTTTTCAGCCATCAAAAACATTTCTCACTTACCCCCAATGCGGGGTATGATCCAGGTCAGGGTTTTTTTTGAAAGAAGGACTCTTATTAGGTTCAAATTGGGATTGCAAATGATATATTCACTTTATGGATATCAAAGATGGCCTTCTTCATTTCAAGCAAAACTGGTTAGGATTGATAAATTTTGACTTTACCGTCATAACGGTAATTTGAATTTCTCAAATTGGGATTGCAAAGGATATATTCACTTTATGGATATCAAAGATGATTTTTCCTCATTTCAAGCAAAATTGGTTAGGATTGATAAATTTTGACTTTACCGCCGTAGCAGTCTTTTGAATTATTTTTTGTGATTTTTATATAAATTATAAAAAACTTCATTGTCTTTTGTTCCGCATAGCGTTCTTGTAAATCCTGGGAAAATTAAAGCTGGATTTAATTAAAGAAAATAAACTAAACTAAAAAGAAGTGGGGGAAAAACTAATATATTTAAAGAAAATGGGGCCTAAATGCAAATAAGAATAATTATAGAGCATAAATACTCCTCTTCTCACCAAGAGTAAAATCTGCAGCCACCATAAAGAAAGAAAAGAGGG
>Ga0325404_1005049_pt1 | contig 13948 bp, 10 predicted proteins | sample PopdelMetagenome_18_FD_205664 | JGI IMG/M metagenome (GOLD analysis project Ga0325404, IMG submission 205664) | Populus deltoides microbial communities from Bellville, Georgia, United States - Xylem-Control-R1 | ecosystem: Host-associated > Plants > Phyllosphere > Stem > Wood/Secondary xylem... | reverse complement strand
CTCGATGCATTTCAGCATTAAAAATACATAAATATCCATTAATTTTGTTAGTGAAAAAGCTAATAAAGTTGTAGCTGGAAAGGATGGAAGTTTATTTATTAATTAAAGGAAAGACAGATGAATTATTCATGAAATTTAAGTATCAGTACAGCAGCTCATTTTGTTGGCATGTAAAAACAACCAATTCTTATGAAACAAGGAAGAAAGCATATCTTACAAAAGGCTCCAAAAAAGCTGTCAAGCCAGTTTCCCCATTAATCAAAGCCAAACCAAGAGAAACAGCAGCAGCAGCAATCAATATTTTAACAAGCAAATCATCAAACTGTTTTAGAACTAATTTCCAAAAGGGAGTCCCTGCATATAGAGAAATGTGGAACACATAAGACTCGAGTTCTAAATAACAACATCCATCATCATAGATAGCTTAAACAAAATAAGAAGCAGAATGATAGACCCTCAATTTATGTCGATTTATCAAAAAGAAACAGGTTTAATTATCCAAAAAACATTCTCAATCAAGAATCTACAACAGGATTGCATCCATAAAAAAGGCATTAAGGAGAGCCACACATATAGAATTTCAAGAAACCCATCTCACTGTCTTTGAATAGATACTCCCAACATCTCAAAATTCCATTTTTTCCCTCCCTAGAACTCACACCTTCAAAAAGCAAGAAAATTGCCTAAACAGCACCCAAAGCCTTAATGAGCACCAATATCACCATTCAGAGCTTATCCTTGACCCATTTGTAAAAGTCTCTTGCAATTAACTTCGAACTAATTCTACATCAAACCATTAAGAAACATAAGACCCAACCTAACATACTTCGACTACATCTAATTAAGTTAAAAGACACTGTAGCAACTGTAATTACACTGAAGGTGGCAATGAGATATGGGCAGGTTTAGAAGCAAGGCTGTTGCAGGTCAACCCAACCAGCCTCCAGGTTCAACATGCAACCATATAAATTTTCAAACTTTTAAATTAGGAAGCTAATAATGAACTACAATTTTTTAAATTTCCATTCAGAAAGTAGGTATTTAAGCATTTAGATGAGTCCAAGATAATTATTCACAAAATTAAGAACCATGAATTGCTGGAAAATAATCTACTTAGAAACACCTCAAAGAAACATTTTTGACAAGATGCAGTCCAAGAATCTAGCAATCCCTCTCCTTTTTTTTTTCTCTACCTCCTCTCCGTGCCTTCGGCAGTCCTCATGGGACAACTTCGAGTTCCCTTGACAGAACATCAATATTTACCAAATGCAGTCAAACCTTCAACCACCATTAGAAAAAGTCATGTGAGGCCAAGTATGCAGATCAATTTGCATACTTTTCTTCCCCTCGTTCCTCCCATCGAAATCAATTTACATATTTTAGTTTGATTGGTTCAGATTCCATATTAACCTAAGCATCCTGAACACATGGTACCTAAACTATATTAACAAACTCAACTCAACTAAGCCTTAAACCCAACTAAGGTCAATGATAAAACATAAAAATCAGACAAAAAGAGAGGAGTGAGCAACTGTACCAAATGCACGTGACTAGCATATTAGACAATAGACATATGGATGACCCAAGAAATTTCATGTGATTAACATAAAGGCATTGTACGCATACAAAATCTTGGGAGACCAGAGACATGTGCCATGTACTTACTTGTCTCTTCAGGCAGCACTGCAGACCACGAGTGAAGCATACAGCCAAATGACACAAATCGTTAGATGCAAAAGAATAAAAGGTTAAAAACGATAATATATATATATATAGTGGAACAGAAACCAATGGCTCAAAGATGGAGATAATTGGTGAAATGGAACATCAACATCAGTTTAGATTCTTTGTAGCACTAAATAGAGATATCAAAATACAAGCAGATTGCAAGCAATAGAGCAATTAACCAGCAAACATTTTAAACATAAATGAAAAAGAAACGCCTACAGGGAAACGAGCAAAGAAATCACGATAACAAGATGGCAAATTAGGACATCAGCTATCTCTGTTTCCTGGTGCCCTTGGATAAACAACACCACTCACTGCTCCACAAATTATCCATAAAAAAGGTCTCCAAACTACTATCCTAAGATATCACATTCCAGAAGGACCGAACCTAATTCCGTAGCGACTGAGAACGAAAAAAAAAACTAAGTAGAAGAAAGAACTGGAAGACAGACAAGGGAGGGAGATATAGCGAGTTTGAAGGAAAACAATCTGGAAGTGGAGATTAAGTAAATGAAAATGTCAGAATTTGAACATACCGTTTTTACCGTGAGTTTTTGAATGTAGCGTCACCTGTAACATCACCGACAATAAATCTTAAATAACCAATTAGAAAGGGAAAAAAAAATCCCAAGGAAGTTGGTTTCACTTGTACGCCAAAAATATTTAGTTCTGTTTCCTGATAAGCAAAACTGAAACGCACGCATACCTGAGAATCGCTGAGCCCTTTCATAGGGTCTACCCCAAAAAAATCCAAAACCTAAGCAAAAGGCATTCATAACTTGTTAAAAATTGATCCCTGCGAATCTTGTAGTGTAAAAGAAGCGAGAGAAGGCGATCACCTCGGCGATAGATCTGGCGTACGCGTCTTCCATTGAGAACCGGAGAAATTGAATCGGAGGGAGAGAGGAGACTGAAAATTTTATTATAGCGAACCTTTTAACATTCTAGTGAATTTCGCTTCAGTCCGGCATCTGGAGAGGGGGTGTTTTATGTTCTTCGTTCGGTTTCAAAATCTGAGCATTTAATTCTTCGGGACGTTGTGCTTAAGCAACCTCACGCTGGGCCGTGGGAGTGGTAGTCGAAAAACGCGGGGTGCTTAATGAGGTTGGACGTGAGCAGACTTGAGTCCTGAACCTACAATTGGGCTTCGATTCCGGCCCTTAAATTGAGATATGTGACGATAACGGGCAGCGTTCTGAATGTTTATTTATCAGTCACCTCGTCAGGCAGAGAACGCAGCGAGTCACCTTATGCCAGTCATGTTTCAAGTTTTTTTCAAAATAATTCCCCCGCTATGCTACGGGACAAAGATTTTTTTTTTCAAGAAAAATAAAATAAAGGGAGTTGGCAGGAAAAATTTTAATTTCATATTAAAAAATTAATATATTCGTATAATTTAAAAAAATAAAAAATTATATTTTAAATTAAAAAGATGATATATTCATATAATAAAATAAATTAAAAATTATATATGTCAATAAATTATATCAAATTCGTTAATTTAAATTAAAAAAAATCAAACAACCAAAGTAAATCAAATGATAAAAAAAAACTAATTTGTTTCACTATTCATGTGAATAGACTTCCTAAACCCCAAATATTTTAAAGTTTTTAGTAATATTTGGATTAATATATTTTTAGATTGTTTTTTACTAGATGCCTAGCTTGTGCTTTATCATGAGTCGAATAAAAAAAAAGCAACCATTGTTAATGTGATTTTTAATAGTAAAAAAAATCACGGTGGTGAAATTAAAATTTAAAGCATAAACTTAATAAAATTTACTAAGTTTCTATGTGATTATACATTAAAAAAAAAGTTTATCATTGAATAGGCCTCGTTGGCATAAAGACCATCCATTTCATCACCTTTTAGTGGAAACTTAATAGCCATCTCTATTTATCATTGTAATACAATGATTTATTTCTCTTCTTTTATACCAAAAATTGAAAAATAAAAAAAATAAAGTTTAGAATGAAAATGAAACTTTTAAAAATTAAAGAGGGTGAAAAATAAAAATAGAGGAACAAACAGAACTTTTTCGTGCTAATTTTAGATTGATGAACACATTTTGCAGCCTTTTACAAGTTGGTCTTGTATTTTTTAATTGTTTTTTTCCTATTACAATTTATCATAAATCAATAGCTCATTTGATAAAAATAAGGTGCAATTGAAGAAAAATAAATTGAGAAGGGAAAAACAAAACTATTCATTCATATTCCTTTCCCTTTATTTAGTGTATATTAATTAATGCAAATTCATTGCTGACATGTTTCCTAATAAAAAAAATTTTAATCATGAAAAAAAAGATCTAATGCATATTGAATGATACATTCTTTAAGTACTAAGATAGTAACATATTGGATAACATCGTTTTTTTTTCTAAATATTGAGATGAAAATATACTAGATTGACCTCGACCAACCCTTGTCAGGCTATAAAATATATGAATCAGATCATAAGACCGTAATAACTCATATAAAGGAAAAAAAACAAATCATTAAAAAAAATTAAGCTTAATTCCTAAACAACCAATACTAAAAGAACAAATTAAAAATATATAAAAAAATCATAAAAAGAACAATTTGAGTCAACCCGAGTAAACCAGTCTAACCCGCATCGTAGGTCATAAGAATAAGATAACTCTATAGAAAGCAAAAAAAAAAATTGCATAAAGCTAGAAGTTTAGGGTCAATAAGGGGTGTAATAGAAAGAAATTAAAAGACGAGTGACCAAATTCAACTTTGGTCAAACCCCTGAATTAAAAATCTAAAAGTCAAAACGACGTTGTTCCATTTAAATGAAAGACGTGTTTTGACCGAACAGTTAAAAAAAGACAAATCAAATGACTTGTCTTCTAGTTATTATTCATCATCTTCTTCTCCTTTTCACTTGAAAAATTGCTCCCGCAGCCACATTTTTAGAGCATTTAATGCTTCATCTCTTAACCAAATCAGATAAACCACACATCAACATAATGGTCTGACGCTTAACCATACTTAATACGATTTTTTCTAGCCAATTGACACTACAGCGGCTTCGACATCTCCCCAAAAAAGCCAACTCAGACAGCTTTGAGTTATCAAAATCTGACAGTTCATGATGACAACTTTGAACCAACGGTTGAGATCCTTATGGTTTCAATAAAGGGCCAGGATTTGTCCTAAAAAAGACATAGTGTCAATCTTCTTTCTCTTATAAATAGGGGTGGATTCCATACCCTAAAGATCAAGAAGTCAGAAGCTAAAGTTTGGGAAAATCAGCCTTTTCCCCAGTTTTCTATTTTTCTTCTCTCAGTTGGTTTTCTTCCACTTCCCCTGTCATGCCTTTGTTGCCTTCATCATCACCAAATTTGACATTAAAATAAATTAAAATCTAATGCTCGTGGATTAAATTGAAAAAACAATAATTATAAAAAGGGTAAAAAAAATAAAGATCAAATTTGATATAAAAAATAAATTAAACTTAATATGAAGGATGAAATTGTAAGGCATAACACGTGAGGGGCGTTCGTGCCTTTTGGGTAACTCGTGGGAGGTGCTCGTGCCCTATCAGCAGCGCCTCTTGGTGTTCAAAATGCCTTTTCATTATGTAGTTTAAAGCGTCGTTGTGTCCTCTATTTGTTGGTGCAACATGTTCCTTCGATAATCCTTTTTTCCCATTTTTCTCTCTCTCCTCCTTGGAAACTATAGTTTGGCTCTCTTGATTGTTGGTATTTCAACTCCGGTCTTTATTATTCTGATTTCTCATTTTTGATCTTAACCATTTTGCATAAGTTTTATTTATTTTCAGTTTTATCCTTGAATCTCAACTCACCAAATATTATATTCTCCAGTTTAATTCTTATTTTTTGGATTTTTAATTTTTTGGCCTTAGTTCTTTTGTAAAAGTTTTATTGATATTTAATTTTATCATTCAATTCAAATTAATGGTATTATGTTTTTCAACTTGGTCCTTATTGTTTTGATTTCTATTTTTTTCCTGACTCGTTTGTAAGAGTCACTATCCTTTTCAATTTCACCATTTAATTAAAATATTGTTTTCATCTTTTATGTCAATGTTGAGTCTCGTTCTTTTAAATTTCTATTGTGCCTCTACTAAATTATTTTTTTTTTCAATTTCATCATTCAATATATGATTGATTAGGAATTGCAATTCATATTTTTTTCTAGTTTGGGTGTTTCGGGGTCAATAACTTAGGTCACAAGTTTAAAAGGTTAGCATAAGTCTTTTTACAGGGAAAAAAGCCTTGTATTTTTTTTTATCATATTATTTTAATCATATGATCTAGATTATGAGTTTGATAAGATAATTGGATTCGCTTAACTTGGTTACATATTTGTCCCAAATATTTTAATATTTTTTTAAAACCCGAACATGATATTTTTTTTTACATTATCTATTCCATAACAATGTACGACAAGGTGGTTAAAATCGTGAGTTAACTCGTAAAATCTTATAATTTTACAAGTCAACATGTATTTAACTTGCTAAATTGGACTAAAAACTCGAAACCAGTAAAATTAGACTTAACTCGTGCAAAATCAGTAAACTCGGTAATCTCGGTTTGATTTTAAAAGTTTACTAAATTTGTGATATGATCCAAGTCAGGTCCAAATTTGATCTTAAAATGTTTGTCGACTAGTTTTGCAAGATTGAACATATCTTTCAAACCGTATATTGGATAAAGCTAAAATTTTACGGGAAAATATTAGATACATAAAAATATATCGTGGTAAAGTTTCAAGTCAAATGGAGTTAGAGAACATAATATTTTAGATGGTCAAATTTAGTAAACTAATATTGTCAAATATATCAAACAATACATTCATGTACTATTTAGGATATATTTAGAGCTATTGGTGGAATTTTGCTTCGATTAAAGTTGGGATAGAAACTAGACATATGAAACTATTCAACTATATATCGCAGACCTAATAATTCATCCAAATGAGAGAGAATTACATGTTTGAAATCAGGAGAGAACGACATGTTTGAAATCAGGACTCAAATTTGTCAAGAATATACAAAAATTAGAGATTCAAGCTACATGGAGGAATTTAACATGAAGATTTTTTTTATTATTTTATTGAATTTTAAATAATTATTTTTAATTTGACTTTTTTCTAATGCATTAGACATTGTTTGAGAATTTATTTCATTATTGAATTTATGTTAGTTAATTACTAATGTAATCTCATTAGCTTGTAACTCAAAAGAGATCTATCAAGACTTATTGTGATGAAAATAACCAGGTTGTCATTGGGTTTATGTGTGCTTTCTACCTTTCAGTGACTCCCCTGTATTGAGAAATTTTATTTTGAAACTTTTTATTTCTCCATGTCATTAATTTATTAATTCATACTGTTTATCTCTCTTATTTTTTTAGATCATTCATCAATTATAAATATTGTTAACTTATTTTATCAGATTTTAATGTAATTTAATTTTTTGATTAGAATTATTAATATTTAATTGATTAAAAAAATTACTTACAATTTTACGATTCAAATTTATATTATATTTTTCGTGATGCGTTAAAATTTTTTTTTTTTTGACAACCTTAATATATGGTTACGGTTACTGAGGCCAGTCAACACTACCTAAGCAAACAAAAATTAAAACCTAACATAGGATTTAAATGTAAAATACCACAGTTGACATTGACCCATAAAATTGATAACTTTGAATTGAAAGTACACCTTAAAGGCCCAATTAGGGTCAACCGTGGACATTTGATATTTATTCTTTCTAATTCTCTTTCATAGAGAGAGGCCTCGGCCCAACCGCAGAAACCCTAGAAACACTGTCGTTCGACAGATAAACCGGTCCAGCAAGGGTCCGGTTCAGATATAAACAATGCACAGGAATCAATCACGCGCTTTAACCCTCTTAAGAAACCCAACACCCACCGCGTCGCCTTCTTTCACGTCGCTCTCCCTCCCTCCCTCCCTCCCTCCGCACCTCATAAAATCATCACTCCCTAACTACTTAAACCCTAGGTAACATAGCTCGCCGATTTCTCCTTTTGGCTTTGAGTTTAGCCAAGCAGAAATGCTAGGAGCTGTTTATAGGAACAGCTCAATCGAGTGGAGGCCGTCTCCAGTTGTATCTCTAGCCACCAGCGCCGACGAGTCTCAGGTCGCTGCCGCTCGTGAAGACGGCTCACTCGAGATTTGGCTCGTGTCTCCTGGCTCCGTCGGTTGGCACTGCCAGCTGGTACTTAATTGTAACACTTTTAGTCTTATTTATTTTATGAAACTAATTTAATTAAGTAAGTAGAGTTTTTTTTTAATCATTTTGCGAATTCTTACGCGCAGACAATTCACGGGGACCCTAACTCGCGAGTTTCGTCGCTTGTGTGGTGTCGTGCTGGCTCGAAAGGGTTACCTTGTGGTAGATTGTTTTCGTCTAGCATTGATGGTTCAGTTTCGGAGTGGGATATTTTTCACTTAAAGCAGAAGGTGAAATTATTGCTTGCATTTGGTTTCCTGTTAAGAATTTGTATGGAATATTCTGCTGCCTATTTTTTACAGTCGCAAATATACTCTCTGAATGTGGTGCTACATAATACTGAGAATTGATTAAATTTCTTTAACCTTTCCATATGCTGTTGAATGCACTGGCAGAATGTGTTGGAGTCAACTGGGGTCTCAATTTGGCAGATGGCGGTGGCACCATCTACCGATTCAGAAATTCATACAGAGCACAAGTCACAGCACCTTGGAAATGGATATTTAAATAATAGATACAAAGGTAGTGAAGCCTCGAAAGACAGTAGCGAGAGTGAAGATGATTCAGGATCGGATGAACAACATGAGCAAATAGTTGTCGAGGATCCACGTTTGGCAATTGCTTGTGATGATGGGTGTGTGCGGATATACACTATTCCTGCTTCGGATGAGTTAATATACAATAGAACATTGCCTAGGGTCAGTGGTGAGACATCTGCACCTCTGTGAATCCTCTGTTGAGTTGTTGCTTTCCCAATTGTGAAGAACTATTTGCTCATGTGATTGTTTGCAGGGCGTGTTTTAAGTGTGACGTGGAGTCCTGATGCGAGTAGAATATATTCAGGCACAAGCGATGGGTGAGTTTTCCTTGCAATATTCTATTCACATGTAGCTTAGTGATTGTGACTTCAAAACCCTCAGATTTAATCATAACATTAGCTAACAGTTCTGGAATATTGTTGCTTTTTTGCCTCGAAGCATTTTTTAATGATTTTCATTTTCAAGTATATACTATCTTATGCATGTCAGCATTCTTGCAGGTTTGTAAGGTGCTGGGATGCGAAGCTGGGTAATGAGATATACAGGATTACAGCTGGGCTTGGTGGTTTGGGTAGCGGACCTGACCTTTGTATATGGTCTTTACTCGCACTGAGGTAGATACACAAGCATTCCTGTTTGTTTGTTCTTTGTGGCGAAGTATGTGTAGGAAGCAGGTGTACAGTGTACTTTAGGTCATGCTGTAGTTTTTCAGCACATCTGATAATTGATTCTTATTTCAGATGTGGGACCCTTGTTAGTGCAGACAGTACTGGTGCTGTTCAGTTTTGGGACTCTGAACATGGGACACTTTTGCAGGCACACACTTCTCACAAGGGTGATGTGAATGCTCTGGCAGCTGCACCTTCTCATAACAGGGTGTTCTCTGCAGGATCCGATGGTCAGGTACAGATACTTCGCATATGTGGAGCTTAAACTCGCAATGATTTTCTAACTGTATCTGTCCATTATGAGATGTAAATAGTAAATTCAATCCTCGAGAAAACCTGATGTTATTCTACCATATAATACTCATTTCTGCATTTGCCTGACAAAAATGTCATTTGCTATCCATTTGGGAATGGGGTTTACTGTTTGGCTAATGTTTTCTACGCTTTTGTTTGCAGGTTATTCTTTATAAGCTTTCTAGTGAGACAGTTGAATCTGTTTACGACACATCATCTAAAATGTTGAAGAAATGGATATATGTCGGTCATGTAAGAGCTCATACACATGATGTTAGAGCCTTGACAGTGGCAGTACCAATTAGTCGAGAAGGTGTGTATAGTATCTTTTACCCTGTGCTGTACTTTTCATGGCACTTTAGTATGTATTTATGTAATGTATATTGCAAATACTTGTGTATGATTTTTGTTGCCTTGGATTCTGCATTTTGATGTTTCTCACTTACTGAAACTGTGTGCTTCTGAATGAAGATCCTATGCCTGATGATAAAGTTAAAAGAATTCGTTATAAGAAGAAGCCCATCGAGTTTAGTTACCACAAATGGGCGCATTTGGGAGTTCCTATGCTTATCTCTGCTGGTGATGACACAAAGCTCTTTGCCTATTCTGCTCAGGAATTCACTAAGTTCTCGCCCCATGATATCTGCCCTGCACCCCAAAGAGTGCCAATTCAGTTGGCTCTTAATACCGTATTCAACCAAAATTGTTTGCTTCTAGTACAATCATCTTCCTGGTTGGATATTCTTTGTGTTAAAACAAAAGGTGGATCCATGACTGATAATGGTCCTGGCCCATCAAGGGGCCGTGCGACAACGGATATTCTAGCTCGAATTAAGACTAAAAGATCTCGGAAAATTATTTGCAGCACCATTTCGAATGCAGGGGTTTTATTTGCTTACTCAGACCATGTAAAACCCAGCCTTTTTGAATTGAAGAAGGAAGTCAGAAGAAGTGCATGGACTGTTAATAAAAAGCCTCTCCCTCAGAACTTGCCATATGCACATTCCATGGTTTTTAGTGCTGATTCATCTCGATTGATGATGGCAGGACATGATAGAAAGATATATGTAAGTATTTTCAATGATGATCTTTTTTCTTTAAATTATGTCACTGGAAATTTCACTGAGGTCTTCTGCATCGAGTCAAGATTTAAATAAAACCATTCAAACACCTATTTTCAATTAGGTGTAAAACTGTAGGTGCAATGTTTTATTGCAGGACATACTGCTTAGTCTGTCACCTCATAAAAAATCTAGTTAGGTCGATTATCCTACGCTCTTGAAACCATGCTTTTATTGGGCCTTTCAAATTTTTGTTTGGCTAAAGGGAAGTGGTCTTAACTGGTAAAAAATAAATAGATGCTGTACAAAGGATTCACAGTAACTTGGCTGGCCTTTCATCTATGGTGGCGGCAAAAACTTTTTTTGAAATAGATGTTGTACAAAGGATTCACAGTAAATAGATGTTGTACAAAGGATTCACAGTAACTTGGCTGGCCTTTCATCTATGGTGGTGGCAAAAACTTTTTTTGAAATCACGGTGCTGGTGAAAACTTATGCCTGTTTCTTTTGCAAATTTATTTATTGCTCTTCTTTCTTATTAGATCAAGTTTTTGAGGTGGATGAAGCTTGAACAAATGATATTGTTATTGGCCTTTTTTAATACTCCTACTTGCTTTTGTTGATGCTGCAGGTGGTGGATGTGGGCAGCTCAGAGCTAGTACATACCTTCACACAATGTCGTGAGGAATTTGATGAGGAATTACCCCCTAGTGAGCCTCCCATAACAAAAATGTTTACTAGTTGTGATGGGCAATGGTTAGCTGCCATCAACTGCTTTGGAGACACATATGTATTTAATCTGGAGACCCAAAGGTTTGGAATCTAGCTTCTTGATACTACTTTACTTGCATCTTGAGCCATTCTTAATTGCATGTTTAACGCATGTTTAACAGCCCAAGTATGAGCCACCCATTGTTACCTATAATTTACTTGAGACCCTTGATGTTCAAGAAAGCTGTTTAGAATGTGGTCCATGGTTTCTGATGGTCCAGGAACCTAATTTGTTTGATTGGCTATTCTAATTGGCTTTAAGTCACCTGACGAGTCTCATGCCTTGTAGATTACAAGTCTCCCTGTTTTCTTCCACAGGACTAACTATATTTTGCTCCTATAAAACAGGCAGCACTGGTTCATAGCTAGATTGGATGGTGCCTCTGTAACAGCTGGTGGTTTCCCACCTCAAAATAACAACGTGCTTGTAATCACAACCTCATCAAATCAAGTCTATGCATTCGATGTGGAGGCAAAACAGCTAGGAGAATGGTCAATGCGGCATTCATTTGTTCTACCAAAGAGATACCAAGAATTTCCCGGGGAGGTCATCGGTCTCTCTTTTTTGCCTCTGTCAAGTCCTCCTTCTGTTATCATTTACAGTGCCAGGTGCTGCTCCTATCTCCTTATTTGTTATCATTTATAGTGTGTAAATTTGTCAATCTGTAGTCCCCCATTTATATTTTTAGGAGTGAATGGGCTTCATTCTCATCTATTCATTCCAATACTTGGTTTTCTAAGGAAGGTTTTCCAAACATTATATTTGAGAGGGGTAAATCTCAACTATTTATGAAACACTGGTTTCATAGAAGATTTTTGAAGTTTGGTAGAAGAATGCTAGAGAGAGAGCATTTATGATCCCCCCTCCTTTTTGGTCCATGTTCATTCCCCATCTTGGGATATAAACAGGATGTAATGGAGGGAGCGAATTAACATAGTGGCGGTTCCCATCTAGTAAGTAATTAGGGCTAAGATAAATGGATTTGAGTGTGTTTAAGGGGTAAAACAGCTGGCGCGGAACTCGGGACTTGTGATTGATTGAACTTCAATCCTTGGATGGTCTTTAGAAGTGTATATGGAAGCATTCTTTGCTATCTATTTCAATGTTACATATAATGTTTGAGATTTTGTCTGATGTAGGGCAATGTGCTTAATTGACTTTGGGATGCCAGTTGATCGAGAGGAAGATGGTGATTTGGTAAACAGTCAGCATTCTTCACTGAAGAAGTTACAGGCTACTACCTTGAATGGGGGACTGAAACGTAAATTGAAAGAATATCAACCAGAGGCTAAACATAGAAAAAATTTTGAACTTCTTGCTTTCAGAGATCCTGTTTTATTTTTTAGCCACCTGTCTGAAAATTCTATCTTGATCCTGGACAAACCGTGGATGGATGTGGTTAAAACTTTTGATGCCCAACCTGTCCACAGACATATATTTGGGACATGAGTGCTAAGTCAAGGGTTCTTTACAGGCATGATAGGGAATGAAGGCATGGCAATTCGATCCATATTATTGACATCACAATTTTGTTATCTTACTGGTGAGTGGGGTGGGGTGGGGATTACGGGTTTCCAAGGCATGCTGTGCATTGTATTTCCTAAAATAATTGCTGTTAACACGTTAAAATAGCAATCCTGTCTTCACCATATTTTAGCCTTGTCCAAGACGTGTTTGATGTGTCAGTTTATAGATTCAATTCAGTTGTGATTTTTTGACTGGAGCTGACCGCTGCAGTCAGCTCTGAAGAATCAAAGTTGTAAATCTTGCTCAAAATGAATGGAGAAATGGACTTCGCTTACCGAGTCTGCCTGCCTGCCTGCTTGTTTTATGTATTGTCTACGAACTGTTTCTTTATTCTGGATTAGTCTGTGCTAACCTCGTTGGTTTGTTTTGCATGTAAAGTTCGCGACCTTTAGATGTGTGTTTGAGAATGAAGATTGTTTTTTAAAGGGTTTTTTTGTTTTAAAATGTATTAAAATATTTTTTTTATTTTTTAAAAATTATTTTTGATATAATATATTAAAATATTAAAAAATATTAATTTGAAGTAAAGAAAAAAATAGAAAAATTTAAATATTTTTAATAATGTTTTTAAAACATTAAAAATCAACAGGGAGTAATGCATGTAGCAGTGGCAGGGGTGGATGGCAACTTGGCCAAATATTTAGTATTTGTTCATACCCTATCAGGGTGATAGCCGTTGTTCCAGTTCAACTTCTATCTACAGAGTCGCCTTCAGTAAAATAGTGGTCATTTTCTTATTTTTCTCTCTCTCTAATCTCCGGTGGAAGTCACCGTATGTTAATATCCACTCGGTGCTGAAACCAGAACTCTCTAGTTACCTCCTTATGATAATACATGTAAAAAAAAAGTCTTCCACATTTTCTCTCTCTTCTTTTCCTTTCATCTCCCTCCTTTCTGCAATAAAACTCCTCACAACCCACGCTTGCTGAACCAGTTAATTTATTCATATGTTGTCCTATAATAGCTTTGTGAGTTGATAGGCAGAGCGTGTCATATCGATTAGGCAGTTGTAAATTGGGGAGACTGGTTATTTTGGAAAGGAGGTAACTTTATCAAATTTCCACCAATTCTTCGTGCAGTTCAAATTGCAGTAGTCTCTTTTTAACTTCAGTTATTTCTACTGGACG
>Ga0325404_1005047_pt1 | contig 13949 bp, 10 predicted proteins | sample PopdelMetagenome_18_FD_205664 | JGI IMG/M metagenome (GOLD analysis project Ga0325404, IMG submission 205664) | Populus deltoides microbial communities from Bellville, Georgia, United States - Xylem-Control-R1 | ecosystem: Host-associated > Plants > Phyllosphere > Stem > Wood/Secondary xylem... | reverse complement strand
TTGGGTCAACTGCACTGGCAGCTAGTCCTGTGTTCGTTTGTTTTCCCTTTCATGGTGTTTATGCTTTAATAGTACCCATAGAAATTTGCTGAATTTATATTTATTGTTGGATGTTTTTATATGATATGTAAACTCACTCCATGTTGGACTCATGCAACAAGAGGAGGGCTGCCAATGAACGATGATGTAATTATCATTAATGTATTTCTCTTTAAAAGGGTCTCGAGATTTAACGTCTACTTGGGAAACACATGAACAAACTAAAACCACAAAACCTAGTGACCCACCATCGTTTCCACTAGCCAAGACCTTGATTTTTATTTTTATTTTTATTTTTATTTTTATTTTTATTTTAAATCAAATCAGATTTGATTTGATTTTTTTTTTTTAATCCAACATGTCAAATTCATGACTTGGTAGCCTTATTAAAACTTGATGTAACTTAAAAAAAAATCCTTCACAGATGGGTCTTCATCAAAGATGAGTGTTTTAACTTTGAAACTGCAGATATCGGTTCTATAGTGCCAATGATTCCATTGCTTAAATGGCACAGCAAAATGTCATTGTTGAACAGGTTATTGATAGCATAAATGATGGATGATTAAAGATGATAATAATGAGATAACTTATATTTTCCTTTTAGAACCAAACTATTTGCAAGCTTCGGATGACAAATGACACATACCTGCCCATAACAAGTGACTCAACAATACACTTCAAATATTTTCTTTCAGATTCCCATTTCCAGATTCATGATTGAGGTTAGTTTTGTTTTTCTCTTATTTTCTTCGCAAACATTTGCAAATAAATTCTACTTGAGCAATCTACCCTTAAAAAGTGATGAACGTTCAAGTTGAGGATTCATCTCTGTAGATGAGGTTTTCCAATTCGAATGTGATTTTATGCAACAAAATCATAAAGCTCAATGAAAAATCGTAAGTAAATAGGATTCGGTATATATAAATGATAACCATCGAAAAAAACAAGCAGACAACGCATGATAATATTGCAGCCCTAACTTTTTACACAAACCTGCCTTGATAAACACTTAAAGAAACAAGACAGGTTTGGCGAGAATAGCAGAAATTATAGCAGCTAAATCAGACATCCTCGGAATGAAAGAGAACGTCCGGGTACTTTTCCCCCCACAATGACAGAGGGTGTATGCTAACTGTTTCTACAGAAAAATCGAGTTGTCCTAGACCTATTTTTGAGACCTTTTAATTAGTCTACAAAATTGAAGTCCAGAAAGCTTGGTGATATACATAACTATCAATTGTTGGGTGCCCTTACCTTCAGAACCAGCAAGGACATCTCCCGTTTAGTGTTAGCTTTGCCACTAGGTGCACTTCAATGCCTCCTTGACCAGTATTTGTGTTAAACACAGAATAAAGCCCAGGAATCTGCAATACCCAACGTGATCAGAAAATTTACATATTAAACTGAAACAGCTTTAATTGTTAACACAAAATTCATTGTTAAGGACAAGAGTATAAATACAATACATGATGGGTATGATGCGGGAATCCAAGTAAAAAAACAACTTAGTGGATCCACCCAAATGATCTCAAAAGATAATTTTGTAACCCATAGAGATTCAGAATATGGACTGCTGGTGATCCAACAAATATGGAGATGACCAAAAAATAAGTTATAGATACAAAATTTCAAGTTCTAGCATTTTTTTATGAGAATCCCATTAACCCTGAGTGCCTTTGTCAAAAAATGGAAAACCAGGTTTTATATCTCCTTAAGTGTTGACATAAAGCATAGTTTACCTAGCATGCTATAGTTTTATAGCAATTGCTCCAAGTGTTGCATGGTAAAACCCTCAGTGACTTGTTATTACCCCTCATTATTCTTAAAACCTAGAAAATGTCATAGTTTAAGACTTTGAGAATGCCATGTTGATCTTCTAATTCTATTTAACCCTTCTTGGTCCTCCCCTTGTTTCTGTTTCAGAGTTATTTTGGTTGAAAATGAGATAAGGTATTTCATCCCATGGCAATTCACTTTTAAAAGTAGAATTGTGCTTCAGTATAGCCTGAAAAGGAAGCCCCCATTCGCTCAACAAAAAAAAAAAAAGCGAGTGCCATCCTGGTGTAATTACTAGAAACCAAGACATTGTCTTCTACTTATCCATCTGAGGCAGTAGTAAGTTCAGGCCCACCTCAAACAAACATCTGAGTGCAGGTAGATTCAGTGGGGTATGGGGGGTAATAAGCGATTTAAATGAATTTAGTTGCCCACTTCAGCTCCTTTTCTAGTAAGCAAAGCACTCTCTCGGTATCAGGATCGTCCTTAATCAACTTCACCCAAATATTAGGTACTACTGCTTACCTACATAATCACATTGAGCAATGACTTGATATTTTTCCAATGGGAGATACCATTTAAGAACTTCAAAAACTTTAGAATGTCTATCTAAAAATATGGGAATTCAATTACAAAAGGCTTGCTTTAAGTTGTATTTTGCACCCAAACCACATACCTTGCTTATTTGGCAAGAAGGAATGGTCACAGAAGTTCACTTCAGGGATGAACCATTTTTGTGACCAGTACCAGAATTTTCCCCATTGCTAATGGCATCACCTGTCTTCACCCTTCGATAAAAGAGAACATACGCAGCAGCTGACTTCACATCTTCTTCATTTATGGGTGATATGTGAGCGTCATCAAAGTTGTACCACCTGTTCTCATCCAGAAGCTGCACAACACAGGTACAAATTAAGTTCAAGAAATGAACCAATCTATGGATAGCCCACTGCCATAGTATTAGATCTAGAAGCTGAAATTGGACTTATAGTAATGTTCAACAAGCTGTAGCTTCTAAACCTACTATCACAAAAAATAAAGACAAGAACAGACAAACTTATCAAACACATGAATGAGTTGTAGAAAGGTCTCAATGCCCAAAAATTTTATTTAACTCCAAACAATTAGTACCAACTATTCAATCCCTTCTTTAGCTTTTAACAAAGAATAATTACTGGGAACCACCTATCCGTGATCATGTATATAGTTATCCGTGCAAAAATCCAAAATGTCCATGAACTGTCAATACTAGCCAATAATATGAGCTGCACACCAATCTTCTAAATTATGCACCTATTGCCAGTTCCTTCTATGCTCACCTTGATATGTGCAGTGTAGTGCCCACTTCCCATGCCACCATAATGGTTGGTCAATGCATATAGCTCATAGAGTTGACGTTGAGTGCTGTTCTTGTTGGCTATGTAATTTGTCAAATCAAAGTCACGGATAGGAAAGTTGACAAAAGTTTCTAGTTTATGCTTCATTGATCTGCTAAAGGAAAACCTCTTCAAATGGATGACTAACACTTCTGGAAGCCTCCATAAGTCAAGCTTTTTACTTGCTTGCCTCCGCTCCTTACATTTTGGGCAGTACCTGTGTCAGATTTATTCACACTAATCTTTTAGCGCAACACCTTTCCCTTCAACATGAAGGATAGATAATTCTATGACATCCAAATGCACAAGGAAAATGCCAACCAAAGATATATCCACTAAGGATTGGTCTGCATTGGAATTAAAAATTGTACGTTGGGGAAAAATAGACACTAACCACATATCTTCAGGCACCAAAGGCTCTTCACGCAGAAAACCTTCTAGACAGGTGTACAGGGAGAGAGGTTCAGTACGAGCTTTCTTGTTCACAGGTCCATACTTGAACACTTCGGGCAAGTTTTCCAAATAATGAATGTCATACTTTTCTAAGAGCTCCTGTGACCAATCAACATATACCAACATTGATGTTGATGTTGAGGATAATTTAATTGTTTTGTCTTCTCCCACGGACAGATCAATGCATGCATTACTTTCCTCAACCAACTGAAGCGGTAGTTTGAATAATGTTACTGCCCTGGAACCACTACTATCCTTGTTCATTGAATTTGATACAGGGTTAGTACATGCTTCATCAGAACTGCTGTTGTGGCACATATCTGATGCCGCCAATGACGAGCAAGGCTCAGGAATGTCAGCTTGTCTCAAACTTTCAGATCTCAACAAAGGTGAGAGCATTGTGTGAACCACTTTTTGTATATCACCTCTTGTAATTACATCATCATGTGAGATCAAAGAGACAAGAGGCGTTCCAAAGGGTTTCAACTTCTGTGCAGCCTTTGTATCACCTGTTTCCCTGTCAGCCAAAAAATAAATAAGAGATCCAACATACAGATACATACATGTGCATGTACAAACACATAAAATATAAAGCTATGTAATGTACAGCACATTCCAAACTAACAAAGGCAATAATTGGTGCAAGGTATGAATACCCAAATCAGATAATACATACTGTTCTTGACAGCGATGAATCAACCTAAGCAGAAGTGTTTTCTTCAGCGACTTCGCTATCTTGTAGGCAGCTAGGTGGTCATCATCTTTAATCGTGGAGAGGGATATTAAGGGGTCTTCTAGAAACCTTTGAAATAAATGGTTCCGTACCTGTGAACAACATGTTCAAATAGGTCAAGCCAAGGAATTGCATATCCATAAGTTTATGAACATGAGTGACAACAGTCAATGTCATAACCTCAGCAAGTTTAAGCTCTTCGCTATTCTTCAAGGAACAAGCACAGCTAAGTGCATTGATCAAGTCCCTGCATCGTCCCTGTTTCGGAACAGTCACTGTGCAAGCAAATGGCAAGGCACTTCCATCACATGTAAAAACCGTAACTGTCATAGAACGTGTAGTGGTGGATTGAAGTGGCAAAGAGAGGTACATGAAAGGATCAAATGTAACAGAGATTTTATTGCACTCTGGGCAAACCAAAGTCGACTTGTATTGGCCCTGTGAACAGTGAAACAGTCAACAATTTTAGCACAAATACAGAACTACAAAAACAGTGGAATGACGGCAATTTTGGAAAATGTGTCAACATAGAAGCATAACAATCAGCACATCCTTAATATGAAGCAAGAAACCAAGTTTCATGTCAAAGAATTCCACAAAAATTTAATAAAGGTTGGATCTTGTGGACTTTGGAATGACACTATATGCAATAACTCTTCTGCACCAGTGCATCCTCATATGGCCCTGTCTTAGCCTATCTTCAATGAGGGTTGCCTTGGCATATTATCTTAATATTCTCACTCTTCCTACAAATTGCAATCACCTCTTAGTTGACCATTTCAAACATTCATCTTAATATTCCTGCATTTATATTTCATAACAAATTGCATCTTCACCATGAAGCATACATTACCATATCAAGAATCGAGCCCTCATCACAATGATACAGAAAACACCCTTCAACCAACCAGGATCCATGCTTGCATAATACTCCAGTAATGTTTCTTCATTTCACCACACTGAAGCACCTCTACTTAAATCAAGCTAACATCACACCTCCATTCATGTTGCTAGGATTACAATACATGCAGTCCATTTTAGTCATGTTTAAATAAAACCTTGTACTCTAAAGTACTTTTCCATAACTCTAAATCTCTAGTTTTCCCCAACTTTGGTTTCAGGGTTATCAAAACTATTTCATAAGAAAAAACCATGCACTATTTTTTGGAGTGCCTGTGTGGGTGGGCAGTGGGTGCGTGTGTTTTAGTTTTGCGCCATCCAACATCATCCTAAATATGTCTAGTCAGTTCATCCAAGACCCAAAAAAATGAAGAATTGATGTAAGCAAGCTTGAAAAATCATTATAATACACACCTGGCACACATCAACGATTATAGAATCATTACGAGCAATATGACTTGCCCAATATTCATCAGCAACTTCTTCATCTGGGCGACCATCAGCATCTTTTGACTTTTTATATGGCTTATGTTTAACACGATTCAGATCTTCATGAAGACCATCTAAAAGAAATGCTAAAAGCTCCTGCAACAATACAGACCACTTAGCTTATACAAACTGCACATAATCCATACAAAATGCAACAGCACAGACCATTAGTGAAAAGTTTGTTGCCCTTGAGAACCTGAGAATCGTGCTGATTATAGCCACTAAATTGAGGTGCAAATCGAGCCAACTTCATTTTAAATTGTCGAGGAGCAATTGCTGTTCGCCCAGGTGCCCATAGCCTTCGAAGTAACTCACCAAATGCAAGAGCAAGCTCACCCTACAAAATTGCTAACTCAATTCAATAGAATATAAACAGAAAAGTTCAACAATGACTTACAATACTTAATATAGCTAAATGACACTTCCATCAGTAAAATCACTCCTAATATGATCCATCTGTTAAAATAATTTTCATTCAGTCATTCTTAATGATAGATGAACTTCACATCTCAAGATTTAGCCTAGAGGTCTATTGATTGGCTACAACTCATTTCCAAGGTAAGGTAAATAGGTATTCCAACAGCCATATCAATGTAAAGGAATGTGCTCTTCTAGGTTCATTTCAATTGTGTGTAGAGAAGGCCATGAAAAAAAGAATTCAATCCAGGGTGAATCCTTACAGCTTTTAAAATCAGCCTTTTATATTATCATTGATGTGCAATATCTTCAGCAAGCCAGAAAAGTGCACTGGACAATCAAAAAAACAAGGACTCAGAACATCAAAATTTACTCAAATAAAAATACTGCTCAAACACTAAGATCTGGGCTGGACAAAGAACTTCAAACCTATTCTTGTAGATTGCAGTGCACATACACGTACAAAATTTTGAGTGAAAACATATGATTTCCCTTTATAATTCCTGTTAAGTAATTTAAAGAGTAGTTTGTATGCTTAAAAACATTCTATGTTGCTGCACTGATCAAGTTTGAAAGGGGCTTGAGTAATTTCAAGAATTTGTGATTTAAATTAATTAACATATAATGAATTCAAATTTAGTTGAGATCTTTGAAACCCAATTAGAAATGACATAACAACAGCTTGCCTGATCATCAGCATCAATTACAAGCTCTACTTGTGAACGGTAACAAATGAAAGGTTTTATCAGTTTTATACCTGACATAAAGTACCAAACTACAAATCAGTGCCACAAAAGATCTGATTAACAAACTCAAGAAAGAATAATAAATGTAAACAAGACCTGAGAAAGAAACAATAGATTGTACTTCCAAAAAAAAAAGTTATATCGATCCAACAAAAAATTGTCCCTCAATCAACATCTGAAGTTAGATCTTGCATGGCATGAAAGAAACTGTAATAATTTTCAACAAAGACACTTCCAAGACCATATCATTTAGATGAAATTGAATAAGCTCAAAACCAAGAGAATTTTAGCTATCCGGTGTACCTTTTCATTCAGCAAGTGTTTCAAAATCATGCTTTGAAGAAAATAAGCATAATTTATATTGCTCATCAATAATCAAACTTACCACCATACCCAGTGGGTTTTTCCAATTTATCTCTTGATGATAATCCTCTCGAAAATATTCGGCAAACTCTGATGTGTGAACAAGACATTGTATTGCACTATTCATAAAGCATGTGTTCCCTAGGTTCTGCAACCCAATCAAGCCACCAGAAGACCCCCTTGTAGTAACAGTACTGGTCCCATATGCATTATCCAGCTCCCTGCCCTGATATGTCAGATTTGGACCCTGGGATGTCAGATTTGGACTTTGAGATGGCTCTGCACTGCAGCCTCTAGAAGCACCCTTGCTTGCAGATAAACCTCCTGCAATTGATAAGCTTGACTTAGAAGGCTCTAAATGAAAAGAACTAGCGTCCTTCACAGTTGGTCCATTGTCCTGAGCAGATCTTATAAAACGACTCAATGCAGTACCATTGGCAATGTCATGAACCTCCACCAGAATCTGTATACCATTATAAAACAAAAGAAAATTCAAATTTAAAACAAGAAAGTAACATGTATTTACACCATGGCACAGTACAAAAAGACTTACATCCTGATCCATCTGTAAGTTGGCATCATCAAGTGTTTTATCCATGTCATTCATCAGAGCATGTTTACGGTGGCCATAGTAATCCCAAATGCATACCTGTAAAAAAAATTACTAAATGATAAGAAACTGAATATGAGGAATTGTTCAACAAATTTTAAACTAGAAACTTTCAATCTATATTTCAAAATATAAAAATAAATAGCTGAGGTATTTTCAAGCCTTGCCTGCTCTAAGTTCAGATAAAAAATCTCACAGGCTCTTTTGTGAAGCTCTCCAATTGTCTCCTGCGAAAATGATTCAGTTTTTTATGAGCAAAGACAAGAAATACTTGGAGAACATTTCATAAAATGGAAACTTACAGTTGAAACTTTAAACTATCACCACTCAAATTGTTGTATTCAGATTCTAAACACCATTTAGAGCTGATACAGCGGCCCTGGTTACTGGTTGGTTTTAATAACTCTTGGTTGAAACTGCATTTATTTGGTGAACAAGAGATGCAATTTCACCACTTTCAGATTTATGCCGATATGGCTGCAAACAATCCAGCATGGTAGCTGTTGAGGTTGTCATGATGATGAATTTGATGGAGAGAGCGCAATTTTGTGGCAGATTTAGGGTAGCAGTGTTAGGGAAGTGGTAATGTGATACTTTCACAATGAGATAGGGCAACTTTGTGGTGATGACACACTTTTTAACGATTTTCTTCTATTTACTAGCTTTTAAAGGGTTCCTTTTCTTTTCAAGAATTAGCTTATTTTCTCAAACACACTCAATACTGATTGCGGAAACATTCTCAAAGTTACTTAAAAGGTTAAGAGTTGAGATTTTGTTAAGTCAATGCTAAATTGAGTCATCAACCATGTCCTTGGGTCAAGTTACAACAAAATAAGCTGCTCGATAAAGTAGCAAATCATGACAGATTTCAAGTTAATACCTTCTTGCTAATTCTTACTGCACAACGATCACCCTTCGGCATAACCAGTAGCTGAAGACGGAGAGGATATACCTCTACAGCAAACTCTGTCTGAGAAAGACCTGAACTGATTACTTTCCGTGGCAATGCTGGACCACCTCCATACCTGTACCCAACAATACCATCACATTTATAAGAGCATTTCCCCCATTGAAAGATATAATTTAGCGATCCCTTATTGCCTGCGAAGACGAGAAGGCAATAAAGAAAACTCCTACCTATGTTCTCTATTCATGTTGGAAGTAGCTATTGAATATGGTATTGAGCATAAAAATCCTACCAAAAATTAAGGTTATAACTAACGGTCCTTGTGTCAAAAATGCAAAAAAGAAAAGCTAAAAAATGAGAAAGTGACGTTATAAATTCTATTCTTCCACAGTTTCATAAACAACTCACCAGGAAGACAACTGGTTCCAAACTTCTTGCGGAAGCAATACATAATCACGGCCTTCTAATAAAGTATCATGAATCTCAATGCCAACATTAGACTCCTCCGAATTCACATCATATATCAAATCAGAATTATCAATACTAGCAGGCCTTTTTGAAGAACTAACTGTATCACAATTCTCTAACATAGATGACCCATCATTAGTAACATTTGTCTGGTCTTGGTTCACATAATCAATCCAATGTTGCCACCATCTATTATAAACCAGCAAAACAAAAAATATCACCAACATTATTATTCAATATTTTAACAGCTCATTCTCAATGAAAAAATAACAACAACAACAACAACAACAACTTCCATTCTCTACCACACACACACAATGAACAAAATTGCTGAGTAAATTACTTAGTTCCCACTTGAAACTTGAACAATAATTGTCTCTTAATTCAGAAAACAAGAATTGAGATTTGCATTCCTTAAAGATTACAGACAACTAAAAACCTTTCTTTACAGTAGAAAAAATCAAAACTAAACAAACCCACTTTGCATTTTTACATTAAAAACTTGTTAACACTCTAAAAAATCAAGACATGAGAGAAAAAAAAAGACTTCAACTTTCACTCTAAAAACAAAACTTTGAATTTTTTGAAGTCACGAACCTTTCAACACGAAAAACCCACACAGAGGAAAGAAAAATAAAGAAATTAATGTTACCGTTGAGTGATTAAATAAAAGCTATCGCCTTCTTTACTCTTAGATTCTGAAGTAATCGCAATGTCTCTAATCAAAACCCTCTCTTCTTCTGGTGTCAGCTGTGCACCGCCGCTGCTGTTGTTGCACGCCACCCCCACCTCCGTCATCAGAGAAGAAGAGAAGTGATTCTTTTCCTGGATCTACAGATTTGTGAAATTTTCTCTTTCGTTTTTGGTTTTCCTGAATTTTGTTTAGTGTTTTCTCGAAAACCAAACAGGGAGGGAGAAAAAAATCAGGTGGTTTTAGTGTAATATCTCAGCTAAACCCTTGATAATTCATTTTTTAAGATTGTTAGAAAACTTGTTTGGATATCTAAATGGGTTAGTTTTGTTCTAAATGGGTCGGTTTAGAGTGGATGGTTTACGAGCACTATTACACCCGATCCAAATGCAGCTGACATCCGTTTTGATTCATGTGAAAACCAGCATTTAAAGGATGCGACGATGAAGAGTTTCGATTTTATTAGAACCTTGTTATAAAACTCCTTCGAAATCGACTCGTTCAAAAAATGGATACCATGAATCTAACTTTTTAAAAAAAAAACAAAAAACTTAAAACAAAATCATTTAAAAAAAATAGAGTTTTTCTAATATCTCGGATTGATGAGTAATGATTCATTGGGCTAAATTTCAAATTAATATTAATTTATAAAATAAGCTTTGAATTAATAATTGTCAAGTTCAAGTTTTAAAATCAGATTTGAATTTAAATTTGACACGAATTAAAATACAAATATATAAAACTCAAGTTTTTTAAAAGTTAATTTTAAAATTAAATTATTTTAAAAAAATTGAATTTTTCTAATGTTTCGAGTACGTAAATTTTTATACGATTCACCATATCTAATTTTAAATTATTGACAAGTTAAATTTAACACATAAATCAAGCTTTAAATATATAAATTTATTTCTGAATCAGGTTTAAATTAATGAATATAAAAACTGAATGGATTAAAATTTATAACTATAATTTGAATTTTTACAATAAAATGATCTAAAACTTGACATTTTATTCTCAGTAAAAACTGAGATGAACACGAGTTAGGATACTATTAGAGGTCTTATAATAATTACTTGGATTTTGATCCATTAAGGAAGGGAGATTTGCTTGGATATGTAAATGGGTTTCGGATGGTGACTCTAAATGAACCCTTAGGTTCTTATGAAAAGTTTGATAAAAAGCCCAACATAGTATTGCTAAAAATATATCCATTAGGCCCATATAGAACACCCCTACTGGGCCCAAATGCTGTCATATTTTAAGAAAATTAAACTACAATAGAGTAACAAGAAATTTGAAAAGAAGATTGTTATTTTTATCTTCATTTTTTCCTTAAAATGAAGTTCTCTTAAGAGTGATTTTATTCATCCCGAAATCAGCTTGAAAATTCTCCTACCAAATATATTGTAATTATAGTCTTAGGAGTAGTCAAATTGAATTATTATATCTTTAAATACCAGATAAAATTGAATATCTTTTATCGAGCTAGATTTTATAACGATAGTAATAAATTTATTTAACAGGAAAATGTTTTCATTATCCTCGAAACATGGGGAATGAAGGCATATGATGCTTTAAATTACATTAATCCCTTACAATTAAAATTTACTAATTTCATCAACACCACTAAACTGAATCTTCTTCCATGACCTCTTCCAAGGGCTTGTAAGTGTAACACCAAGCACAAATCACAAAATACACAAAATTTATAGCTTGGATACCAGTTACAAGCCAATAATAATAGTCCAACTTTCCTATGTTGAGGTTCCTGTCAGGTAACCAATTGTTCTTGTGTCCTGTGTACTCATGAATCAGTGACACCATCAATGTGCCCAAGTAATCTCCAACAGAACTTGCTATCCAAAACAATCCCAAGGCAATACTTCTCATGCTTTCTGGTGATTGATCATATAGAAATTCTAACTGTCCAACAGCCATGAAGACTTCTGACATTCCATGGAGGGAAAGCTGAGGAACAAGCCAGAATACACTTATAGGAACGGTGGCTTTAGGGTTATCCACTAAGTTATGATTTTCTGCCACTGTTCTTCTCTTTTTCTCAACCAATGCAGCAACAACGGAAAAGAGAATGTTGAAGAGTAGGCCTATGCCCATTCTTTGTAGGTATGTGATGCCTGCAGAATTTCTTGTGAATCTACGCACAAAGGGCACGAAGAGGCGTTCGTAAAGAACAAGCCCTATGATCACGGTCATGATGCCAAAGAAGGACATACTAGCAGGAGGAATTTGGAAGGAATTCGACAGACGACGATCCATGGTGCGAGCCTGTTGTGTATTGAAGCTGCCACTATGTGAATTTGCAGTGACAAGTAAAATTCCTGCTGCCCAAACTGGAAGCAATCTGAGAAAGGATTTGAGCTCCTCTACTCGATGCACGGTAGCTAGCTTCCACAGATTTGGTGTACTGGAAGCTGTTGCTTCACCATGCTTCTCTACTGCTGCTTTATCAAGCCACCTGCAAAGTGAAAAGGCCAGTTTAGAAATTTTTCTGCAGCAAATTTAAGGTCAGTGACCACATGGTCGGCCCAGGACAGCTTCCTTTGTTATCCTACGTCGTGAATTTTTGTTTTAAAACATAGCTTACTTGAACTGAGTGGTGTGTAAAAGCCTTCCACGGACAGATATAGCAGCATCAAGTTCTTGGTTTTGGTACAAGAGACTTGGATCTTCTGGCGCCACAGCTTTTCTCTTCCTTATAGCAGCAACAATCACTTGAATTACTCTGACCAATGGGCTTCCTCCTGGTTTCACTTTCTTATAGAGTGGAGAACCGGATAGAAAGACCATGAAAGCTACAGCCATGGCAATAGTTGGTATTCCAAGACCCCAGCCCCAGCTCACATTATCTTGTATGTAGACCACAATAGTCACTGCAGCTAATCTTGCTAATCCCAAGCTAAAGTAGTACCAATTGAAAAAGTTCCAGCTTCGAGACTCGACACCTGATTTGCTCATGTCCAATTGGTCTGCAGCATAGGTCATGACACAAGGCCTGGTGCCACCCAAGCCAATAGCTAAGAGGAATAGAGACAAGTAGAGGGTGCTTAGTTGGAAACTTGAAGCCTCTTTGCAGTCCACTAGTGATGGACAAGGTGGAGGATGCAGTGATTTCAGTAGTGCTGTTGTGGTGATGCTAATCAATCCCTGCGAGAACCAATTGCAATGTCAAATTAATTTTCAGCTCCCAGGACTAACTGGTTTGGACCAAAGGCTTTGTGTCATATAAAAGCCTTTCTATAGTCCGTATTTGAACTAGTGCATTCAAGCTAATTTTCTTTCTTGAAGACTCCTTAAATTCAAACCCGAGATGACGATGTCGAGAACAAAACCACATCTATATATCGACACATTCGAGGAAGATTCGATTCTGAAGATAATATTGAAAGCCACAGGATATGTAAGTCAACACATGCATTAGAATTATAATATCATCTGGACCTTGAGATACGAAATCTGTACTGCAACATTATAGAAAATAAATATGCCGAGAGAGTGAGAGGGATGAACCAGTTCATAGATGATGGAACCAACGATGATGGTCCAGAATCGGCCAGCAAATGAGTCGGCAATCAAAGCACCGATCAAGGGTGTTAAGCTGGCAGTTCCGTTGAAGTTGGAGACAATATTAGAGGCCTTTACAAGAGGCAAGTTCAGCTGCTGAGTAAGGTATGTGATCATGTTGGCATGAAAACCAATGGTAGAAAATCTGTCACATACTTCAGTTACTGCCAAAACATGAAGGTTAATTAACAGACAGTTCAGCACTTAAGCTCATAGTTTCAAACTTAATTAACTTTGGTAATGTAAACATCTGCTAAGTCGAGAACAAACTCACCAAGGATGAATGGAATTGCCTTCATGCCTCCAAGTTTTTTTTTCCTCTTGTCATATTCCATGATCTTCATCTCCTCCGGCTTCTCAGCTTCATGAGATTTGTTGTTGTCCTGAAACTCCATTTCT
>Ga0325404_1005046_pt1 | contig 13950 bp, 10 predicted proteins | sample PopdelMetagenome_18_FD_205664 | JGI IMG/M metagenome (GOLD analysis project Ga0325404, IMG submission 205664) | Populus deltoides microbial communities from Bellville, Georgia, United States - Xylem-Control-R1 | ecosystem: Host-associated > Plants > Phyllosphere > Stem > Wood/Secondary xylem... | reverse complement strand
TATTTATTTATAATTTTTATTCTGCTTTATAAGATCGTTTCTGTTTAAGTGCTTTGAGCCAGGGTTGATGTAATGGTGCATATGCTAATTTAAAGTATGATTATCTGCGCTGCGTTTTCGTGTGTTGATCTTTTATTAGATCTCTAATTAATCGGTTTAGAATTATTTTTGTTTTATTCGATTAATTAGTGTTGATAAGCTCATCTTAGTCGCGAAAATGATAATGAGGAAACCCTTGCACATCAATGAGGAATGGATTTTTGGTTATTTATAAGTACTAAGATATAAATGTGTTTCTGATCTTGCGATGCAATGTAGTCAGAGGTCTTGTGCTACGCATGTGCAGATACTTTTTTTTTTTCCATGTCAGTTGAAGTTAAAATTTGATTATTTATCAAGTCTAGTAATTATTGTTGCTGCTTCATTGTTTGTCTGGTAATACCGAGCTTTCTTGTATTTCATTTATCACTCTGTTTAAGTGTTCTGTGCGAAGTGAAGTAAATTTTTATTACTGCTTCCCTTGAGGGTTGAAGTCAGAGTTTGTTAGCTTTTATTTTCCAGATAATTCTGCTGGATTAGTTGAGATAATTCACTAAAGTTCCTGTCAAATTCCATTAAAAGAAGACATTGGCTGCTGCAATGGATTACTTCTTCTTTTTTTTCATGATTTTCAACCAGTTGCATGGATATGGTACTAGTTTGCACACACTATTATTTCACTATGAATTGTCAATTTAGCTGGTGGTTCTTGTCATGTTATTGGTATGAAGTACTTTCCCAGCTGTACTAGCATTTTTTTTTTTCATGTGGCTGAAGGTTCTTATACATAGTGGGGCAGTGGGCTCTATGTAGGCACCCACTATTTGGTGGGATTATCACTTCGGGTCAGCTGGTTTATTGCTAATAAAATACAAAATCCGAGGGAATTTTTTTTTTAATTCACTTATTTTTGGCATTGTGGGTGTTTGAATGGGGGTGCATTTGCAAGTGCCTAGTTTTCAGATCTAGAAAGCTAGGATAAAATCATTTTACACATGACGAATTATTTGTTTCGGTCAACACGCTGATTTCAGTGCTGTAATGACTTTCTGTTGCAATTTTTGAATCTAATGGGTTTGAGGTCCCCTCCCATTTATTTGTCATATGAACATATCAGCTGTGCTGGAACATGATGTATGGTGTTTTGAGGTATTGCAAATTTGCAATCTTTATTAACCATTGCTATTCAAGGTTTTTCAATTGGCAAAAACTTTCATTTACTAGGTCCACTTTTGGATTGGACTCGATGATCTTATAAATTGATAGTGGATTTGGTTCAAAAACCTAGAAAAAGCATTGCCTTTAAAGACATCATTGACCTCTTATGTTGCAATTCCATGCAAGTTATTTTTATATGCTCCAAATGCTTTTCACGCTCTTTCTTTCTCCTTTCTGCTATTTTCCTCGTACTTTGTCTCTTAAAATTTATTGTTGCATTTACAGGTACTATTCCATGTATGGACATGTAGAGAAACTGGCAGAAGAGATTAAGAAAGGGGCTTCATCTGTTGAAGGTGTTGAGGCCCAATTATGGCAGGTGAGGAAGTGCATCCGATGTCAACTTTCACAGTCCATGCTCTTGTGATGTTGAACTATTTTACCTGCATGCTGTGGCCTGTATATGATGATACAAAGTAGAATGCCACAAGAATTTTAGATTCAAAAGGAACACGGTTTGAGAATCAGGAACTCAACTTGTTTCTGAAAATGCATGTTTCCTACTTGCGAAGTTATGAGGTTATCAGAATTCATCATCGACATACATGGCTTCCATACTTTATGTGAACTGCTGCATGCAGTTTTAATTATTTTTTTTTTGTAATATTGTTGCCTTTAGTAAAATCAGTATTACAACTTTTAATATCTCTCATAGTTATGTCCTGTTGCTCATATGTGCCAAGGTTCTGTTAGAACTTTGCACCTGTGATGGAGTTGTTCACAGTTGTTATGGTTCCTTTTCCTTGGTTAGACATCTCTGTCAGTTGTCACATCTAATAATTATCTATAGGGTTGTGAAGGCATAGCTATTTATAGTTTTTCTTGCCACTGAAGTGTGTAATCTAATATATTTGGAATGCAACTTGATAGTTCAACTGGTGGCAAGGATTATTTTTGAAGTCGAGGCTCCTCAATGTTGTGGTTTTCTCTGAAATTGCAAAAAAAAAACTATAAAGATCTAGTCCTCATGTGTAACAGGTTCCTGAGACACTGCCAGAAGAGGTGCTTGGAAAGATGAGTGCACCACCAAAGAGTGATGTACCAATCATTACACCTGGTGAACTCGCTGAAGCTGATGGCTTTGTGTTTGGATTCCCGACAAGATTTGGAATGATGGCTGCCCAATTCAAAGCTTTTCTGGATGCAACTGGAGGTCTATGGAAAACACAGCAACTTGCTGGCAAGCCCGCTGGAATCTTCTTTAGCACTGGATCGCAAGGTGGTGGCCAAGAGACCACAGCGTAAGTCCCCGTGTCACTGCTACCAGATTAAGTTTTTTACTCGAAAAGCTTGTTAGGGAGCACAAGTAACGATGTCTTATGAAAATGTTGAGATTTTTACAGGTTGACTGCTATTACCCAACTTGTTCACCATGGGATGATATTTGTTCCCATTGGCTACACATTTGGTGCTGGCATGTTTGAGATGGAGAAGGTGAAAGGTGGAAGTCCTTATGGCGCAGGAACTTTCGCTGGGGATGGGTCGAGACAGCCAACCGAGCTTGAATTGGAGCAGGCTTTCCACCAGGGCAAGTACATTGCTGCCATCACAAAGAAGCTCAAAGGAGCTGCTTAAGTTTTCTCAATTACAAGAATACGGTCTGGTCTTCCATTTTTTCACCCTATAGAATATGCATTTGCAAAGAATAATTCTTATTCTACTGTTTATTATATGCTTTTCATGTGTGTAACACGATAGTGATTATTGTCTCAATGATATCAAGGTTGGTTGTGTTTTCATTTATTCCATTGCCATTGCATCATAAATATGATTTCATCATTCCTCTGTCTTAGAACCTTAATAATTTCGATCAATTGCTCCTGCAAATTGAAAGCAATAACCACTTTGAAGCTAATGCCAGGCAAAGACGGCAGAGACCTGCGAAAGCAGCGCATCAAAACCATCGAAACCTGAACCATAACACTACAATTTATAGTGAATGCAGGTCTCAAGTTTTGAAAATCTGAATGATGCCAGGGACATTTTATGGTTTAGAGTCCCTCTATCTTGACATTGATCCTTTCACCTGCAGTTTTCCTGTCTGTCATTCTTTAGGACCTTTTCAAATTTAGGCTAATCACTGATGTATGTATAGCCTCGTCTAACAAAAAATATAGTGTCAACGTTACACCAACTTCTGATTATAACCTAACCTTCAAGCACACATACAAGAAAGAATATACAGAACCTGATGGTTTGGTAAATATTAGGTGGAATTTGATTCATCAGTGTTTTATTTTTAGTTATTTTTTGAGCTGATATGTCCTACCAAACTATTCTCAGAATATATGAATATAATTCTCCAAACCATCAAGACTCCTTTTCTCATTAGAAAGGGTGCTCTCAGGCAAGCTTTCCGCGGTCATGAGTGTATTGTGTTTAAGAGATTAAAATGGGTGCCAATGTAACACATAACAGTGTCTTTTTCTTGTTACAAATTATTTCTAGCAAAGTGGGCACCATAGCATATTGGATTATACTTTCCTCCATAATTGTTAGTCTCGACCCCGTGTTGGGTCGTGTCTAACCTGATTTAAGATCTAGATAAGATTCAATAGCGGGTTTGTTATGTCAAACTAGGTCTATTCTAAAATGACATTGTTCTGGATAAATTTTTTTAAAAAATAATATTATTTAAAAAAAAATTTAAGATAAAAAGTTTTTGGAATTAACTTGGTTGGTTCTTGACTAGGTCAACCAAGTTTAACCATGTCAGTAATCAAAGTGATTTAAAAAAAAAATTAAATATGAGCTAAGCGCTAGATCAACCCATCGAGGTGCGTCGAGCTTAACAAATATGCCTTGCCGGGTAGGTTTTTGCTTCTCATCATTTTTACCTGGGCATTTCTTTTCTGAGGAATTGCTATGCATAAAAGGGTTCGGCTCCTTCGCAGCCAATGAACTTCGGATTACTGGAATCAGATAAGTGCCACCAAAAGAAGTCTTGTAACTGTCAAACTTGTTTCTTCCATCATTTGGCCAAACATCCAGCCGCATGTGAAATCCTGTCTCGCCACTTTTTTCATGTACCTAACCTATAGCTTTTCTTTTATCTGCCTACATGCTTTACTTTCATGCCTATGCAGTAATCAATTTCGTGATCTTCTCCGGCCAGTATATATATATATATATAAAAGCACTGTACAATAGTATCTCGAACTAAACACATGTTTCGAGATAGAATTCTGTGCTCGAATTTCAAGGTAGCTAGGTTGATGTCATGTGTTACCTCATATCTTGCCCTCTGCTTATGCTCATGCTTGCATAGTTGGATGCCCATTAACTAGTAGTAATAATAAAATCTCGAACACCAATTGGTGTGCACGTTGACCAATATAAATTCTCATGGAAAACATTTTTTACTCCATTGCACGACCTAGAACAAGAGAAAGAAACTTTTTTTTATTTTAAATTAGAGTCTCGGGGCAATCATTTTTACCCTATACAATTACAAGATTCCACACCCTTTATAATTATTTCTTTCTTTTAAAGTATGGCTCTCTTTTTCTGATAGATATTAGATTTAAATCTATAAGAATCCCACTCAGTTGTATCTTTGCTGCAGCACTGGGTGACAAAAGATGAGAGCAAAGAGGAAAACAGTTCTTTAAACTAATCCACATGATGACAAAAAGATGCAATTAGGAACTTTCATTGGTAGATACTGAAATATATGAGAGTATCGTATCATGATCAGCAGGCAAGAGATTTACTAATTAATGCAAGATAATGAAGGTGTTAAACTAATTCAAACCCTAATGATCTTTTGCTTGCAATGTTGTTGGGTTCGATATACTGGGCTAATATCATTCTACTCTAGAGGCATCTGGCCTTGGAACTTATATCTATAATCTATAAAAGAGGATATGATACTTATGATCATTGCAAACCTTGTGTATTTCAAGAGTAGGATTTGTGCTTTTAAAGTGTAAGGATCGAATCAAACAAAGCTCCTACAGTACGAATCTTTGTTTGTTTCCATTTTTCCTTGAAGGGTTTGTGGATATATCATCTTTTCTTCGACAATTTGAGTAAGAGGAACTGTATCTAGCTAGTTTCTACTCCTCTAATTCCTCGGAGAGATCCATCTCTGTCAAGCATGAGTGAATCACATGCATGTGGAAGTGTAATATATATACTCTATATATCTTGCAAGAGGATTATATATTTAGTAAAGAATGCCCATATATAATCAATTCCTTCAAGTAAGAATCTTTTCCAAGATTAGTATTGCAGGAAGGACTGTAGATTGAAAGTGCTTTTAAGAATTAATCAATAAAAACTTGTAATAGAAGACAAATATGAAGATTGGAAAGTAAGCTTTTGATATCTTGAAGTCACATGGAAGTCTGTAATATTGGTGAAACAATGATCAACTCTTAGATTCTATGATTCTTAGTAAAGTTGATGCAACTTTCAGTAACTTAAAAAGAACTTGAACTCATAAAGTAGTTGATATATTATAAGGTCCCGATCGAATCCGGTGCCTGAGCAGAGAATTACAAGTTAATTTACAGTGTATGATCATCATAAATATTAATTGCATTAGAGCATTAAGCAACAAATTATTTCCAAATAATAACAAGCAAAGCTTCTCTCCTATCTTTCTTTTATATTTGTTCTTGAATGGCACCTTGAAAACAAAAATTATCACAACTTCACTGCTTGTGTGCTCGGATTTGAACACAGATTTCTACAGAGAAATCATTGCTACGGTTGGAAGGAGATGTATGGTTTCCTCTCCTAACCCTCTTATCATCATCATCATCATCATCTGATACAAAAAATTTGAAGTGTACTCATCTTCTTGCTTTTTTAGAAGGATTTAAGATCAAGTTTAATCATTCATTTCCCACTTAACCTTTGTGTGTTAGTTTCCTATAATCATAAATACAAATAACCAAGCATAAAATTAGTCTGATGGTTTTTAGGTTTCTGGTTATGAAAGTGAGATAGGGTCTAATTGCCTTGTTGACGTACCTCCAATGGAAGCTCCTCAATGTGGCCATTGGATGAAAAGCATAAAAGCACAGAGTCTACACATACATACATATTTCCTAACATTTGTTTTTTTATATGTAATAATAGAAAATAAAAACCCGAAAGGAAGAGGTGTGGGCCACCTTCTGACTTCCACTACCAATATTCCAAAACACAAACAAATCAAAAGCGATATTTTCATTCAAATGACATCCCCACACTCACTCCCTATTCTGGAATTCAATTATTCCCTTTCAATTCTTCTCTCTTCTTCCTTTTCTCTCTTGAAACCTAATTAAAGCTAGTGCCAGCTCTATTCACAATACACACACACACACACACACACACACACACACACACACACATATAGGGAGAAAGAGAGAGCAGTAGAAAAGAAAAGAAAAGTGCGAGCTCTTCTACTAAACTCAAGTATACTTTATAACAAATTAATGTTATCTAAACTAATTAATCTGTTACACTTTCCCTAAAATCTGCGCCTATACTCATTCCTAACCCATGTTTATAATCATATAATTCTTCAATTATTACAACAATTAATATGCTTCCAAATGGTCCCAATATTGGCCAGCTGCATCATTTTGCCTGTAGCTGGCCCAACATTGGCATGTACCCTTGGACAGTCATTTCCTTTTCTTTCTTTTTCACAATTTCTATACGCTGTATTCTTTTGCATCCTGGACTGAGTTATGTGGGGCTTGTTTGTTTTCTGTTCTTTCTTCTTCTTCTTCTTCTTCTTCCTCTTCTCTCATTGATCTTATCGTTCCCAATTTGGCTAGGGTTTTGATAAGATCATGTATACTAGTTGCATAGAATCTGTTCCCATGCCCGAATTTTCGACCATCTTCTCTTTTCTTTTATCTGTAAGTCCCTCCAAATGTAGGGGTCCAAAAATCAACTGCGGTCTCATGAGTAACCGGAAAAGTGCTCGATACCGGTACCAGACATAGCCCTCGGCTTCTAAGATCTTGTTTTTGTCCTTCGAGGTCCTTGGACTTGTCAGAACTCTACAGTGAAAGAAGATGCCATATTAAATCCACCAAGACAAAAAAAAAAAAAAATGCCGTCCATAATTTTAATTGAAAAATTTAAAGTTAAGTGTTGAATACTCAATGGATTTATTACTATTAGATTATATATTTCCGGAAGGAGAATATTATTGTACCTGTTGGTGGAGTATGGGAGTTCCACTTTTCGTGTATTGGGTGCTGAAGACCTGAAAATAAAATAAGAAGATGAATATACTAGAAATTCATGGCACCTATATACTTATTGGTTGAATACATTGTTTATGATTCATTCCCTATATCATTAGTATAATTTTCACTAGAAGGATGCAAGATTTGTAGAAGATTGATCACTTACTTTAACTTGCTCATGGAGGAATTTGATGTATTCAATAGCTTCAGAGAGCACCGAGGCTGTATCAGTCTGACATGATAACATGATCGCAAGCCAAAAAGATAATAATTGATAAGTTTTCATCATTCAAGAATGCAAATGATCTATCACTATTTACTATTTGTGAAAGTGAGCAAGCAAACAAGAGAGTTATCTTGCCTTTCCGAAAGGCGAAACCAATTGTTGGAGTGCAGTGATTCTGTCCCCCATCTTCTCTTTCCTTACCTATGATCAAAGCTACAAATTCTCATTCATGTCTATAAATGATGTAAGGGATAAAAAGCTTGTATAGACTCATCTTGTCAAAATCTTTTATCAAATTTTCTGTACCTTAAAAGATGGCAAAGATGATGGTGTTTCATTTCTAGGCCTTTTTGTTGCTGCTTCACTCCCACTTTTCTTTACTGCTGTATTCGAATCCCGTACTTCAGATATATTCTGCTGGAAAAAAGAGTGAACCAAAAATTTCCAATCTCAATTGTCCAAACCCTAATCTTAAAAGCATAATTACCAATATCAATCAAATCTGAATATTGCATATATGTGTAGCTATATTTCTATATATATGAGGTTTTTAGGCATAAAAGATGCCTAGTTGTACTCTTCCATTATCGTGTTAGATTTGCATACCTTTGGTTTTTCATCGAAATTCGATGTAGCAAACTGCGGTTGCATCGACGGGAAATAGCTCGGACGAACATCATTCATGGCACTTGCAGATGCATTCCAAAATGGAGTATTATTGGAGAAGTGCAATTGGTTACTAGAAGTCTGTTTGGGAGGTGAATTTCTCAAGAATTGAGGTCCTTTAGGCCAAGAAGGCAACAATTCATTAGTGCTAAGACCATAATTTGCCCCGTATGCATAACTCATCGCTCTGTTCTCAAAAGAAGACTGCCGTGCTTGATTATCTGATATCAATAGCCCTTGTACCATAGTTGAAGGGCTTCCATAGATACTTGATGAATCCATTGGGAAACTAGACTGCAAGCCTTGACATGACACGGTACTATCACTGGAGCTCCCATGAGGGCTAAACTGTGGTTGATCTAAAGAAAAGCCTCGATTCATTTGCTTAAACTCACTCATAGAGGAATCTCCAGTAACCCCAGTGAACACTCTCTCCCTCCACTGAGATTGAGAAGATCCAATTCCTGCAGTTTCTTGCTGATAATTGGTGCTTGAACTCAAATTATCTTGTAGCATCGATCGAAAACTGTTCTCAGACTTGTCGCTGCGACTGCCAAAACAATTCTAACTTTAAAATTTGTTTGCACACCTGCTATATGCATATAAAGAAACAAAGAGTACGCATATATAGGTAGCTAGGGTTACTAGTGTATTTGTATGTGAACTTACAGTAAGGCTTGATTCCAATCCATGGCTTGTGAAGAGAGGCCCAAACCCATCATATGCAAGTCAGCTGAAGAATCATGGCCTTGTTGCAGCTTCTGGGAATCATGGAAAGCAACAGAACTATCTGAGACCGAAACAGTTTCCATTGAAGACCTTCCTTTGACATCAGCCATTTCTGTCGGCCAAGCAAAGCTACGTAAACTATTAAGTCCTGAAGTTGTAGAAGATGATCCAGTACAATCAAACCTGTTCCTGCTTGAAGATGAATCCCACCAGTTTGTGCTTGTGTACTCATCTGCCATGGCTTAACACTGCTTGGTCTCTTAGTGGTTGTTGGTGTGCAAGAAACTTGGGTTTCTTGGGCTTTCTTTCTTGTTTTCTCGATTACTTTACTTAGCTTCTATGGTTACATAAAATGATAGAAAACGGTTCGCTGCATAACTTGAGTATTTATAGGAGCTGGAAACCAAAGTGACCATTTGGGTCCTGCGGTGTACCAATGAAAGAACTAATAGGGATGGTGGTGGTTGACATTTCTTTGAGTGAATACGAGTGATCATTAGACAAGGAAAATTTCATTTTGAAATTGAATTTCTTTTTATTTTTTCAAGCCTTTTTTTTTTCCGGCTGCTTTTCCTTTTAGTTGAATACTAGATGTAGATAGTGCTAGGTCGCCTATCCGTATTATGTTTTATAAAAAATAATGTTTAGGTGTTTCGAATAAAAATACTTTTACAACTTGAGTTATATTCTTGATTAGTTAAATAAGATCATTTTATTTAAATCAAATAAAAAATATATAGCAATAATAAAGGGACAACAAAAAAAAAATCACAATAACTTAGATTTTGTTTTTCAAAAATAAAAAAATAATGTTGTTCAAATTTCAGCTAATTAAATATAGAATGAAGAAATTGAATAAAAAGAGACAAAAATTGGCGCGACTCAACCTGGTTAGCATTATAGAAATGTGATTTGGGCAATAAAAGGTAAGTCAACTCGGGTTAACCCGCCAAACCCGCATTCTATATCATAAGATTAGGATAACTCGATAAAAAATAAAATAAAATAAAAATATGCCAACCATCATTAACATTTCAACACATATGACTCGAATCATTAGACTAACAATACCATTCTTGAAAAAGCTGTGAAGCTCAATCCCTAAATAATATACCATAAATTTAGGTTGAAAAATTAGAAATCAAAAGAATACAAATCAAATTGGAATAAATAATATATGAAAAATTAGGATTGAATAATAAAATCAAAAACAAATAAAACTGTTATAAAAAAAGCCAAGAACAAAAAAAAAATCAAAAGAATAAGAACTAAAGTTGAAATATCAACAACAAAATGGACCAACATGTTATTTTCAGGGGAGAAGAAACAAAAGAAAAAAAAGACCCACTAATGATAAATTGCTCAACTATCACCGACATGCATCACATCAACAGAAAGAGGACACAACAAAGCTTTCAAAGACACGACACAAGAGCATTTTCTACCATCGAAAGGTGATGTACGCGCTGCCCGAAATGTGCGAGCTCCCCTACATGCTAGTAGTTTTTTCCATTTAAATATCAATCAGTCCTCATTAAAAGACCAGATTGCCATCAATGAACCTGGTAATAACAAAAAAACTAGAGTGAAAAGACCAAAAAGCTCTTAGACACGTGGTTTACTTTTTTTTATTTAAAAGGTAAACTTGTCATTTTATTGTATTTAAAGAATGAAAAAACATGAATACCTTTGTGTGCTAGTCTTAGAAACTTTGACTTAGAGGGTAATTATGTAATTTTACCATGCTTAAAAGATTAAAAAAGACTCTTATACCCCGATCAATACCTAAATAACTAATATGACATATGAAAAGATCAAAATACCCCCAACACCAAGGCATTTGATTTTTTTTTTTTGAAAGGTAAAATAATAATTACACTATAGTCTGAATAGGAAAATATGTTTATGGCCAATATGAATTTGCCTTCACTTTAGCTTTTTCATTACTAGACGAGGACCCATGCTATGCCGTTTTTGTTTTTATAAAGAATAATATTTGAAAAAAGATTAAAAATCCTTTTTTAAAAAAATAAGCAACCTCATAAAAAGGACAGACTCAACTCAGGTTAACCTACTAAACTCGTGTCTCATATCATGATATTAGAATAACCCAATAAGTAAGTAGAATCACAAAGCCTATTTTTTTAACAAAACCATTGTCGAATGAAGAAATTGAAAAAGAAAATAAGTAAAAAAGAAGAAGAAAAATCGATGTCAACACGTTAACTTTTCAAACACATGACTCAAGTCATTAGATTGAAAGAACCCGATATGAATAAACTAAGAAGCCCAATTCTCAACCAATCAAATATTGAAAGATGAAATTAAAAATAATATTCAATTGCGCAAATGGATCCAAAGCCAAAATAACAATGAAAATAATGAAGACCAAAATTGAAATAAAATAAATAAATTAGATGACAACTATAAATTTTTGATTGAAGGGTGAAAATGAAAAGAAAAATCAATTTAACAAAAGGAGTTAAAAAAAATAAAATAATTAAAAGGATGAGGACTAAATTGAAAAAAAATTACATATCACAACTTGAGATTAAAGGATGAAATTGAAAACAAATTAAAATTTTACAAAGGGACCAAGAAAAAAAATTAAAAATTAAAATAATAAGGACCGAAGTTGAAATCTCAATATATAAAAGGACAACTTTTAGATTTTGTGTGACAAATGTGAATTTCTAGGGGAGGAGAGAGAGAAAGAAAAAAAAAGGTCAACAGTGTTGTCACGCCACTCTAATATTACCATGCACCGCCCCAATCAAAAGTTCTCAGAGTGGCATTTTTAACGATACGATGAAAGGTGAATTTTGACTATCAGGAGAGGCCGCACGCAATGCATGAAGTTGGACATAGGCATCTCCTAACATGTTAGATCATGCGTTGCAAATGACATTCACTTTTTGTTTTTTTAATTATATTATATTTATTCAAATATCAAATTATTTCTTATCCAATTTGATTATTACAAAAAAAAAAATAAGTGTGAAACAAAAGAGCCCTGGATGCTAATTTTAAAACTTTTGTTTTCAATAATATTTTAATTGTTTCATTGTATTTCTAAAAAATTTTATTATTCTCTAATTTGGTAATATGTAATTGAAATTATAAAAACACCTCTCTATCTCAATAGCCAATTTAATAATTTTTTATGGGAAAAGTAAAATTATCATTTTAATGAACAGTAATTTACACTGAACAATGTTTTCCTAGGTTTTGTTAATCAATGTTATAATAAAGAATAGTATATTTTGATATGTCCCTATGCTCATGAAATCATGCCAGGTTAGAATCCACTTGTGTGTGGAGCCACTGGGGCGCCGATCACAGATAGAACCGCAAAATAAGAGGGAATGCTACCGTTTCATTTTTTATTAATATTTATGGTATTTATATTATGTGTATGATTGTATTTTATGATATAAAATATATGTATGGTAAATATATTTTTTATATAAACCAATTATATTATAAAGATTGTAATTGTGACTTTAAAAAAGTATTTATCTAAAATAGTTGCCAAAACAATAGTTTATAAATATAACGATAAATGTAAACCTTGTAAAAAAAATTAAATCCAAATCGATAAAATAATTTTTTATATTTTTAAAATCCAAAAAACAATTCTTCATAAAACAGAACTCAAGTGGATCATTTTTGGATATAAAACTTTTTGATAAGGGGATTTCAGTATAAAATTATCCACAATAGATTGATAAGTAATTTAGACATTTTGTTACGAGGAGGTGAGTATTTTAGAAACTGAAGAGCTATGATCAATCAAACTGCATTGCCCACAAAATCAATGATGCTATCTCAAAAGTTTTTCCACTTCATTATCTCAATTCATCTGGGATTTGCAACCAGCTATATATGATATATTAACATAATAAAAATTTAATTTTATGGTGCTTAAAAAATAATTAATGATATTTTTATATAGAATTTATCTTCTATTTTTGTGAATATTAGATTGGGATTTAATTTCCAAAGTAATTTTCAATGTTATACTTACATGAAAATTAAACAAATCATATGCAATTATGCAAGCATCAATTGTTTGGAAATATTGTACAAAATCGAACCTCATGCCTTTCATTCAAAACTTAGATTTTCTATCATTATTAACTAAAATTATAGAAAATATTTTTGGAAAACCATTTTTAAAATATTATAATCATTAAATTTGGGGATCTGCCTTCGGGACTCACAAAATTCAATTAGTATGATTTTTTTTTTTCGAAATGGTAATTTTAGAAAGAATTGGAAATGATAGTAGCATTAATCCTAACCAAACAACCACTATAATGTGTTCCAATTAATATATAGTTGACACACAAAGTAAGTATTATTTATTAATATATAGTTGCATTGTCGTTTCATACAACACAAAATAATGTGATAGATTTTTTTTTCCTCGAGACATGGGTGCTTGATTGATCATCAAGACAAGACAATTGGCTTCTTGACAATCACCAATTCCACTAAAATAAAAATCACCTGAAGGAAGTTGGCGATCAACTCAGCATATCAAGTGGGATGGTCAAATTGTAGTTGATCGCATAAATTTTGTCTGCTAATTAATGTAAATTTGTAAATGAGAAACGTTAATTTAACATTTGACTTTATACCAATTTAGTTGATGAAATGACTCAATTCTAGACAATACACACACACACACTTTAATTAAAAAGGAGTTTAAATATCTAATGAACGTCATTCCTCAATTATCTAATGAACACAGGTGATGTAAGTTGATATATATATTTTTTTAAATCAAGGATAAGATCATTTTGACCTTTGCTATAAGTCCAAGGTATTTAATTAGAAGTTGAAGATGAGTAATTGTTGTCCTTACATGAT
>Ga0325404_1005042_pt1 | contig 13957 bp, 5 predicted proteins | sample PopdelMetagenome_18_FD_205664 | JGI IMG/M metagenome (GOLD analysis project Ga0325404, IMG submission 205664) | Populus deltoides microbial communities from Bellville, Georgia, United States - Xylem-Control-R1 | ecosystem: Host-associated > Plants > Phyllosphere > Stem > Wood/Secondary xylem... | reverse complement strand
TGGGTTTTTACCCCCCCCCCCCCCCCCCCCCCGCCCCACACACACCCAATCATTGTGTTCATTGCCAAGTTGAAAAAGGGTTCTACGCCTACGCTTGACAAAACATTATTGCCTCAATTAAAACATGAGAATCAGGTATAAAACTCATCTACGAAGAAATGAATGACTAAAGAGAATATGCAGAAAAATCAGAAATAGGGGTTCTGCATTCCATTTGGGACAAGACAACATGCAAATGCAAGGGTGAAGAGTGTTGAAACAAGTGCGTGAATTGAAGGAGAAGTTCTCTCGGTTAATTGAGGAGAATAACAACAGAGAGCTTAACAATACAGCCAAATTACAAAGTTTATATAGCACACAAACAGCAACAAAATCTGTATCAAACCCAAACTTTTTTCGATAAAAGAAAATTTTAGTGGAAAGAGTTAAGATTCAAAGCAGCACAGCACACCAAGCAGTGTAAACCGAAAAGAATTTGCCATACATAAGTGTACCTCACAAGCTATAGAAATAAACAAACTTCTCACCAACAGTACCATAAATAAATGGAAGGAGAAGGAAAAGAAATCCATGAGTTCAAGAATAACTTACCATTTTGCTGAACTTCTCAATTGTTGCTAGCGGAATCGTGCCAAGCGCAATAATATTTTCCATTCCCTCACTCTTGAACAAGAGAAGAGAAAACAACATCTAGTCAGTATTCTGTTGTGCATGCACAACATCATTTCCAGTGATGCAACCACAATTCCTTATCTCTTCTAACATACATGCTTAAATAAATTACGACAAATACGTTGCAGAATTGAAATCAGTACCATTCCATCATTTTATAAAAGAATCTTCACAAGGAATAGACAAAAACGAGAGAACACGCCACTCACCAGAAAAATAAGACGGAAATTAGTCACTATCAAGGTACCTGCCTCGTCAGTATTGATAAGAACAACACCGCGTCCCTGAAATCACGATTTGATCCATTTACCCAAAAGGGCAGAATATGAAGAATTGAAGAGAAAGATTCATGTAAATAACCCTAGCCAGTTTTACTAAGGGCACATTGTTCTAGTTTTATTTCATTTAAGCCATTAACGGTAATTTAACTATAATATCAAGCAAACTAGGGTTGGTTCTAAGAATCAAACTCCTCGATTCCTTTTCCATACGCGTAATATGTATTCGAATTCTAAAATTCCTAAAAGAAACTCTAACCAGGAATTAGAAATAAAGAAAAAAAATCAAGATTTTAAAGAAATCAAAAAGAAGGAAGAAGAAATTCTACCTCGACAAGAACACGCTCTGCCTCAAGCAAGCACTTGTAATTAGCGTGATGCAAGACCGAGCGCGACGCCGGATGCTGCACCTAAGAAAGAGAGAATATGGTGAATAATTTAAATCGAGAGAATATGATGAATAATTTAACCTATCTGCATTGAAATTTGAGAGGGAGAGATGTTTTGGACCTCGAGTTTGAACCAGCCGAGAGCGTCGTCCCAGCTACCCGTGCCTTCCATCCGCTCAGAATCGGAGGCAGAGTCTCTGAGCGACGTTGATCGCCGTGGCGCGGACATGCGGCGAACCGTTGAGGGAGCGAGTTTGAGAGTGTTCTGGAAAGAGACGTAGAAGTATGGGCTTACTTACCGTTCAAAGAACATGAACAGAAATATATTATCTCTGTTTGTTTGTTTTTAGGTTTAACAATTAATATTTATTATACATGCGTATAAAAAACAAATACCGCTGGATAAAGTAGAAAGAAGGAGTAATGTGTTGCTTCAAACACCCTTCTCTTTTTATTTTTTTATTTAATTAAAATATAAAAATAATCGATTAACTTATTTAGCTTTCGCTAGTTACGAGGGTATCGTCTAATAATCCATAACTAATACATAAAGGCGCAAAATTGATAGCAAAACATTTGATTTGATAAAAATATTCTTAAATTTTATCTACCATCACATATACTAAAAGTAATTTATTTATAATTATTAAGCATAGTGTCTTAAGAATAATTAACTCTATATAAAAAAATATTTTTTTATATGACAATAAAATATTTATATCAATACTAATACTAATATGTAAATTCAAACCTTCTCTTATTAGAAAATATAACAAAACTTAAATACACTTCTTAAAATATAATTTAATCTCGTTTTTCCAAATGTTATTATTTGTACATCAAATAAAACTACAAATGATACCAGATAAGTTTCTTTATCACCCCTCACCTATATAGTATTTCGTTAACACTTTATTTTGACTGTAAAACCTCTAGAAATTTTTAAAAATAAGTCAATAAAAACCAATAATTAAGATTTAATAATAAATTTATGTTAAATTTAATAAAAAAATAATCATCTAGGATCTTTTGATCATTGTCTCATGTTACTTCTTACTCCTTTTTACAATCATTAAGAAAGTATTTTTTAAATAAATTATTTATCCCCGTCACATGTAATTAAAGTCCAAAAATAATAAAATTATATCAAAATTTTAAAAAAAAGATTGGATTTTTGTTCTTCACAGGAGACTCTTAATTATCAACTTACGTTATCTTCAACTACTTTAAATGAAAATATTTATATTTACAATTGTTCCTTATATTAAAAAGACTCATTTAACAACATGATTCATAATTTTTTTTTTATCTATGCCTCTGCTCTCAATTTCTATTCACTTCACATGTAATTAAAATAAAAAATTAAAAAGATTATATATGAAAATTTAAGAAATTACCAAAATGGACCTTAATTATGGTTAGTAATATACATTTATGATTTTTTATTTTCTAACTATTAATTATTAAATCAATTTATAAAAATTAAGTAAAAAACATCAAATATATAATTAAATAATACACGTGAGAAGCCCGTGGCAAAAAACCTTATCGAGAGAAATAATTCAATTTTTGTTTCAATCCAACATTAGACCGACTATCTAGTTTCTTTCATATGATCTCGCAACCAAAAAAACAAACCCTACAAACACTACAAGCATGGTGTCAGCGTGGTAGAAAACAGGAACTGCACCGAGACCCAACAGAAAATGAACCAGTAATCACAATGAATTACAAGGAATACAGTGTGTAAATCCAAGTGTATAGACAGAAACAAAGAACAACACTACAAGCATGGTGTCAGCATGGTAGAAAACAGGAACTGCAACGAGACCCAACAGAAAATGGACCAGTAATCACAATGAATTACGAGGAATAATAGGAGGACCTAGGCTTGCAGTCGAGCACACAAATTATACAGGAAAAGATTGACAGCCATGAAAAGAACCCCAAGGTTGCATACAGTATGCTGTCTCGGAGGAGAAGCAATGCGCTTAATACCTGTCAGAATCTCATAATAATTTCCCCCAGAGCATGAACTGTATTGATGATTGAAAAACTTGAAAATGCCACAAACTAGCATGTTCAGGTGAAAATTTGGATTAGAAATTGCAACTGGAAAGGTGATTTACACATCAACACAGAATACCACACAGCCAAAAAAAGATGATATTGTTACATCTAGTGTAGTATTCCACAGCAAAAGTATGCTCAACCATCTATCTATCAACGATCCAAAACCTTACGTTGTAAATTTACAATTAACATAGGTAGGTATTGCTGACAAGTGTACAGAAATTACAAATCATTTGATAGCAGCTTCATTAATAAAGCTGAACTAGCTCTATGAGGAAGAGAATAGAAACCACCTTTTTCAATGGCGATAGGAGGAAGACCTCCATTCACAAAAGAAAAAATAGAACTAGTAGATTGAATCTCAAACTACCCATCACGCATGGTGTCCATGTCCCCAGCTGAAAGAAAATGAATGACGTTCATCTTGTAACCCTAAAATGCCTCTGGACCTACCAGAATCTTCGCCCACATCAAATCCAGTCTAATGTGAGGTAACTGGATTGTGCTGATGATTGCCACAGCGTGGAAGAAAGTGTTACTTCTCTACCTCCAAGTATTCATCAAACACCCTGCTGCTAGCACACTCCTGCAAGGCCTTTGTATTGAGTTCTCGCCCAAACCTCCAAATGTAATTCAGACCAACCAGAAGCTCAGTTATTGCAGATTCTGTCTTTTCTTGATTGGCAAAGTAAAGAGTCTGTACCAGAAGCACATTTGTCCTAGAGACAAACGTTTGTTGCTCGTAACTTCGCTCCGACTGCCATCTAATCATATTATGAGCAAGTGGAGCCAACCATTCTAATATTGATGTCATTGCCTCAGTCCACTCTCCTGCAAGCACAGTATCATATACTGGTGAGTCCAAGCTCTTGGAGTATGGCTTTAGCCTTTCCCTCAGAGCAGCTCTCACCCTTGCAGGTAACATATTGTACAAGTCATCTCTAGCATCGTGGCCAATCAAGTGAGGAGACGCAGCTAGCTTCTCAATTACAACAATAACATTTGCATAGTGCAATGCTAAAGCAGCACCACCAAGGGTTTCAGGAAGAGCTTGCAACAACTTATGCTGTGAACTGAAGATTGATGGACCGGTACGACTTACGTTTCCCAGAGGAAGATGGTCAGCATTACTTTCCCTGGCTCCCTTGAGGTTCCTAGAATGAATATCAGCAGAACTTAAGTAGCAATTGGCAACAGGAGAAGTGTTTGAAGCTACCATGCATCCTTTAAAAGGCCCCACTTGAGTCAACCGATTTGGTTTTGAAGGTGGTTTCCTTCCCAGAAAGGCAGGTGATTGAGGAGTCCACCAAGACTTCTTGCCAGTTTTAATTATTCCAGAAATTGGACCCGACTTTGTAGTTGGCCCCCCAAGGGGACCAGAAAAAAAGTTCAAGTTCCTGTTTTTTCCAGAAATAGGGCCTGACTTTGCGATTGAGCCACCAAGAGGACCTGAATAGAAATTATCTTTGCTGGATTTAAAAATTGGGCCAGAATTTGCAGTGAACTTACCAAGGGGGCCAGAAGAAAATCTAGGAAGAGTACTGTTCTCAGATGGATGAACTGAAGACTGCAGCAAAGCAGAAACTGACTGGCTACGATAAAAATAATCAGAATCCAGAGCTTTTGATTCCCCAGGGTAAACAGTTGAATCAATTCCGAACACATGGCTGATTCTTCTATATATAGTGAATAATGATCTTACTAAAAGGCGAACTGTATAATCATAAGTCTTATTCCAGAGTGAGATCTCCTTCAGATTCCTCACTTCGTGCTGCTTCCATACAAGTTTCTTCTGATAGTCAAGTAAATTATTTGGCTCGGGATCGCAACCCTTCATTCTCCTCACAGTCTGTTCGAGATCAGAAAGCATTTCCATCTCTTGGTACAGAGTAGAATTAACCGAAATAAACCGCTCCATCTTCTTAACTTTCTTATCCATCTTTTTCCATGAAAATCCCCACCCATATGGGTCAGCATGAATCTTGATCATTTCATCAAAAAGATGCTCAAAGCCCTTCAAACTAGGATCACTACATTTATTACCTATTCTAGCCACAGGCTTTGCAACATGTACCATACTTTCCATCATCTCCAAACAAATCAGACGACCAATGAAATCATCATCCTCAGCAATAAGTTTTTTTATACCCTCAGAACTCCCGATCTCTTCTCTCAACCTAGCAACCTGTTTATCACTCAATGAATGCCAAAGATGAACTAGCTTAGACATCAAGCTTGTAACTTCAAAGGCCAAAACTCCAACAACTGCCTTCTGAGGACCAGGTTCACGCTTCTGTGGAATCTTCCACAGACTACGAAACCAAGATTCTGCAACCATCTCTTACCCAGAGAGTCTGCCAAAAAAAAAAGCAATAAAAAAAGGACAATAAGCCAAAACGCACACCAAATCAATTGGATTTATAGATAATATCTACCAACGTGTCCTGATGGATCAATTCAATTATTAGCTGATAACAATAACAAAATAACTTTTAGTAAACACTAACTCAAAAATAAATGGAAAAAAAACTATTTTCTACTGAAAAACAAGGATTGAATCACTCACTCACTCTCTCAATGGCATCACAGAATATTTTTTTAAAATTATTTTCCCCCGGTCATGAATCTGAGAATTCCATTTTCCTGAAACCAATAGACTTTAACCTTCATGCAGCTGATAGACAGAGAAAAATTAAACAACTTGATCTTCTACAATTCTCCTTTAAATTTTATAGGATCCACCTAACTCCTAATAACAAATCTCTCTCAAATACTAAAATCAACAAATCATAAAAAAAATGAATTCAAGACCATAAATTTAGTAATAATCAGCAAAAGGGAGGGGGGGATTGCAAGAGCATCAAGTGCTTTCACAAGAAACACAGACTAAAAATAGAAACTTGCAGCAGAAAAAAAATGGAAAAGTCATAAACAAAAATGACAACCTTCACACATAGCTACACCGGAGAAAAAAACTTTACACTATCAACCTCAGCTTAAAACACCAAAAATGAAATACCCACAATCCAGACCACCCAAAATCCAGCAAATCCAAACACTATACACCTTAAAGGACTTAACATTACATCCAAAAACAAACATATCCACAGTCATCTCCATCTGGGCCATGCAAAAAACACAAAAGAAGAAATGCAAAGCAGCCAGTACCATCAATTACACAGAAAAAATATTAAAAAAAAACAACGAAAGTAAAGAAAAGACAACTTACTGATCACATGAAAAGACGGACGAGAAGGGGGAATAATGCTGTGGAAGAGAGAAAAATGAGAGAGGAAGCAGCTAGGAAATAGAAGTAACGGGAGACTAGTTTAGAGCCACATGGAGAGAAAGAAGAAAAAGAGAAAGAAGGCAGCAAGGAAACTGAAGAGAGAGAGAGACGGGAGAAAACGAGTGATATTAAAGATTAAAAGATCCCACTACAAATAATTATTATAGTTTAGTGCATCTTTTCTTTCACCATCCAGTCCCTTGTCTACTTGTTATTTGCTTATATGCCCCTTGACCGTTGGTCCTTCGCTGTTACCATCGCTTCTCTTCTCGGTATAAAGTTTATTTGAAAATGTAATTATAATTATTTTTTAAAATATTTTTAATTTAAAAATATATTAAAATAAATTTTTTTTATTTTTAATATCAGTATATTAAAAAAATTTAAAAATATTAATTTAAAAAAATTTAAATTTTTTTAAAAATATTTAAAAATATATTAAAAACATTTTTATCTAGCAGTTTTCGGCATAACAATTTAAACGGTGGTTTCTTCAATGAACTATATTTTTTTTTATGAAGTTTTTTTATTTGATTCTTTTAAGTATGATCTAAATTAATTTTTTTATTAAAAAAATGAAAAAAAAACATCATTTTAATTTTTAAAATAATAACATTTTAAAATTAACTTAGATTAATTAAATCAACAAATAAATTTATTTTTGGCTTGTAACCTGATTAATGTAATAATATCTATGCTTCCAACATCATAATTAACAAGCTCTGATAATTGTCACTTGGCAGAAGCAAGGGTGAGTTAATTATCACGCTGGTGTGATTGAGATTATCTCCTTTTATTGGTGGTTTGTAGTAAATCGGTTACGAGGCCTTGTTTGCAAAAATCACAAGACAGGGGGGCTAGATCCCTCACAATCATTAATGGTAAGCACGCGGAAAGTGTCTTTTGACAGATTTAACCCTCCAGGTCCAAGTAGCCGCGCTCGGGCCGACCTGATGAACACGGACAGTCCAAAACCAGACCAGAGTGGCCAAAACCGGGCCGACCCGGGAATCATGCATTAGCTCGTGTTGAATTGTCTACTTGTTCTAGATGATTTATTTATTTATTGCCTTTAATTATTAGAGTATACTTTTCATTGATCTCTTAGCAAGATGTAGGGTAAATTCCTTGAAGTGTAGATTTTAAATCTTAAAGTTTTAATTTACAATGATAAAAGAAAAATCAAAGTTTTTTAAGTAGTTGATTTACTTGTAGATTTTTTTATATACATGATGAGGTTGGCACACCAAATATATATATTTTTTTCATGCATTTTATATGAGGTGTGTGATTTGCATCATATAAGATGAGATTTTTGGATTACAAAAGGCTGTTTGCTGAAATGTATTAAAATGATATTTTTTTATTTTTAAAAAATTATTTTTAATATCAGCGCATCAAAATAATTTAACATACATAAAAAAAATTAAATTTTAATAAAAAAATAAAATTTTTAAAAACACAGTGCAAATAAAGCCTTAATCTCACTGTGAGCCATTCACCAGAAGAAGACATTGCTCGAACCTTTTTGTACTACGCTACTACTAGTCTAATTGAAAACAATATATTTATTTATTTATTATTAGATAGCACAAAAGAGAATCCCTTCATGTTCATTGCTCGCGAGGGAGGCCATAAAATACGATTGGCTTTGAGGACTCCTTTCTTTCTTTCTTTCTTTCTTCTTTTCTTTTTTGATAATGTCAACATTGAGTGTTTTTTTTTTTTTAATCTCTTATTTTATTGCAGAGAGCAGGAGGAGTTTAGATCATTTTCTTCTCAATTTACACGAGGGAGTTTAAATCATTCCACGGCGTCAAAGTTGGCAAGAAATGCTTGAATAGTTAGAATATCTCATTTATTTTTTTAGTTTTTAATGTCTTGATATTAAAAATAAACATTAAAAATAAAAAAGATATTATTTTAATATCTTTTCATATAAAAAAACTTAAAAAAAACTTTATTACAATACAAAATATACTTTTAATTGCAGCTTGGCGGATTGGCCGAACAATTCGGAATGTTTTGTATGGAGATTGACGGCGTATGCTTCTGGTGTAAGATCGTAAAATACATGATTAATTTATCTGCTACTGTTTTGGTGGCTGCTTTTGTATCCTTACTTGAATTAGATTGATAACGGTGTGACCTTTTGCATAGGTATTATGCAGCATATGCTCATTGTCTATGACATTACTGCACAGAGCTTGTGGGCTTGCTTTTATTTTTACTAACCAAGGAATATCTCTGGGATTGATTTTAGAATAAGGAGACATATCTTTTTAGTCCTAGTTCAGTAGATATGTTCTTGTTTTCATACAACCAGATCTTGGAGTTTATCGCTATAAAAAAAACATTGATTCTCACACAAAAAACAACAAAAAAAAAACATCATAAGGCGTGTATTTCATAATACAGAGCATGATTGATTTTAGAATAAGGAGACATATCTTTTTAGTCCTAGTTCAGTAGATATGTTCTTGTTTTCATACAACCAGATCTTGGAGTTTATCGCTATAAAAAAAACATTGATTCTCACACAAAAAACAACAAAAAAAAAAAAACATCATAAGGTGTGTATTTCATAATACAGAGCATGATTGTTTTTTAAAAATATTTGTTCCGGGTTGATTTGATTAGTTTATTCTGGGTTGATCTCGTCACTTTAAGATCATGAAATTAAATTTCACTTTGACATGGATGTAGATAAATCAAGAGAAAGATTGATGCCTTGCGTAACCAGAAAGCCTAAGTGGATCTTATAATGGCACTAAGGAAGAAAGTTAAGCAAGTGTGATTATTCGTCAACTCTAGTTGCAGCAATGGAAGAGTGCTAAGAACTTGACCAATCATTTCCTAGTGACCTTTAGACTTCCCACTATAAAAACCCTATTGACCCCAGAATCATTTCATTGTAGTTTTTTAGACAATGCTATCTTCTTCATTGGAGCATGTTTTACATATTACCATTTCAGATTTGAAATAGAAAAAAAAACAAGAATGTGAATATTAACTAGTCTAAAATGTTGATTAAATAAGAAGATATAGTTGAATTTGGTATTCAAAAAGGCACTAAAGAGGGATGATGGCGGCCCATGATCATCAATGAGAACCCATTATCTCACACACACGAGGTTACTTTTCTGCTTTTTGATCAGCAAAATGTTAAGAAGCCTTTCACATTAAGTATTTATTCTTACTGTTTCTTTACCTCATCACGTGATTCTTAAGATACGCGAATTAACATGATTGCATCAAGTTTATAAAAAAAAACGAAGGTCTCGTCTTTTAGCTTTAAGTGCAGATAATTCTGTAGTTGAATCCTGTCCTCGCATTTCTACCTGATATCAATCACTTTGTCTGGCGGCTTTCTGTATAGTCTTGGATCACTAGTTGTCTCGCGAGTGTCTTCGAACACTGATATTAAACCCAGCTCGAGTCAACAAGCAGGTTAGGATATATAGGTTTCATAAGAAAATAAAAAAAGGAAGATAACTACGTAGTTTTGCCCCTTTTTTTAAGTTTTATCGAATCTTGAATTGAATCTGATTTAATAACTACGATTTGTACACTTTGATTCTGGAACAACTGACACATAAATTAGTTGTGTATATTTTACGTTTTTAGGGCACATAAATTGGTAAAAAATTACCGTTGGAGAGTAGATTAATTTTATGTTTCTAGGGCATGTATATTAGTAAGAAATTACAATTGAAGCCAGACGGTGATAAAAATTGTCATGGTGATTCTAGAACTATAGTCATGGGATCCATCACTAAAAATAAAAAACACAACTCCTGCATCTGTAAATCCTCGTAGCAAATGCAAAAGCATAAAAATCTAGTTTTTTATGCAATCATCTCATTTTCAAAATTAATGAAAAAATACGAGATTTCTTTTTAAGTCTAGACGTGGATCATTTCCTAAAATCCAAATAAAACATGCATGGTTGCCGGTAACAAAGAATTGGTTTGATTGTCATCCTTTGAGACTTGGCTCGGATCGGGTTTTGGATGAGTTTGAGAAATAAAATGCCAGGAAGGGTTTGGTCCAAGAGTCTCCGTTCGTTAAAAGAAAGCAGCAAGCATTGCAGTACTTGTGATAGACATGGTGCTTACAGACTATATGAACTTACAGTAATTCTAGTCCATGGCTAATGTTATACGTCAGCGAACAAGCTATAAGTCTTGGCATCGAGAACTATTTGTCTAACAGAAGCTACTGCTCCTACTGCCGCCAACAATGTTGATACTACAGCTATCAACGTGTTTCCCCAGAAAACCAGGCCCTTCTTTGATGGCTTAAAAGTGACATTGTAGAAGACCATTGGCAAAATGAAATCCAAAGGAATGCATCCAAATGCTCCAAACAATGCCATGATGTCTCCAAAGAAAGGTAGCATGGCAGCCAAAAATGTAGCGGTTATAACAGACAATGATCGAAAAATCAACCTTGGTATGACATTGCGGATGGAGAATTGATCCATCTTTGGGTCAGCAAACCATTTTTCGAAAACTTCGTTTGTGGGTTGCAAGTAAATCTGCAATAGCTAGCTCATGTTACATGTGAAAACAGGATGCAACTCTGCTATAGATGGTAGGGAATAGGACTTACCAGAGCGATAGCAGTCACTTGCATGAGAGTGAAGATGTTGGTTAGCAGAAGAAACCATCTAGGCAGCAGTGGCTGGCCATTACCCATAAAATTGGCTAGAATTGTTGGCTGAGCTCGGTTGCCAAATGACCAATAACCTGAAATGCCAACACTGAAATAGGTACTGACTATGACAGCATAGCACATGCATAAGCCTTTGAACATCTTGCCCTTGATTGGGGGGGCTATAGTTGCCTGCAAAATAGAAGATTTTGAGCTGTTTGAAATTCCCTCCAAGTCTCTAACCACCTTGCTGAAGAGATGAGAAAATTTAGAATATTGTAATCTGTTTGACTAATACGAAGCTATTCGAAACAAACCTGTATTTCAGGGATAATTCCACTTGCATATGTGGTAGAGATGATCGAAATGGCATTAATAGCACCGAAAAACTGGTTTTCTTGAGATCCTTTAATGGAATAGTCCTTAGAAGGTGCATTCTTGGATTTTCCTGATAAAAAATTACTGTATAAATGAGTGTATGTAAAGAGGAAAATCTGATAATGACTAGTGATTTTTCTAACCAGTATGTATGGATCCTGCTGCGACGCAGGCGCTGTAAGCAAGACAAAGGATCAAAGAGAAAAGGTTAATATGCCTCAGAGAATGGAAAGATGGCATTTGTGCCAAGAATAATGTTGCAGCTCCAAAAATAATTATGAACTGGTACAGCTGCATTGTTCCATTTGAGTTGTACAGCAAGTAAATGAACTGCAAGGAATAAACCGAACTGTTATGCAAATAAATAAATCAGCAGAATTCTACAATTTTAAGGCATGGTAAGCTCTTCTTTATCCTGCTAATTTTTGTGTTCTAGAAATAGAAATCTGGAAAAACAATTTGATGCAATCTTTGAAAACCATCTCTTGATTTTCCTTTTTAGATCTCACTGTGAGAAATATAACACGAACCTTCAGGCTCTGCCCTCCAAGAAGACTACAGGCAATAACAGCACCATAGCATATTGAAAATTGAAGTGGCCCCACAAAAAACTTGCCCCATCCAGGTCCTGCCATGTTAAATCATCTTTCAAGTAGTTTTCACTAGTTGTTCTTCAAGAATGCCATTTGTTTTTGGTTATTTTGGCCATAAAATGAAACACATGCAGTTTGTTACTGCCAAGAAATTGAGAATTCATTTCTTAAATGTGGGAGTAAATCACCTAGAATGTCTCTAGCCATGTCTCGGAATCGAATTTGCCTTTTCCCAAGCTTTTCATGGTGCTCCAAAACAGCAGATAGAAGATTGTATGCATAGAAAGTCACTAAAGCTGCAAGAGTTACGATTAGAACTCCAGGTACCCAGCCTAGTAAGGCCAGAGCAAAGGGAAGGCTAAAGATCACCGGACCGACGATTGATGTTGTCAAATGAAATCCACAGTGTATCCAAGATCCTACATCAATGTAACACAGAATTTACAGCTGTTTTCTGTTTGCTTGAAAAGAAATTTGTTTCTACTCAGAATCATGTGTAAACAACTAACCTCTTGATTGGAGGACAAACAAAGCTCCAGCATCAAGTTCTGTTGAAGAATCAATGACCCCCTTTTCCTTATCTATTTTTGATATGCTCATGGAGCTTGGAACCACCGTTGTCATCTGTCTCTAGTGTGCTTTGAGCCAGAGCAGCGCACAGTATCTACGCAACTGGAGATCTCAGTATATACTATATATCTACGAATTAATGATATGAACAGCAAAGACAGCAAAGCAGTCAATTAAGCTACTCCAGAGAACTGGTCATCCTTGACGGCTATGATTTCACCATCATAAATTTAAAGATTTTGGCACTTTATATTCACTCCAGCATAAGAGTCCGGTGACCTTTTCCTTTTTGTCAAGGCTTCGAGTTATAAATTATAATTAAGTTGACTTTTAATGAAGCAGGCATTAGGCTAACTTTGCCTAACTCCAGCCAGGTAAGAACCAAATCATGGAAACTTCAAATAATCTTGGTCTTTTGTAAATGGTTGCTTTCAGTGTAATATGATAGCGTCAGTCAAAGTTGAAGCCTGAGTTTGAATTCAGTACGCAAAAACTACACTGCCACATATTCTAAATAACTTCCGTATGCTTTATTTCCTAAAAAAAGACGCATCATTGTCATCCAGTAATCTACTTTATGAAAATGGCTTAGATATTATATTTTGATTTTTTTTTAATTATATAAATTATAGATGAAAGAGAAATTAATTTTGAAAAATCTTTTATTTTTTTAAATTTAGTTTTTGATTATCGTGACTAATTAAAGATTAATAACAATGATAATTAATTCTTATTAATTATTCAATTTTTTAACTTTTAAAATTCACTATAAAAATGGTAAAATAAAAGTTTTTAATTTGAATTTTTTTTACATATTTCTTTTCATCCCATTTTAGTGTTTTTTTTTTATGCTTTTGTTTTTTTTCCAAATCTAAAACTTAAGTTCATCTTATTAAGAGATATTTGAGTTATATAATTTTTGTTCAAAAACCTAGTTTAGAAGTGAATCTAAATCAAGGTGGTGTTGTTGAAATCTTGATAGATATACAACAAACATCCTAATTGGAAATTAATCTTAAAAAATTATTGATTTTTCTATTCAAAGAAACCTTATTTTTT
>Ga0325404_1005040_pt1 | contig 13958 bp, 9 predicted proteins | sample PopdelMetagenome_18_FD_205664 | JGI IMG/M metagenome (GOLD analysis project Ga0325404, IMG submission 205664) | Populus deltoides microbial communities from Bellville, Georgia, United States - Xylem-Control-R1 | ecosystem: Host-associated > Plants > Phyllosphere > Stem > Wood/Secondary xylem... | reverse complement strand
TGGCCGCCTCCGGACGTGGACTTGCCCACTTTCAGTCCAAAATCCTCGAGATCCACTGGATCCTCATTTTTTTCAACATTTTCCTCCCTACATCTGCACAAGAAGGAAAGGACACAAAATCCTCTGTTCGAAATTACCATTAGCCACCACGCCACGCATTTATCCGGCCCTAACTCCTTCATCTTTTGTCACTACACGGAGGTCATCATCTCAAAGTCTTGTTTCTTTTGAATTTTAAAAGTGTTGTAAAAAAATTTATTTTTTTTACTTTAAATTAATATTTTTTTATATGTTAATTTTAAAAATAATTTTTTTTAAAATAAAAAAATATAATATATTTATAAGTAAAAAAGACTTTAAAAAATAACCGCAATTACACTTTCAAACAAACTCCAAGTCTCAGACAAACTTTGAGCTATTCCCTTTTTTTTTTTTTTGTGATGGTGAAAATAGATCAATCCTTTTATTACTTGTTTTAAAATGGGAGTCCAAATTTGCTGTCATTGATTCCTTATTCAATTTCATTATATTTCTATGCCTCTTGCACAAGAAAAATGGGAAATCAATTTCATTGCATATTTATAATATTTATGTATTATAAATATTTGAAATCAAGCAATCCAGTACATAGCAATTCGTGCATGCATTTAAAGATTGGTCAAACTAATCAAGTCAGCACTAACCAAGCCAATATCCATGTTAGCACTCTCGAATTTGCTAGTCGAAGGAGGAAGCCCAATTAGCAATGAATTTAGTGCTCAAAGGAGGTCAATGGGGTTTTATGCATCGACCAATAACTCCTCTACATCGCCAGTTATTGGAGACAAGCTTCGTGCCACAATTGATAATTAGAGAAGACGACGATGCTCTATAATTTTAATCGTCTTTTTCTGCCACTCAAGTCTCATAAGTAAACACAGTAATGCAGGATAGCTTTAAGCGTAGGTTTGATATTGCGATAATTTTTTTTTTAATTATAATTTTAAAAATTATGTATTTTATTAAAACCGAAATAGATTCTTGTGTACAAAATAACTGAAAAACAAGTCTTCATTAAAAAATAAATAAATTATTCTAGTTTTTACAAAACTAAGATTTAAAACACAAATTATACGTGTGATGTACAGTGAAAAGGAAGAAATTATTTAGATAACCAAGAAATTATTTTCTTAAATATGTTTGCTGGACTGCTAATTAATCAACACTTGTGATTTTGCTGAATTTGAAGCGATGGCGACCATTTAAGACCTGGTTAGAGAAAGAATTACGAATATATAATTAAAAGCTGATGCAGGAATTTTTATCTATTAGAAGAAGAAAAGGAAAAGGACTATAACCACCTACTCTCTCGCATAGGCGATCAATGCTAAGCAAATTCGCACCTCCAAGTTAAATCCATTGAAATGGTTGCCTCCAAGAATTAACAATAAATTTAGGTGATTTTCCCTTCGGTCGAGATGAAGAGTACTGTAGTGAAGGTGGCCATTTTATGACATCACTGGCTGCAGGGAAAACGGAGTTTTGCAGGAACCTCAACAAGCCTTCGATATATATTAATGCACGCCTTAGCATGTTAGATTACCTACCAACAATCAGCTCAGAGTAAATGTGACAAGTTGTTAAAATGTATAAATTAAGATAAATATTGGTCAAATTACGATGGATGGCACTACAGCACGCAATTGTTTACTAGCTAAACCCCCAGCCACCTACATTGCACCTGTAATTATATATGATGTTGTCACCTAAACTAGTGGGTTATAGGCATCCTTTTTGTCAACCAAGGGCAGGCACAGAGGTCTAGCAAGTTGCTCACTGCCCAAGCATTTAACTTGGTATTTTAAGAAGAAATCACTGTGGAAGAATGGAGATCAACTGAACTTAGGCAGTCTGCTTAAATTTCTATTCACTTGAAGTGGAAAGGAAGGGGATCGAGGAAAGTAAGAAATGAGGAAAAAAATATATGGAAGCAAGTTGCCCACTTCAAAAAAACTGCCGAGAGACAGGAGAATGCTAGCTGTGAACGCGCGCATGCTACAATGATTAATAAAACTTGAGAGCTTGAAGATTCTTTGAGAGGAATATTACCACAACTAACAAAAGAATGATACTTTGGAAGTTTAAAAAGCTCATGATGCTGATTTGGGCTAATCAACAACATTGGCTTTTCATGGGTGATAGAGGGATTCTAAGAGCTGTTCGGTCAATGATGGCCTAATCTCTTAGCATAGCACTAACTAAATGAAGAAATCAAGATACCTAAGTTCTCATTGTCAACATCAAGCTACCCATGTGCTTCCTCTAATACACTAGCTAAACAGTAACTTAGCACCAGGCAAGTGGGAACAATCCTAACTTTATCGCATGCTTCAAAGCATATTTATGACAGCCGGTCTCTGGTGATACCCGACTAATTAATATAAAATCTAGACTACTCGAGGTTTTGATCAGGTTTTAAATCATAAAAATTCAGACTTGTAATTAATCTAGTCAAACTCGGACAATCTGTCGGTTGAACTTAAAACTCGATGACTTGACATAACCCGAGTGAGACCTAGTTTTTATATATATATATATATATATATATATATTAAAAAAATCCAAAACATATAAAACTAATCTATAAATACTTAACCTCATATTTATTTTTTTATAACTTACATCCACATGAATTATTTCTTAATTGTTTGATGTGAGATAACTATACTACATATACTTTACAATCCTTTACATTTTTTTTATTTTTCAGGTTGATTCGGGTTAATTTATATAATCCAATCTCTTGACCGGATCAACCTCAGGCTAGATTTAATGGCTATGCTATAAAGATTAGGATGTTTTAATTCAGAGAGGTTCTTCTTGTCCCCAGCCAGAGGTTTTCCTTTACATTGATTCTTTGAGAAATCTTTGTGAAAGGAAAGATGCAAAGAATTCAACAAAGATTGTCATGCGAATGTTTGCTCTGCTATAATGCCAGGTCTATATCTCTCCCTCTCTCTCTCTAGTTAATTCTCCAATTGCTTCCTTGCACTTTTGGTTAGAGTGACAACTCCAATTTGATGACACACAAGGAAGTCGAGAGTGCACGATGCTGGCTATACCACAGCCCTACATAGAGTGTCGTCAAACTAACGCCCATCCACTCATAGGTTTTTTCTGTTTACTTTTTCAGTTTACGCACAATCAGCCCCCGAAATGCAACCATAACCACACTCTCAAATATCCTTTTAAGAACTCTAACCTTTTATTTTATTTTAGCATTCTATATTATATTCACATGATTTATATAAAGTTTGATATTTTTTTATTATATTTCAGTCCCTAAAATTTGAAATGAAAGAAAAAAATCACTTAAAAATAAGAGAAGAGAGAGAAAATAATTGGTTGACAATATTCTGACAAAAAAAAACTAATCTTAGTTTCATTTGATTGCTCAAAGAAGTTCAATTGAAATGTTTTTTTTACTGTTTATTTTGTTGGGAAAAATAAATCAAGGTTACATAAACTTTATTTTTATATTTTTTTGATCGATTTAAGGGTATTTTAGAGTTATAAACTGGCTTATTGAACTTTTTAGTGTATTTATCAAGTTTTTTTTAGTTCAAAAAATCCTAACCCGACCTTTTATTTTTATTTGATTACTGGAATCTTGACCAGTAGATAACGTATCGTTAGCTCCTCAACATAAAAGAAGAAGAAGAAGAAAGCCAAATGTGTAGGCCTGGCCATGCAATTCCATGCATATCAAATTTTTTTTTTTTGGGATAATCATGTGGTCCTAATTTCTTTGGCCCAAGAGCTTTAACTATTTTAATGTATTTTTTTTTAATTTTTTTCTTAGATTTTGTTTGAATATACTATTAATAAATTACTTAACATTATAATTAAATTAGTAGTTAATTTTTTCATAGTTCTTCGATAATATTGTGCTTTTTTTTATACGAGAATGTTAACAATTTGCTTTTGATAAATTATTACATACCTAATATGAAAGGAAAAAAAAAATTGCTCATAGATATTTAATGAAAATGAAAGTTATATTTTTTTTTATATTTTTTACTTGATTTTATCATATTAATTATTTTTTTTATCTTCAATAACAGACAAAACATTTATATATTAATTTAGTAATTTTTTTAATTAAAACTTACTTTTGAGATCATGATGGGTTTTTATATAAAATATAGTGCTTATAATTAAAAAATTTCTTACTGTAAAATAAAAAAAATACATCAATAAAGGATGAAGTTTAGATTGAAGAAATATTTTTTTTTACTTGTATCAAATAATTAAAATTTGTAAAAAAGCCTGTATTTTGATTGTTGTTGCATTTTATTCAAAAAAATATACTACTAATAAAAAATTATGCCATTTTTTAAGAAGGTTAGAACTTTTTTTTATTATGGTATTTTATAGATAATTATGCACTAGTTTGATATGAATTTTTTTTAAATAGTTTGCTCTTTAATATTAAATGAGAATGAAATACTTATTTTCTTAGTTTTTTTTTATTACAACTATTTTATATAATTTCTCAAATTTATTATTCTCATGTTTTGTTCATGTGATAACGGAAAAATGATTGATTCATGAGTTTTTTAAATTGATACATGCTTTCACAATTATAATAAGTTTTTGCTTAAAAAGTAATGTTTCACATTTTGTAAAAATAAAAATAAAAAATTGCATGAATAAGAAAATTAGGTTTTTTTTAATTAAAAAATATATGCTTTTTTCTTTTTAGTTCAAATGATTATACTTTTTTTTATATTGCTATTGCTATTTATTTAATAAAATATGTTTCTAATAAAAAATCATTGGCCACAAATCTGTAAATTTTAAAAAATAAAGTTATTAAATCTAGTTAGGTCTATAACCTAGTTTACAAGTCAGCAAGTTAAGCTGATTTAATCGAGTCAATTTAAAATATTATTATTTTAATATTTTTTTATAAAAAATTAAATAAATATTGCTTTTAATTTTTTTTTAAAAAATTAAACTAGATTTTAACACATGAATCAAGTTATAAATACATCAACTAGGTAGATGAGATCATACAGTGTTAACTCCGACTTAATTTAGTTTAAAACCTATACCAGGACAAAACCCAAATGGACGATTCACCATGGTGATTTGCTGAAATAAGCTGGCTTTAATAATATTTTCAAAAAGTTACATCATCATGCGCGTGGGCAACTCACTACTCTTAACTAATGAAGAACTTTATATATATATATATATATATATATATATATATAAATAATAAATCAATGACAGGTGAATACATGAATCAAAATAAAATAAGCTAATATTTTGATTTGTAAAGGCAATGGCACACTAACCAAGGATAGTGGGTGCAAGCAGTGATAGACATGAGACATGCAGGTTGTAGATAAGTGGATGTGTAAATGAAGCTTCGACCCCGAGGGCACTTACCATTTATAGAAAGTATTGTATGGTTATTTTTAAAAATATTTTTTATTTAAAAATATATTAAAATATTGTTTTTTATTTTTTAAAAATTATTTTTAGTATTAATATATTAAAATGATTTAAATATATTAATTTAAAATAAAAAAATAAAAATTTTTTAATTTGTTTTAAAATATTTTAGAAAACAAAAACAAATAGGACATAGCGAAGTGAGAGAGTGAAGAAAAAATTTATTGGGAAATGAGAATGACCCTTGAACTCTAGAATTGTGTAATACTATCCAAAATTTGGACGGTAGGATTTGAGCAAGCCAAAAAAGGAAAATGAGTTTTTTTTAGACTAAATTGCTTCAACTTGCTAGCAAAGCAAAGGCTAAAAGAAATGATGAACACTGGCCTTGCTAGAATACTGTGTGTCCATCTTTGTGTGACCCAAACCTCATGTAGGGCGAAGCCTATTGTCAGTTTAATGCATTTGTTGTAGAGCTTGAATTACCCACGCCAAACTAGGTAAAAATAATATGAAATAGTAGATAATTAATTAAATTACTTCAATGATTTTATAGACAAAATCAGCTTATATATACAAGCCGCATCTTACATGGACAACCTTGCCAAAAAGGCTGTTCACGCATTCTTGTCAAAAAGCAGCCAAACCCTTGAGAAATAATTAATGACTGAGCATGAAATAGTTATAGTTTGGCTAGAACGCAGCTTGGTCTGATGGGCACGATGTTTCCTTCAGAAAGAGCGTAAAGAGCTCACAACCTGGCTAGCTCGTAACTTGCTTGGTCTTTGGACATGGCATTTCCATAAGAAAGAACAAAATAGCATGAAATATATACCCATGGCCTGGCTAACACGCAGCTTGGCCCAGATGGATATGGCGATGCCATAAAAAAATAACTACCAAAGTATGAAATGCTAATGGCCTAGCCAACGTGTAGCTAGGCCTAATGGACATGACGTTAATTTCCATCAGAAAGAGCAACTTGGAATTGAAAGCTTGTGGCCTGTCTTGTGTGTATTTTAGCTTGATGGACATTACATTTCTATATGAAAGAACCTGCTTGAAAGCACGAGGGGTGTAGCAATTTATCAGGTTTTAGATATGTTTTCTAAACGTTATTAGTTTGAGTTTTAAAAATTAATTTCAGGGCTAATAAAAACTTACATAGTTATTAACTTTAGGGTCCATATAATTAATCGAGATGCACGCAAGTTGATCCAGATATTCACATTAATAATAAAAAAAAACAACTTGCTTGAAATACTCCTAACTTGACCAACATGTAGCCTGAATAACAACTAAGCATGAAATTTACATGGTCTGATCAACACGCAGCCTGGCCGTATAGACATGGCATTGCCATAAAAAATAACAACTAAGCATGGAATTTTCATGGTCTGATCAACACGCAGCCTGGCCAGATGGACATGGCATTGCTTTAAAAATAAAAGCTGAGTGTAAAATGCTTTTGGCCTGGCCTGCACGACTTGGCCAGATGGATATGGTGCTGCCATCAAAAAGAGTAATCGAGCATAATGAGCTCTCAGCCTAGATAGTGTAGCCTGGCCAGATGAATATGACATTGTCATATAAAAGAATAATTGAGCATGAAATACTCATAACCTGGCTAGTGTGCAGCTTGGCCATATGAACACGACATTTTCATTAAAAAGAATAACTCGGTATAATTAAGGAGATCATGATCAGACTAGCGCACAACTTAGCCAAATAGTCATGGTGCTGCCATCAAAAGGAACGATAAAAAACAAGTAGATCGTAGCCTGGCCAGCACGTAGCTTGGCCAGATGAACATGGCGTGATCTACAGGACCAACAACCTAAAAGAATCCGAGCTTAATGAGCTCACATATATACTGACCATTGATATATATGTCGGCTGGCCAGATGACCTGTAAGGGATTCATGGATTTTCTTTTTCTCTGCCTGTGGTAGCCGTGTGTCTATTGAAAAATTACGAGAGTATGGCACCTGTGCGCCAATATTTCCATGGTCAACGGGAAAACAACCACTATTGATGTAGTCCCAACCCCAATGGTTCTGTCTACAAACTAGAGCACCGAAGAGAAGACAAGAAGAATGTTTTATTATTGACTTACAAAACACAGAATCTCTTCTCATGATACATAGTTATTAGAGCAAATGGAATGATCAAAAGGGCTACTTTATATTCAGTACTCATCATTGAAAAAATCAGAGATGTTCCCAATTTCCATATAGGCAATTTCAACACTGAAAACTTATAAATTTCCCAAGGGTGGGAGAGAAAAACTGCTTGGCTTGAGTTTTATTCAATTAGGCTGTGAAGGGAGCGAAAACGACAACAGAATTGTGTCCTCCAAAGCCAAATGAATTTGAGATACCTGCAGTGAAACGAGGGAATAAAAAATTAACAACATCACCCTGCAATTTATGCATGTTACTTCTTTCTTTTTTTTTTTTTTTATAATACAACATGCATTACATTAGTAAAATAAATCGTCCATATGAATACATATGCTGTATGACATTTTTCCTTTTCATTGCTGGTTCGACATCTATCATGTGTGCATGTAGAGAGAAGAACAGAATGCATACCAACATTAACTTCATGTTGCTTCTTCACATTGGGAACAGTGTCAATTGTAACATCAAGCTCAATATTCTGCAGGGTTGAGTAATACAGAACATGAAAAGCATTAGGAAATATTGGAGTAAACTAATGTGGAGCATGACACGAGTAAGAGAAATTAGGATGATGGTACATACATCTTGATTGATAGTTGGGTGAAGCCATCCAGTGTTGATTGCTTTTATAGTTGCTATGGCTTCTAACGCACCAGCAGCACCAAGACCATGTCCAATCATTGACTAAGACAAGAAAAGACCAAATTAGCTAGCATTAATGATGTTCTCCAGCATGATCACTGTAAAATGTATTGGTCAGGTTGTCTTCTGTAGATTGTACAAAACAAAGCTGCTGGAGGAGGCTATCTTGAATCCTAGTTTAGCTTCTATTTGTAGACAGTGGAATTTTTCCTAGTTTGCTTTGTGACCAAATTCTGGTTCTTGTTTTTGTAGTAGGATATTCTCCTACTTGTTCCTATTTGATCAATGAGACCTTTTCGTTTATATATATAAAAAAGGATTTCTGTAAAATCCAATTCGTATTCGCTGGGATATTGCAAAATCTAGCTGCACAGTATCTTACCTTAGTCCCATTCATCTTGATCTCAGAAGTGTTCTTAAAGACTTTCTTGATTGCATTAACCTCAGCCAAATCCCCTGCTAGTGTTGATGTTGCATGAGCATTAACATAGTTCACCTGTAAATCAGAAATCAGGCCAGCTTCATAATCGGATCCAGAACAGTGGGGAAGATAATTTATCTCAAGAAAAGTGTACTTCAGGTTTCCTTCCAGTCAAGAAATTTACTCCTACCTCCTCAGGGGAAACTCCGGCATCTTCCAAACTTTTGGCTATGCAAGTTGAAACTCCGAGGCCATCTGAACGGGGATCTGTCATGTGATGAGCATCACAAGTCACAGCACCTCCTAAATATTCTGCTATTATATTAGCTCCTCTTTTCATTGCATGCTCTAAGCTCTCCATTATCTATTACCATAGAAGAAAAATAGTTCCAATAAAATTCTGAATGATGAAATGCTATTGATATGTATACAAGCCGAGTGAATTAATAGGTACTCAAATACAATGGAGTATGTAGGTGTACAGATTTACCAGCACTCCAGAGCCTTCACCCATGACAAAACCATCACGACCCTTGTCCCAAGGCCTTGAAGCCTTCTTAGGGTCTTCATTTCTTTGAGACAGTGCTCTGCAAGCTATAAAACCACCAACACCAGCAGGAATGACTGAAGCCTCTGTTCCCCCAGCTACCATGATATCTGCTTCACCTCTTCTAATGTGATTAGCAGCCGAGCAGAAGCAGTAATTTGCAGTCGCACAAGCAGTTGAGATGGAGTAATTAGGGCCCATTAATCCTGTATCTATAGCTAACAATGCTGAACCCATGTTGGTGATGGAATAAGGAATGAAGAATGGAGACATTTTCTTATATCCCTTCTGGACAAGAGATTCAACTCCATTGCTAAAAGCGGTTAAGCCTCCCATGCCTGTTCCCACCAGCACTCCAATTCTTGTTCTGTCCATCTGAAAGGCGTACATGTTCAAAGACTTCACATTTACAGGGTTTGTTTGGAATACGGTGTAAACTTTATTTTTTTAAATTTTAATTTTTTTTTATAATTTTTTTTTTATGTTTTCACATCGTTTTAATGTGCTAATATTAAAAATATTTTTTAAAAAATAAAAAAATAATTTTGATGTATTTCTAAGCAAAAAACACTTTAAACCACAACCATATCACAATCTCAAACACACTCTAAGAGAGCATTTGGAAACGCGAGCCAACTTGTATTTTCAAAAAATATAATTTTTTTTGCTAAAAATTAATATTTTTTTATGTTTTAGATTGTTTTGATGCATTGATTTCAAAAATAATTTAAAAAAAATAAAAAAAATCATTTTGATACATTTCAGTATAAAAAACACTTTGAAAAACAACCATAACCACGATCTTAATAGAATGTATTGATGCCAATCATGCCCAAAAAATCTAAAATAGGTGAACCGCATTTAGCAAACAAATGAATATGACTCACATTTTCAAGCACTTCAGAGCCAAGGTTGGCATCTTCAAGGGCCCTCTTGCCAGCAACCAGACAGTACCTCCAGCAATCATCAAGACGGCGATCATTTTTACCATCAATGTATCCTTTGGAAGAAAAATCACGAATCTGACCAGCGAAACGAACAGAGAAACTCGAAGCATCAAACCTATCAATTAGGCTGATCCCACTCTCTCCTTCTAGGAGCTTGTCATAGAACGTATCGATGCCACTACCAAAAACTGAGACTAGTCCCATTCCTGTAATGACAACTCGTTTTTTGGGATCTTTTTCACGCTTGGGAGCTGAAACAGTTTGAGATACCATGGCTCTAATTGTTCTTGATTTTGAAGCTGAACATGATAAATTCAGCAAGAGTTAAATCTGATAAAAGGTCAAAGTGAAAAAATTGAAATCATTTTGAACAATACTAGGCTTACTAGTTCATCTACCATCTTAAGGTAGAAAAATTACCAGGAAGATGGACCTATGACCAAGAAAATTAATAATCACAAACATAATTTCCAATTCTAATCATGCGTCAAAACATTGTTATAATTGGGGTTTTCTTTTCCAACTCTTGGCAGAGGCATGGGAACAATCTTAGTCCTGACATTTTCTTTCGGCTTCTATATTGCTGGCTGCATTCTATAGACTATCAAAACATTCCTAAGTAGCATCATGATTTTTCATTTCAGGCGCATTGCAAGGTAGGAAAAAAAATGAAGCACAGATAGACTCATACCTGAAGTAGAAATGGACCCACTTGGCTTACTCCCAGTTGGAGCCAGTTGCATGTTGTCAACTGGTCTAAGCCCCCTATACTGTGCCAGAGAAGCTCCATCGCTCCCTACTTCTCTGCTTCCAAACAGTACATTAGAAGAACAAGCTGCACTAGCAATGCCTGCCATGTCTCTCTCCTTCTCCTCTGTGTAAAGCTTGAGTGATTTAAAAACTAGTTCAACTTTGGGTTATCAGAGGCAGAGAAGGACTTAACAAAGAGCGAGTCTTGTTTGCTGGTTTGGTTTAAGATTGGAGAATCCGCCACCAACAATTCTTGGGCGGTAGAAGCCAAAACAGTTTTAGTTTCTCTTTCATTTTGTTCAAGCCGGTTAACTACCCTGAACAACCAACGTTTGGAACTTTGGCTGGCACTTCCCAACTGCTTTGTCCATTGCTTATCGTCGATCATGTCGGACCCGGTTAATTACATCTTCCACCTTTTTGGGGTTTTGGTCAAAAAATTTTTTTTGGGAAATATCGAAGTATCATCATTTTATATTTTACTGATTTAAATCAAGCCAGCCATGCTACCCAATAATAGTATATTAAAATGGATATGAATTTTTTTTTATTTTAATATATTATTTTCACTTTTTTCTAGATCTATAAAATATAATAATCTTAATATAGTTGTCGATCAATGCATGTAATTTAATTTAAAAAGATAAAATACAAAGTGGTAGATATTTTTGGAACATTAAAGATATTTCCTTCAGATAACATCCATTATAAAAAGTATCAATACCCATGAACAGTTGAAAATAGACACACACTTGAAATTGACAAGATAAATTGAAAAAAAAAAACTAAATTAAATTTGAAAATTAATTACACCAAAATAGGAAGAATTAATCACAAATAAGCATTCGTATTCTGCCTTGTAACTGTAAGATTAATAGGTTCGATTCTACCTATGATGACATTCCGATTTTATCTCGGATAAGGATTGATTTCTGCATGCAGGATCGTGACATCCCTCCTCTTCCATGTCATCCTCCAATTTAATGTCACGATCTTGACATCTCTGGACAGTATACCTCCGGGTCAAGGGCCGGCTGCCTTGACTTTCCTGAAATGAAAACCCATGGTGTTTTGATATATATATATTCTTGAATTAATTTATGTATCAATCGCTAGGTTTTTTTATAGATAAACTTAAAGACATATGCTCCCCATCAATTAAATTATATTATAGTTAAAAGCCTTACACACCTTTGTTCCGGAGAAAAATTTGAAGTGACTGTTTGGAAGTGCAGTTGCGATTATTTTTTAAAGTGTTTTTTATTTAAAAATATATTAAAATAATTTTTTTATTTTTTTAAAAATATTTTTAATATTAGCGTATCAAAATATCACAAAAATATTAATTTAAAATAAAATAAAAAATAAAAAAAATTAAAATTTTTAAAAACATTTTCAAAACATAAAAATAAAGAGGAACGGAATATAAAACCGAACAAGTCTCAAAGTTGAAGCCGTATCTATAATAGAGAACACCAGTCGTCAAGTATCCGTGTTATGTTAGGTTATGGGTTGGATTTGAAGGGTCAGGAGTCAGGACTGCATTGGCTGGGAGAGTGGGATTGCGCGCCCAGTCCACGTGAGAATTGAGGCCCGCGCACTTCTTTTTATTTTTTATTATTAGTGTGTCATCTCCCTTGATATTTTTTTTTTTTTTTTTACAATTAGAAAAAATGATATGTCATTCATCTGCCGTCTTTTTTTGTCACTAAAAAATATCTTTATTGATTAAAAAATTGAGGTACCAACTGTTTTTTTCATTAAAAAAAAAATCTCATCAAACTTTGTAGCTTTTTTTTTTTAAAAAAAAACACTCATAATCAAATTAAATTAAAAAACAACTCCCGATTCTATTTTTTTAAGATCATTGAAGATATTTTTTAGAAACCACCTCTGTATCTCAAAACTGAATCCATAATCACCAGAATAAAAAGTATTGGTGGCTAGAATACAGCCACCTGAGAGCTTTTTCTCTCCTTGAGATTTTTTAGCGATTCTTTTTTCTTTTAAAATCTAAGAATTAAAAATCGAGAAACTAAATAGTAGATTTATGTTCCTCTTGAACAATAAACATGGGACAAAATTATTTTTTTTATGCAGATAAATTTTGTTTTTAGATTAACATAGATATTTGGGTCAATTTACGTATATCTTGACTAATTTCACGGGTTCTGAAACTAACAATTATATAAATTTCTAGTGACCCTGATATTTATAAGACTCGAACTGATAATTTTTAAAAAATAAACTCAAAACTTGAACAATTAAACTACACCCATCAAAATTTTTGATGCTTATCTTGTTTGTTACATACACTAAAAAAAAATCATAAATATGAAAGTGACTATCATTTAACCTGAAAATAATTCCTGACTCCTCGTACACCTGATAGCATGCAATCTGAAGAGAATAAAATAAAAAAACAAAGGACAAAAACATCAGAACTTCTCAGAATCAAATTGAAAGAAATGAAGATCAATGACCAAATCAAAAGAAAGTAATAACTCAAGGGACCTAGGATGGGAATTTGCACAGTAAACGGTGGGATGCATAGGAGTGTTCCGGTGTGAACAAGCCTCCCCGTTCATGGAGAAGATGGCAACACTATCTATCTTCACCACATGCTATGTAGCTTCTTGCCATGTGATAACGCGACTTCTGTGCCACTAGAAGTGTCAAGATTTGAACCTCGGGCTCCATTCTCCAAGAATCGCTAGTTCTCCCTCTTCTGTATATTTACATTTGTTTTTTTTTTTTTTGTAAGAATCATTTCCATATAAAAATTGTAGATTAAGTTCTTGGGATCGCCCTTGCTAGCCTTTCCATACGAGTAATTTAAATTTCAAGCATATTTATCTTGTACCGGGTAACAAAAACACTTGTCACGTTTTATTGTGTTTCAATGTTTTGTACTCGGTGCCATGCTTTATATTTGTAATGTGTAATATTACTTGACTTTAATTAATGATACGATATTATTTAAGAAAAAAACATGTTTAATGGGTGGCCATTATCTTCCTAATAAT
>Ga0325404_1005039_pt1 | contig 13958 bp, 13 predicted proteins | sample PopdelMetagenome_18_FD_205664 | JGI IMG/M metagenome (GOLD analysis project Ga0325404, IMG submission 205664) | Populus deltoides microbial communities from Bellville, Georgia, United States - Xylem-Control-R1 | ecosystem: Host-associated > Plants > Phyllosphere > Stem > Wood/Secondary xylem... | reverse complement strand
TCATCTGCAGCATTTTAGCAAAATATCTCGTGAAGAAAATAACTTATATCAGCTGTCATATTTATCCATCAATATTTTTGGAGAAACCCAATACACGAAATATATGCAAGAGGGTGTCATTAGGTAAGGAAGAGAGAAAAGGGGTAAAAAAGAGAGGACTTCATACAGGTTCTGAAAACAGAAGAATCAATCAAGTAAAAAAAAATTCTAGTTAAGCATATAAAGGAAGTATCAACAACAAAGATAACAACATTCCCAGGTGCCCATCTTCATAACACATGTAGTAAACATAATCGTAAATGGCATAGCATATTGCATATGGTGATGGGATGCACCCATTATGCATGCTGAAGAGCATCTATTATTGGGCAATTCCAATAAGCAATGGAAGATTAACGATAATAATCCACCATGATTTTTTTTAAGAATTTCCCAAAAACATTGTCTTAGGAATGCTCCAGTATGTGCAACTACTCATGTGAAACCTCTCAGGAATAATATGCCAATAGAGACACGTCATTTCACTCGAGAAATACCACAACAAAAGTTGGCCACTGAGATATTTCTATAATTAATTATAGCTTCGAAAATAAATCAAAATCTTAAGGAGTTTAAATATCAAATCGTGGGTCATACCTGTCCGGAAATCAAATATGTCATCTTCTGAGTAACAAAACCCTCCTCTTGCCGTATAACAGAGTCTGATAAGAAAAAATCCAAACGGTAGGAAATGCGAACAAGAACAAACTTTTAAAAAAATGATTCAAGATATTTTCTGTCCACCTAAAAATTCAATTATACCCGCTATGCACTAAATGCATGTGTATCTTGGCCAGAGCATATGCAGCAGCTGGAAGAATAGATTCAACTTCTCCATCACTGACCTATAAAACATAGAAAATTATAGACTACTAGGGTTGGTTACTATTTGCGAAAAAGAAGGCACTTCCTCAATGCTGCAGAGGGGAAAATGACAGAATGTGCTTTTGTGTCCATGAATCCTTCAGCAAGAGGAAGAAAGATGTATCTTTCAAAGATGAATTTTCCCCTTCCAATGTTCCATTCAAGAAATACCAAATTTGAAACCAAACATTGCATGATATCGAATGATTAAGAAAAAGTGTCAGTGCCAAAACTCAATCATTTAATGTTCATAATTGAAGAGCAGAGAAACATACCGCAGACCAACCGTCAATATTTACACTCTTCAATATCTGAACAGGCCTGCAAAAATGAATCTATTTAATACACCAACAAGTATTCCATCACATATAATGCAGCAAAGTCACTCACGTGTCAGCTGGACATAGCAGCATGCATTCATCCCCTCGTGAACTTCTAAATATTCTCCTTATAACACACTCCAATGGATAATTATTCGTGGGATCAACCTGTCAGTAAATCTTCAGAATCTTCTGAATTGTTGAATGGGAAAATAAACATTTCCCTAGCGTATCAAATCTTACCATTTTTTTTCTTTTTCGTTTTTTCCAAGGCAATGAAACTAGCAAGAAAAACTAAGAAACCCCAACAACAACAAAAAACAAGGCAAAGAGCACCCGAAAGGTGCAGCAAAACACAGTAATAACAGAAACTTAAACAGCACTAAAGCAGAAAAAAGTTATAAATTAGAAGAAGAAAAAAACAATAGAAAGCAGAAGAAAAGAAATCACCATGGTGACAATCCGCTTAGTAGAAGCCAAGAGAACCCTTCCACTATCATCCACAACAAACCCAGCTGGTGGTTTAGGCAGAGGCATAGTTGGATGGGTAGATACTTTTCTTGAAACCGAATCCGAATAAAAGCCATCATCACTATCATCATCGTCATCATCATCAACCTGGACATCAGCAAGACCGCCATCATCTTTAACAATCTCGACATCCCTCAAATTCAAATTATCACCACTGCCACCTTTACTTCTTCTTTTCTTCTTCTTGTTAGTATTAGGCGAAGCTGTAGAAGAGGAGGAGGAGCGTTTCTTGACAGGTCCAGTTTGGGACTTGGCGGTGGCATGGCAAATGGGGAGTCTAATAGAGTTAGGGTTTTGGATTGAGATTGGAAATGAGACAAATGAGTTTTGTTTCTTACTAGAAGAAGAAGAAGAAGAAGGGAAGGGAGTGAGTTTTTGAAGAGCTGTGGAGATGGATAAGGTGGCCATTAATGAGTGTTTGTTCTAGCCCCTCCTTCCGGCCGGCTCAGCTACAACTCAACTCACTGAGTCACCGTCCTAGCTTCTAAGCAGAGGCAACACAAATCTGTGGCTAGTTGTTTGCCAAACTCTACTAACTCAACTGCAGCGTGAGTTGGGGCGGCAGAGGAGGAAGGATATTTATTTGGCTGCAAATTCCAAACAGTAAATTGTTTTATTTGGTCCCTGTATTTTTAACCTCATTATTACTTAGCCCCTAAATTTTGAAAAACCTATAAATTAGTTCCTTGACTCTTGTTCACCCGTCTCAGAAATTTTTTTTCTCTTAAATTCGGAATGTACATTAAGAAAATTGAAATTCAAGAGAAAAACCAATATACTGGGTAAATCATAATTGGAAATCTGGGAGGGAATTAGGCCGCGTTAAAGTTTTTTCTTTTTTCTTGCTTCTCACATGTCATAAACCAATCAACAGCTAGAAGAAAATAGAAAAAAGAAAAAATTCTCACCTGTTGGGATTTATTTTGCAGAAATATATTGAATTGATTGACATTGAATGCCTCAAATAAATAAGCATTGGCTTTCTGCCTATTTCCCAATACAAATTACAGTACCTCATACATAACACTACAGTTTCTCCCTACAACTCAGAGGAAGATTTGAGGGGGGAAACCTTATAGTGAAGGGTAATATAATCTCCCCCCTTTTTTTGTTTTTTTTTGTTCTTTCTAGCTAAGCATGTGAATTTGTATGCTATATGGTTGGATCTTCTTACTGCTGGTGCAGCTGATTTCAGCTGCATACTGCTTCAACAGCAAGTCTCCTGGTGAAGTCTAGACACAAACCCTTGTTGAAGTTCTCCTCCGTTAGTTCTATAGCGCACTCGGTTTTGTTTAGACAGGCCTGCAATATTTCCAGTGTGGTATTATCAGTAAATAAACCATTGTTTATGCATTCTTTTATTTTCATTTTTGGATTAGGATGAAGCAAAGAAACATTTTAACGCAAGGAAAAGGCTAGAGTGAAGTAAGAAGGAATTATGTTTCCTACCTTTTCAACAACAGAAATGGAATTGGGGTCGTGGCATTCTCCCTCGCTGTAAGATCCGCATTTTCCAGTAGGAGTTCCAAAACTGGCAAATTTTACAGCTGATATAACGGCATTTTGGGGGCACCCCAAATGGACAGAGGCCTTGGAATTGGAGTTCTTGCTTCCGGCTTCCTGCAATGATTTTCGATCAGCTGAGGGGTAATCCTCAGCGATGAGAGCACATATGCTGGACATTTTTCGTCTCGAGAAAGTAATTTTTTCTGGATCTCCACCTTTCTCCTCAAAAATCACCAGCAAGTTTCCTGATGGCTTGAACCAAGAACGTGGAACATGGTACCTGGCACACACAGAATGCAAACTTTCTGATATTGCAACAACAAAATCAATTACTTGGTCATGCATGTATGATATTTTTGTATTTTTGTTTTCCACCAGAAATAGAAAATGAAAACAAAATAACTGATAAATTTTCATGAGGACCAACTAGGTCGAATAGCAGGGTGCGATGCATCGTGAAGCTTTGCAAATTATTCCACAAATATTAACAATTGTGATTGCATAAAATTCAGATTTTACTAAGAAATATGCACAAGGGCCCCTTAGCTGAATCAATAGGCTCAAGGCTGGCAGATAACTTCAAGATCTACAGCATCATCTATTTTTTTCCAAAAGCTGATTATCAGCAAACCATCAATCCTTTGGAGACTAGGCATAGTTAGAAAATTATATACATTCATCATGTAGATAGTTACGAGAAGAACTTCCAAAATTTTGTAATTTTGATGCATAGACTCCTGCAACGATGCAGTGGTTAATCATTTAAGTTCTACTGATATCCATTTGGATGCAGTGATGCAATGAAGAGAGAAAAAATATTCAACGATCTCATCAAAAATTTATCAGTTTTCCGTTTACCATCTTTGTGTTGGTTGACCACACCCAGTAAAGCATTTGTCTGGCATGAATTTGCCTCTATAGTCGCATTCTGTAACACACTTTTCATGAACAGAACTTTTCCTGGGCCAGTATCTTCCAATTTCTTCTCCATTCAACCAAGCTAGACCCTTTCCCATATGAAGCATATCCAGCCCAACAGGTTCATTCCCTGCTGGTGGGTCAAGAACAACCTATGAAGTTCAAAATTAATTAGTCATATGCATTAAATGCTTGGAATGCAGTGGCAACGTTCACCTCCAAAGGATATAAGTTAAGTATATAGCATAGCTGAAAGAGATCTTCACTAAATGCTTACCTTGTACCATGTCAAAGGTTGCTTCTTTGGTGGTTCTGATGTTGCAACCCAACTTACACTATTCACTCCTTCAGGCTTGTATATACCAAGCTTTTCTCCTTGCAACCCAATCTAGGAGAAACAGGATTGAAAAAAGAGTCAAGGCTTTGTAAGAAATAACATATTATTCATGAATATCAATCTGAATTTAGCTATTTCAAATTCTGCATCTCTCAAACACTGCTTCCTGCTGAAGAAACATCACATCATATTGCTACTTCTCATGTTTTAAATTTTGAAGGATTGGGACCTTAAATTCTGTACAGCATTAGGATTCATGAGCGCTTTGTAATTATGAACCTCGTGCTACCTTATTTTTGTACAACCAAACCCGTTCTACAACTTCTATCCAATGTATCCAAAATAATTTTCAAGAGGAAAATCCAAAAGTGAATTTGTCATAGCAAAACAATCAATTACTTGTTTTCCAGGAAAAAAACCATTCAAAAACAACACCAAAATGACTAGAAGTTATTTAATTGGAACTTGTCTTTCATTATTTTCCAAGGCAAATTGCATAAAATATTCTCAACAGAAATTGATTATCACAGCAGTAATTAAGGAGTTGTAATGCATTTTTTATACAGCTTTACTTCATATTCATTTTTAGTGTGATTTTGTATACAGTATTACTTCACATTCAGGTTTACAGTGAAAATTTTCAAGGAAAACTAATTTACCTTAAACTAAAGCAACGGAAAGGGAGAAAATTTTGCTCTCTTAACCAAAGGGAAAAAACCTAATCTTAAAACAGACTTATTACTCCTTTTGTCTGACAGCATGCACAGTCAATATTCACAAAGAAGAATACCTTATAGATCCAGTTAAAATGAGACAAGTCAACAGTGCCATTGTTGAATCCTTCAATCCTAACACTTGTTAGTCCAGCTCCTACCCATTCGTAAAATGAGCCTGCATTCTGAAAGCAACAAAAAGGAGTGCTGAGTCTTTTCAATTTGTTGCATTTGACGAAACCAAACACATGACAAGATAAAGCATGACATCACAAATAACTTCAAAGATCAAGTGCAATATGTTCCAGCTTTTAGTGCCAGCCAATGTTTGATGTTCTGTGGAAGAAAGTTTTACAGATGGCTTCCCCAAAAGTCCACGTAACAGAGAATGAATACTCTATAACTAGGCTCTGACATTCTCTCAAAGTGTTTAAAGCCCCCAGACAAACTTTTTCATCAGTCAGACACAAGATGAATCTATAAAGGGGCAAATATGTGAGACTTTGATTGGAGCCCATTCTGATGATGATCTAGGTTCTAGATAATACTACAAACATAAGAATTTTAAGACAATGTCACAACATCATATGGCTTCCACACAATTTTTACACCTGCCAATATTTTTGGATATCACATTAAACTGGACAGGTTTTAAATGAAGCATAGATGGGGCCTAGGTAAGACCATAAGCATTTGGCAATATCCTTCAAACTACTAGATAAATCATTCATAAATCCATCACTAGGATAAAAGACCATTCCACGGGACCAAATTTTTCATACTTTTGAAAGCAACTTGGTAGATAATGCAATTAACATCTAGAGATCAATACTGATGTTGAAATTGAAATCCAAGCAGTATTGTGACAAAAAAGTTGGTCTTCATCACAGACACAAAATTATCAGCATGAAAGTTGAAATAAAACCTAAAGGCTTCAGAAAATGAAAATTGGTAATTAAATAAAAAGATGATAATAATAAAAGTAGCTCACTGGTAGGCCAACAGTCATGCTTAGGAGAGCAATTTCATTCTTCCCTGCCTTGAGAGATATGGGATTCTTAAATTTGAAGGGTGAATGCGAGCCATTTCCAGATGCACTACCTGAATATTGGCAATTAGATTTAGTAACATAGTTGCAGGCTGTAGCTTGTATAAATATAATTTGTCAAAGAGATACCAAGAAGAACATTTTATTATCTATTTAATGCAACTTCCTCCAAAAAAAAAAAAATACATACATACATACATACATATATATATATATGTATGATGTAATGCAACCATGGTGCAGTAAAACGTAGCAAGCATAACAATTCTTCATAATCTTAACCCTAAGAACTGCCAGGTCTCCTTCAGATGATATATTTTGAGAAAACAGCGGTTTGTTCCTGCATAAGTTTCTTGAATGCTTCATAGAACAAGAACAAGTTCTGTGATTAGAACTTCTTAATGTCTCTGAAGATGTCTAGGCATCTTCTATCTAGTTTCTTGTTTGTCCATCCTTGCTGCATCAAGTACAGCTAAGTAAATAAAAGCTAGAGTGGGCTCTAGTTTCCTGAAAAGACTGTCTTATTCTCTCATTTGCTATCAAGGAGAAATCTCCAAATTCACCAATCAGAATATCAGTTGAGGAACTGAGCAGGATAAGTGTGATATTTCACAAATGCTAAAGAATGTCTGGGAATCAATAATTATCATAGCTCAATTCACAACTTTTTCAAAAATCCTCCCATCAAGAATCTTGATAGACAAAAGATTGTAGCCTTCCGGTAGACCAATAGAAAGAGCTGGAAAATTTGGTTTTTAAACTATGTATACCCAAAAATAGGCAAAGAAACTTAGAGAGTAACCACGTACAACATTGAGGAACCTATGTGCTAAGACTTCATAGCAAGCTATCACACTTGACTAGCTTTGAATATAAAAGTAGTGCAAACGCAAAATATAGTGGTACAGAGGGGGGGAAAAGAATATTAATTGCATATTTCAAAATTAACCCAACAAGTTTCAAGAGAATCATAATAAAGTAAATTTACTCCTTAAAGGAATGAACCAGATAATAACCTTGAAGTTCCTGATTCACAAAAGCATGAAGAGCATGACCCATTGATTCAATAAGAAGAACTGGATGTCTTCCCTCTTTCAAGAACTCTTCATTTTCGCCAACAACAATACTGCCATTGAAGACTTCTATCAAGTTCAAATCCAATCTTACAGTACAATAGACCTCTTCTATAAATAAAAAATCATTTTTATACAATCACGTTTAAGTAGGAATAATCCAGTGCTGCAGATGGACACGGTTAAGAATTTCTTTTCCTCATTTTTTAAGCATAAATATATAAGCTCACATATAAATCATGGAATTATTATGCAACATCAATTGCACATGTCATATTTAGAAAATAGGTAGCAAGATAGCAATGATGGTTTAAATTGATTCTTAAATATTGAGTAGGGTACAAGATTTGAAGATTAGGAGAAGAAGACAAGACACCAGAGAAAGATCAAAGGGAACCACTTGTTGAGGTACAAAGAACTGGAGGGAGATGAAGCACCCAAGACCATCATAAAAAATAAATAAATAATAATTTTGCCCATCAAAATGCTGGTTGAACATTTAATTCATTTTTCAGTCAGAATATGCATTCTAAGCATAGCACTCACTAGACATACTAAAGTGTCTGATCTATGGATATGGAAATTACATGAAAGAATTCTATTTCCTTGAGGATAAAAAAAATAAACACACACATACAATGTGTTTTAATTATCATTTTTTTATCATGTCCAATTAATCATAAAACCACACGGAAATGGATAACATTAGAATAGCACAGTAAACATCCAAATACTAATCCAGGCAATTAGTTTTATTAGAGCAACACCAACCTTGTTGTGTACCAGAGGTAGTCCGTGGTATCTTTTGTGGTGTTGATATGATCCACAAAACCATTTTTCATGAAGTCAGGTTCTCCCCAAATCCCAGCTTTCTCCACGAATACTTCCCATTTAAGAGCTTTTGAGCCATCCTTTTGCTGTAAATTGTCAGGTACCATTTCAACTAAAGCAGTCTGGGAAGTTACCTGTTGAAAATTTCACACACAAGTGCAGAGCCTAATTCAGAACAAGAATTGTGTGATAGAATATAGGACAAGCCAATTTCATTAAAACAGACTAACTGCCTGATATTAATCTGCTATTAGGAAAGAGTTACTGGAGTTTTCTAGTCTTATGATAGGATGGATGCTTGATGTTTTTTAGTTTTGTAATCCGTCCTTTTCTAAGCTTTGCAGCGAGCCATACCAACTACTTCCTCACCACAAGGGGAAACTTTCATTCTCAGTATCTCAGCCTTGCCAAAAACTTTTCCATGTAAGATTTTCATTTATTTTTTGCAGTGAGAGCAATGGCTGATTTTATTTTTCAGTGGGATGATGAACACTGTAGAAATATCGTTGTCACATACAGACTCAAACAATTGAAAGGATAAGAATACAGGAGCAAACCATTTATGGGTCATCGTATGCATTTAATTTCAAATAGTTTGATGCATAGCTCATAGGCTGAAAATTATCATGACTGTTATTTTGTGGGTACTTAACCCTTATGAAAAGATCTTATACCTCGTGATGCACTAAAATTTCTGCACTCTGGTGTAAATCATATTTGGTAGTACGAAGTTTATCAGAATGCTTGAATTTCATAATATGAAGACATTACCTTTGCAGTGTTATATACTACATTCTTGCAGTCAGGCAGAATGCTAACCGACCAGGCTGGCAGCTTATATGACACATTCTGAAAGTCAACTGTCTTGTCATTTTTATCATCTATGTTAGCAAGGAAAGCAACACAACCACCTGATGCGTCAGCATAGACGTCGGCCTGCAATAAGTGATCAGTACAATGAATGTATAGTTTCAGGGAACACCAGCATATAACACAGCCCAAATAGAAATTGCATAAACATAACATCAATATGACCAGTACAACGCTTGAATTCACATCCACCAATAATGCAATCTGAAATTTCAATACCTAATTGTACTAAATGACAACAAATGTTAGAATTTATGTCGCAGTTCTAGACATATGGCCAAATGACAGATTGCTCACAACTATACAGATGATATGCAGACAGCAGAGATAATCCCATTCTGAAGTAAGATTTTCATACTGTTGTCATTCGGTACAATCAAACCAAACACTGATCCAAAAGAAAGTGAGGCAACAAAAACAAATTTGACTTTGCAGTAATACTACCCATATTGCAAGTTTCAATAACATCATTTTGTGTAGTACACAAAGCAAAGTCAAGAATCCATCTCTTGATGGCTTCATCAGGAAATTTTGTAGAAACTAGAAGAGAAGAGAGAGAACAGAGTATCATGAGGGAAATAAGGCATCCATCAAATTTATATATTGAAATGCTTTGGATTTATCTACAGCTAAATATGGAAGCCAAACTAGTAAAAAGTAAATTGGGAAAATAAATATGTAAAATTTTGCATGTGCCTGAGTTAGGAAGAGCAGAAAGGTACCTCTTGGGAAGGACCCAGTGATAAATTAACTGGCTTGCTGTTCAGTAGGACATGCTCACATAACTTTATAGCTTTATGAAGTTCCTTCAGGTGTCCCCACTTTGGTAGCCTAGGCAAACCTATCAGCAAAGTCAGAACTCATAAAATTGACATTATGCACATGCTCAATTTCACATTGCAGATGCAGAACATGAGCACGTGACAATTAGAAGGTGAAAATGTTAAGTATTCACCATATTCATCAATTGGTGCCTCATAATCATAACTTGTTGTAATGAATGGTCCACCTGCAGTGCGACCAAAATTTGTTCCTCCATGGTACTAAACCACAGAGGACCAAGCAGCAGTGTTATGTTAATTATAGAAATCATCATACATTAACAGAAACTTTAAACTGAAGGTGATCAGCATGATTTAAGAATCAAACAAGTATAGCACTCTAACTGTGGATCAAATACACTATATGTAAAAAAGTGAAAATCAACTAGAGAATTCAAGACGGAATATCAAGTAAATTACCATGTAATAATTTTGTACACTGCCACCTTTCTGGAAAAAGCGAGCAACAGAGAAAGCAACATCTTCAGCTGGCCTGTGAGGATTAGGGGCCCCAAATGTCTGAAACCTGAAAAAGACAGCGTTGGTCCCACTTAAATGCTTTGGAAGTTACTGTACATTTCATACTAGACCCAATAAGGCTACAATGCAAGAGCCAGTGAATCTATCCAGATGGATCAAAACAGACCATCTCTCCAGTGGAGGCCTCCTTGAATAGGAGTGATCACCCATTATAAGATGCTAGGCAGAATACATAAGGACAATAACAACTGAACCAAAAGATTGATAAGCAGTTTTAGACTACAGAATCTCTCGAGGAAGCACAGGAATGATATGACTAAATTCTGTCTGATTACAAATCTAAATAAGATCTTTATGCCTTCAGGGTCCAGATATAATGACTTTTATGAAGAGACAATTCTTCAATTTCTCAAAGAGCTACTTTACATGTGTTGATTACTTTCAGTAGCTAAAAAGAGTTAGATATATGTAACTAGGTAGTTAAAAATTAAAAAATTATATTTTGTACACATAGGTTCTTTCTGCTTAACGTTTCACTACTCTCTAATTCATTGAAATTGTTCACCACCTGGTGTGTAATTAGTAAGCATGGGATGATTTACAACATAAACTACCATATATTAAATTCAAGTACTACTGTAGCATAGTCTCACTAGAATTAAAGCATATGGATGGCTAAATCACGGTTGATAACAAATTTTCATAAGCTAGTGAAGATTATACATAGCAAATAGGGGCAAGAATAGGAATTAAACATTACCATCCAGGCCAATTCTCAGTCCAAATTCTAGGCTTGTCTGGAAAAATAGGTTTAAACTGGTCACAGTAGAAGGAATTACAAGTATTTATCTGCACCAACAAGGATGGAAGAAGAAATGAGTTAAAACAATTATACAATTTTTACGCAGGGCTAATATATACGATACCAAGTGTTTTATGACCCTTCTATTAATATAGTTATCACAACGACCCTCAACTTATCAATTAAAAACCAATCACTAATAGTCGTACAGCATGCAGATGCAACACATACAAACTGGTATGTCAACTCAAAACTTAATGTAGCCTTAGTTCCAACTAAAAAAATTCAGCCAAATGTGGTACAAGGTTAAAAAAACTCCTCTTCAAGTATAATAATGCACTAGCTTGTATCCAGCAGTCCCATTTAGCCAGTTTTTGAGATACCTAGATTGTAGGGATGTTATAAACTCTCACCACAGAGGGAGGAGCGTCGAACTGCTGGCACATTATCCAAGGCACGCCTGTATTTTGAGAAACAGCCATTTGTGCTGCCCATGCAGCATATCGCTTCCCACCTTCTCCATAAGCACCTTCATAGTATCCATATTCATTTTCAACCTGCAATTGAAACCAGGTGCATTGGTTATGTAAAGGAAAAGAAGCCCATTCTCAGTAAAAGGAAGATGACATGAAAATGACAAAAGAAACAGAACAAAAGAGTGGGCCATAGTTAGTTCAATTATGCACGGAAAAAACTCAGGAAGTGCTTCAAAAATTTGCATCATTTAATAAGCCTCTCTTGAAAAAGAACTATCTAAGATTCTGACATCATTTGAAGGTAGCGAAACGTTCAGTGAGATCAGTTCATAAAAGTAGCACAATTACCTCTAATAGTACAAGCCACGTTTATTTGTACTAAAGGAGACATATTCAATGACTAAAGGCCATTTGGATGGTATACTCTGTTAAGGGAATGTTCAAAAAATCAAGGCTCATCACCTGAAAGAGCCACAATCCTCCATATTGCAAAAGTGCAAACCAAACGGTTGAAATCAAAGTAAGGAAAACAAATGACAATTCTTCTCGATTTTATTGAATGTTGAATCGAAAATTGATAAATATTAGAAACAGAGATCATAGTTGTACTTGCCTGAGACAAAATTATGGGACCCCCCTGCGATGCAAAGAGCTTTTCTTTCTTCATTAGCTTAACTATGTATGTCGTGAATTCCTCCATGTAGTACTAAACACCAAAGAGTTGGGAAAAAGAAAAGAAAAAAACATCAGAAAACATCAATATTTCAATCACATGTGAATGAAGATTCAGGAACAGGAATCTAAAGATCCTCTTACTAATGAGACTCCTGAGATCCCACTGTCATACCTTGAAATTATAATTATCAGTCCGGAAGACAGTTCCATTAACGTAATGCAACCAGACAGGTATACCCCTATTTGTACACGATTGAAAGTTAGGAAAGTGATGAGAAACGAATAAAAAGTACTGATGAAAAAAAAATGTGTAATGTTTTTAAGATATAAGTGAAAGGAAAAATCCATTATCATTCAAAAAGCTGTATAATCTAAGACGGCTACAGTCATACCCAAAATTCCATTCAGCTGCAACGAATGGGCCAATCCGAAGGATTAAATACATCCCAGCCTCCTGGACAATATTTATAAACTTGACCAGATCGAATCTTCCATCGAAATGATACTACAATTTCCCAATTACAACCAAAGAAATAGAAAGAGTCAATATTGAACTACAAAGATAAAAATGGAGAACTTTTACTGCCAAATGACTAGACATTGTCGTTCCACTCACCTCGGAAGGAGAAGTAGGCTGATGAACATTCCAAAATACATATGTTTCAATCACATCCACCCCTCCTTCCTTAGCTGTTTTTACCAGCTCTGGCCACATCTGCCACATACCACCATTCACATTAACAAAATTTACTATCAAAACCCAAGATGCAGAAAGCAATCTAGAATCCACGTTGCTAATCCAATGAAGCCATGCACAATTACCATCCTAAAATACACACCACTTCTAAAAGAGAAAAACAGTACAACAATTCACTACACAATTCAACAAACATTTAGAACCCAGTAAAGCAATACAAAAAGTCGATCCAGCAAGCTCTTAAAGCAAAACTCTCCAAACCCAGTTAAGAAAATCACCAGTTAAACAAATCCCAAAAGTAAACATACAACCTTTCCATTTTCCCATATTATTTTCCAGCATTTTCTTTAATAAAAACCAAGAAAACAGAAAACCCAGTTGAAGAAAAGTGACACTGACCGCAGGGACACTGCGAGGATAATGAATGGCAGCAGAAATAAGAAGCTTTCTTTCACCATTGATGATCAAAGACCTACTATCATAGCTCACATTGCCCGCAAAACACAATGTGAAACACAAAGAGAAAAAGAAAATGAGACCGAGTGCCATCAATGGCAGTTTCTTTATCAGTTTTGCTCTTAGTTAAGAGTTCGCAACACGGAAGAGCATGTGTTAGTGTAGTGTTAAGAGTTGTAGTTCATTTTTATAGGCATGTTGAGATCAGCATTCAGTGATAGCTAGTAGACAAACATTGCCAGCCCATGCTTAGCATACATGGCAGGGTTTTAGAGAGAGAGAGACAGAGAGTAAAGGGGGTTTTAGAGATTTTTGGTAGATCTACTTTTCATTGATATGGTGAGCCTAGTTAAAAGTCAAAAAAGTTTTGCTGTCTCTTGAATTATTAGCTGAAAGAGATAATTTTATAGAACTTGTGTTAAACTGTCAATTGGATACACCTTATCATTCTATTATCAAATTGTGGTGATGTGGAAGATTTTTAAGAACAAGTATTTTTTT
>Ga0325404_1005036_pt1 | contig 13960 bp, 8 predicted proteins | sample PopdelMetagenome_18_FD_205664 | JGI IMG/M metagenome (GOLD analysis project Ga0325404, IMG submission 205664) | Populus deltoides microbial communities from Bellville, Georgia, United States - Xylem-Control-R1 | ecosystem: Host-associated > Plants > Phyllosphere > Stem > Wood/Secondary xylem... | reverse complement strand
TGATGTGGGTGTTGAAGGATATCGTACACATCTTGTGTAATTTTTGTTTTTATTAGTGAATCGTATTTTCTATATAAAGCTGCACAATGTAGTACTAGGCTGATGGCAAAGGGGCATAGCGTTATGACAAAGGGCTTGAGATCTGTACAGCAGGTCTCAAGTTCGAGTTAGGGCGTGCACCTCTTGTAAGAACCTAGATAGCTGGGGTTTTACTCGCTCACCTGGGCTTATAAAATACGCTTTCTGAGGGGTGGAGTTTCCTCGAATCCAAAAAAAAATAAAAATATGTAGTACTAGGCATTAACTTTGATGATATGTAGTCCACAAGATTATATCATGTTCAATTTTAAAGTCTCCCTTCTATTTAGATGTGCTTTCAGTTTTGCGTGCGAGAGGCATCAACTGTCCCAATATTTGAATAGTGTGACTAAGCAGCAAGCATACTATTGCAATTCTGCAATATGGATTATGTGCATACTAAGAGTGGCATGTGCATACTAAGGTTATGTTTGTGTCCCGGAATGTATTTTTTAGGAAACCATTTTCCAAACTTTCTTGTGTTTGTTTGACATTAGGAAAGTTGGTCAACGGAAAACACTTTCCAGTCAAAGGAAAATTTAACTTGGTTTTCAGGAAAGTGTTTTCCTGTAAAATTTGGGCGAAAAACACTTTCCGGAAGTTGTGAAAAATTTAGAAATGTCATATTATTTGCTGATTATATTAAATTTGGTCCTCAAACTTTTGATTGCTATATATATTTTGTTTTGAATATTTATTTTTCAATTTCATCTCTTAAAATTTAATTTTTATATTAACTTTGGTTCTCATTTTTATAATTGTTATTTGTTTTTTTCTTGTCATTTTTTTATTGAAATTTTTTATCTATCAAATTTGGTCCTCATTCTTTTGATTATTACTTATTTTTTAAAAAATAATTTATGAAATGTTAATTATTATTATTTTAATTTCATCTTTCATTTTTTTTTATTTTTTAGATTTGATCTCTATTATTTTGATTATTATTTATTTGATTTAAGATAATTTATAAAATTATATATTTTTTTTCAATTTCATTCTCATTCAACTTTTTAATTTGTAAGATTTGTTTCTTATTATTTAAAAAAACTTGAGAAAAATAAAACATTAATAAATTATTTTTCAGCTTATTTTTCATGACATAACCAAACACTGGAAAATATTTTCCAACTTATTTTCTATTACACTATCAAACATTAGAAAATAATTCACTTTCCTGAAATTTATTTTTCTGGAATTTATTTTTCAAAAAAAAACTTCTTTCCAGCAAACAAGCGGGGCTGAAAAGTCCATTCCATTTGCTGATTATATCAAATTTGATCCTCAAACTTTTGATTGCTATATATATATATATATATATATATTTTGTTTTGAATATTTATTTTTCAATTTCATCTTTTAAAATATATATTTTTATAATTGTTATTTGCTTTTCCCTTATTATTTTTTTATTTAAAAATTTTGAAATTTTTTATCTATCAAATTTGGTCCTCATTCTTTTGATTGTTACTTATTTTATTTAAAATAATTTATGTGTTAATTATTATTATTTTAATCTCTTCATCTTTCATTTTTTTTTATTTTTTAGATTTGATCTTTATTATTTTGATTATTATTTATTTTATTTGAGATAATTTATGAAATTATATTTTTTTCAATTTCATTCTCATTCAACCTTTTAATTTATAAGATTTGTTCCTCATTTTTTTAATAAACTTAAGAAAAATAAAATATTAATAAGTTATTTTCCAGCTTATTTTCCATCATATAACCAAACACTGTAAAGTGTTTTCCAACTTATTTTTCATTACACTACCAAACATCATAAAATAATTCACTTTCCCTGAATTCACTTTCCAAAAAGAAACTATTTTCCAGCAAACAAACGGAGCCTTGGTATTTTGATTTTTTCCTAGATTGTGCGTGCGTGCGTGCGTGTGTGAAAATCAAGTATGATGTCTAACAATCTATCATGATTTCTTAAAAATTAGAAAAATCATAAGTGATTTAATTTAACTTTAATTGACCAGTTTTTCAATATAATTATTATTTTTTCATCAACAATGTTTTAATTTAGATATTATAACATGAAGTGTGTCTATTATGTGAAATCATGTTTGTTCTTAGCACCATAGTCATTGATTCTTTGAATAAGATTTGAAACTCTTTACAAATCTCATTTTACATTGCACTAGGATTTACAATCAATACTATTTAAGAACAAATGAAACATTTTTCTTAATTCATCAAGAGTGATGAATCCTCTCTTGATTACTTAAATACCTTCATATAGTTCATGTTATACCCAATATATGCCTATTTGTTACCCTTGATTAGGACAATATATAGCAAGATCAAAATATAACACTTTCTATATAAGATAACTTAGTGATCTTAAGTCTAAAGATCATTTACACAACCATCACATGAGTTTTGCCAAAGATATAAGTGATCACTTCATAAAGAATTTTCATGTGAGTAATTTCAGTAAACATGTCATTTGACAAACACCTACATATTAGTTTCAAGTATCCCTCATACCTTAGTATATGAGAACAATTACTTCATTTCACAAAGAAAAGAACATAATATGTACTTGTAAACCACGATATAAGACCAGATGTAATAAGGCCTTGACGAGTAATAGAAACTCAAAATAGAAAAATATAAATAAATGATGGAAATAAAAATAATGTGATGTGTAATGGGGGGAATGACCTCCATATATAAATTTAAAGGTACTGTTGACATTAAAATGAATTATGAATTTTAGCTTAAAATTTATAACGTCGATAAAACCCATAACGAGTTTCAACGACAGAAGAATTAGAAAAAAATTTAAATGAATGTGTTTTAAGAATGAGGATAATTCCAAAGAATTATAATGGAAATGAAGGATAAAAATTAAGAAAGAACTATTTAAAAAAAAAAAGAGTGTTGGTGTAAACCCCGATTAAGAATTAGTAATATTATTGTGAAACAATGGTAAGTCTGTAAAATAGGAAAGACAAAATATATATATTTTGAAGCAAGGAGATAGTCCCAAGGACTTAGTAAAATAAACTATATGATTCCAATATGGATTGAATAAAAAAATTCAGATTTCTGATGTAAAATCACGTACTAACTAGTTTTACACTATCAAACATAATTTTTAAACCGATAGTCAGATAGGATTGAAATTTTAAGTGGAGTCACTTGACATATTGTTTTACCTTGGGTTAAAACTGTTGAGAAATCGAAGTTCAAAGAGGCCTTGAAAGACTGTGGATAGTTGGGTAAAAAAAATAGAGGTAAAACAATCATTTAGCAATAAAATCTAGCTTCTTCTTCTCTTTAAAGTTGGCATAAGCTACTGGAAAATAAGAAAAAGAGAAGAAACTGGAGGTTAGGGTTTTTATTCTTTTTCCATTAAATTCATGACGGAAAATTGTGAAATTATGATAATAAATGCTTTAAAAAGGAGTAGAGAAAATTGAGATAGAATAAGGTTTATTTAAGCTTGGGAGAAAGAAGAAAAATATAAGTTAGAAAGATGAGGAAGAGAAGGTGAAGGAAAACTTGATTTCCTTTGCAAATTTCTTTTAATACCCTATGATTAAAAGGTAAGAACCATCTTTCTTATGTTTGATTTGTGTTTTGGCATGAATTGAATTTTAAAGTGTTGAATGAATTATTATGGAATGTTGAATTTTATAGGATTAAGTTGTTGTAATGATAATTTTGGTTTAAAAGCATGTTCTTGGACATAAATGACAAGTGAGTCTAGTGTGAATTAAGAAGTTAGAAGAAAAATATACCCTTTTTTATTAGAAAGATTTCAGCCAAGATACAATAATTGAAGGAATGATTGTGTTGTGTAATTGTGTGTGTTTAATGTGTAATGATGCATTGATAATATGTTTGGAAAGGTTTAAGTAAAATTGTCTAGTTATGGATGAATGATTTGTGTTGTGTAATTAAGTTTAATATTGAGAGACTTGTGTAAATGATGCTAAAAGATGTATTGAATGGAAATGATTGTCATGAATGGTGAAGAAATGCATGAAAATACTTAGTTATGAATCAAATATGCAAGTTGAAAATCTAGTTGTTTTATTACATGCATTTTAGCTGGAATTAGAACTAGTAAATGAGGGAATTTGAAATATATTTCTTTATGAAAGTTGTATTCAGGGATGTTAACTTTTAAATGGAATCGAATTTGCTTAATTTGGAGCTAAAAAACTCCAGATATAGATAGAAAACAAAAGGAAGGTCAAACTGAATCTTTCTGGACAGATTGCATATATTACTGTAATAGGTAGTTTTGGGTGTGTTGATGGAAGAACGAGGTTTTCTTTTCTTCATCAAAGTTGTATATTTATGTCTTAGCTTTTCATAGAGATAAACCATGCTTAAAACTTAGTTCTAAAACTTTATTTATGAATAAAAAACTAAAAATTATACAGGTTTGGGTGGACTAAACCGACCCGTACTAATAAATTTTGAATTGTTGCTTGGAATTGATGTTGGTTAAAGGGTCTAATATTTAAATTAATAAGAATAAGTATGAATATCAAAAATACATGTATGTGTGATCCGTGATAAAAATTATGAATATGTATGACTATTATGATCAAAAGAAAGCAAATGTGCATTATAGATGTTAAATCAATTCTCAAAACATGATGGGATCAAGTTATTATATAAAAATATTTGCTAGTATGATTAAGGAGGATAGATTTATGTAACATCTAAAAATAGATACATTGGACTAATATTTATCATGTGTTTGAAAGTTTATTTCAATCATAGATGATGATGTGAGTAGCCAAGTTATTAAAATTTTAACAAAGGCATCAAGTAGGTGTTTGACATTGATATGAGATACTTATTAAAATTCTTGAGGGATTTTCAAAGTAAGAACTTGGAGTAGGAGGACCATATCCCTACAAAGGCATCAGATAGGTGTTTGACACCTCACAATTACTTTTAAAGTTTTATTAATTGTATAACAGTGAATCCTTTAAATGCATATTCGAGCTTTTAATATTGAAACTGTGTACACACAAACACACACACACACAAAGAATAAATAAAGTGAAAGAACTAAGAGAAATTGATTAGCATCCTTGTTTGCATGACCAGACTTGATTGACATCTTGTGTGGATGATCAGATTTAATTAGCTTCTTTGCGTGGATGACCAGATTTGATTGGCATCTTGTATGGATGGCCAGATTTGATCGACGTCCTTGCATGGATGATCGGATTTGATTAACATCTTTATGTGGATGACCGAATTGACATTCTTGTGTGGGTGGCTGAATTTGATTGACATCCTTGTATGGATGACCAAATTTGATTTGATTGGTGTTCTTGTGTAATGGTCGAATTTGATTAATGTCGTTATATGGATGGTTGGTTTTGATTGGCTTGATATCCTTATATGGATGACTAGATGGGCAGATTTGATTGGCATCCTTGTGTGGATGGCCAGGTTTGTTGGCATTCTTGAGTTGATGATCGTATTTGATTGGTATCATTGTGAGGATGACCAGAATAATGTGACAACTATATGGATAACAAGCTTTAAACAAGACATCAAATTGTAGTAAAAAGTTTAAATGTGATGAACACAGTTTAATAAATATGTCATGAGATGGGACTAATGGTATTAGTTGAGATTAAAAATGAGATTGTTTAATTGCAAATAAAATATGGAAAAGTTATTAACAAAGAAAAACTCATGATAGGTCATAAGGATGGCAGAGTAAGGGTTGGTGATGAAGAAATAAATCCAAATGGATATTGTGTGTATCTAAAGGAGAGGGTTGGTTTGTTTAGAAAACTTATAGAAGGAGATTAAGGTGAGGTGTAAATAAAAGATAGGATGGTTAAGACAATAGAAGTGTCCCAAAGTAATGAATAATGATGTTAGTAGTCAAATTAAAAAATGATGAATTAGTGTAGGCCAATACATATGAGGAGTGAATGACCATTGTTCTTAGGATTTATATATGGAATAAAAGTGATGTTTAGATATACTACGAGTGATGGAAATATTGGAAGTAAAGTGGGATGATAAAAAGTATATGTGTGTGTGATGTCAAGTTAAATTATCAAGATGGACTAATTATGTCTTGTTTCTAGGCTGTTAGGAGAGCCAGATCGTGGTGTAAGAATAGAAAAAAAAATAGTTTTTATGGAAGTTCACATGGGGAGGATTTTTAGGCCCTAATGATAGCATAGGGTGTGTAAGTGTAGATTAATTGAGTTTAAGATGGTTGTGAAGAGGTTAGGATATACAATTGGAGACTAGAAGTATGGATCAAAATTGTTGATCCATTAGAGCATTTACCTCATTGACAACTAGGAGGTGGAGGCTCCATAAAAGGACCCACTTTTATTTTGTATAATGAACAAGAAATATATCATAAGATATAAAGTTAATGGTAGTTTTAGAACAATAGTAGAGAATAAAACAAAAGTTGATATGATTTGTATCTGAGTTATATTTTGGGGTTTTTATAGTAAATTAGGGATCGATTGGGATTGTACTAAAATATTGATTTAAGTTGTCTGAAAATTAGAGGACTATGCACTTAGATTGATATGACTAATGAAAATCATGGCGTGGAAATCACAATACTTAGATTGACAAAGGTAAGGTAAGTAATGGAATGGAAAGATGAATTCACATCTGAGTGAAATAATTGGAGTATAGACACTTATAAGGCTATAATCAAATTGATTGTAAGATTAAGGATTGAATTGATTAATCAATAAGTTTAAGTATGGAAATGATTGGTTAAAAAGATAGGAAATCAAAGAAATTATTGACTTTTGTGCTTAATATCTTTTAATGATTGTAACGATAATTGGTTATATTACAATGTTAATTGTCTGTTTCAGGTTCAACTCCAATATGCTAGAAATAGTAGCTCAATACTACAAATTTCCTTTTAGCTACAAGTAGTGATGATAAACATTAAGGCATCTTATATCTTTTAGGTCTGTAAATAAATAAATTATGAATTAATAACATGTGATCTAAAAGTTTTTATCTTCTTGCCCTTGTAAAGCTAACTCAAGTTATTCAAGTTGTTAATGATTATGATTTTATTATGGTTTAAATGTTGTTTCATTTATTCTATTAACATTTGTCTTTAATGCTAAAAGGGGATGTTATACTTAAAAAAAAATATGAATCTATTGTTGAAATAATGATGAGATATGATCCGAGATGATTAAATTAAAGAGTTGTAAAGTTGTTATGGAAATGCATGGATGTTTGTCAATAACTTGGGACGTCCTGAATATATAAGAAACACTACCAAAATTTTAGTAAAACTTTTGGTAGTGTTTATATGAATATTTCAGAATGTGTAAAAAAACATTACCCTGTTTTTCCCGAGTTTCAAGGATCAAAAGGTTATAGAAATTTCGGGGTGTTACAATACTAGTCTCAACAGCTCTAATTAATATTTAATCTTAATAGAGCATTGACCATGATTATTTTATGAACAATGCTTTAATCCAATAAGAATCTCATAATTATAACAACTTTATAATTTTCTTTATAAAATATTTTTAACCCAATAACTTATTTTTACTCTAGATTCATTAATCAAATATTTAATATATTAATCTGATATTTGATAAATATTAAAAATAAATAAGCTTTTATTAATAAATTAAATATATTTATATAAACAAAGTCAATGTCACATTAACCAACTGATTGGCTACAAAGCATATACACTACCAATAATTGTACATATGAATAAACAAAATTGAGGTGGTAATCTCATTAACATTCTAACCTTTTCATATCGCAATAAATAAGCATGGCAAATGATTTTTTGATCATAAGTATTTTTCAAGTAAAAGGTACCTGGGATGCAATTACCAAGTATCAATCTTTGATTCAAAACTTGATAAATAATCTAGGAAAAGCTCTAAAAGATGGTATGTTATTGGGGATCTTAATTTGAAAATATTAGAATTGGAGGAATTGGTAGAGTACAAACCGTTGTGTTATATAGTAAAAAATCCTTTGAACCTCTTAAACCAATAATTAATAGAAAGAAAAGTATGCTTTGGAGGAGATGTTATAAGAGTGGCTTACAAGACCAAGCTCGTGCAGCTGGATTTAAAAAAAAAGTTGGACGCACCTGCATTTTAGAAAGAAGTTCATGCCAGGCCTGTGCACTTAGTTTTTTTTTTTTAAGGAGTGGGCGACACATCATCTACAGCAATGATTTTCAGTCACCTCTAGTGACCATAAAATTAGGCATAATTTTTCGAATATCCAAAACAATTTTTCATCCTTTTTAATTTTTCTACAACACACCCATAAAATTTTATTAGAACCTAGGGATGGCAATTTCACCCGAATCGACCAGAAATAACCTGAATGGGTAGGAATTTTTTTCTTGTTCAGGTTCTCGTAATACTCGAAGTCAAAATATCGGGTTCAAGTAGGGTATGAATATTGTCTTCCTCAACTTGAAACCCAACTTGATCCAAATTACATGAAAGGCTTTAACGTTCGAGAATTTTATATTTGTACCAAGCATAAATAAATAAAGAAAGTTAGTTTTTTTACACATTTGTGTCATAGCCTCTCTAACCACTTCTTGTTCTTTTCTTTTCTTTTCTTTTTTCACAAATCAAACCATTAAATAAAGGTTGGATGTTGGGTTTTTGGTTCTCCAATCTCTATTTTTTTCTAGGATCTTATGTTTCTCATGAAGGGTAGAGGTTGGAATGAGTTTGGGTCATATTCTGTTTAACTTTCATGTTGGTTTTGGATGGATTTTCATCTATATTTGGAAGGATTTCAAGCTGTGATTTCGGTGAAAAGGCTATTGGATCGATTTGTGGTTATTTTGAGTTACTACAAGATTGATATATGATGGATGTAGGTTAGGGCTTTTGAATTTTTTTATGGTGAAGTTATGGTTGAGAGGGGTTATGTTAGTGTTAGGAAGAGATGGAAAAGGGGGCTGACTTCTATTGAGTTTTTTTGTGGCGGTTCATAATTGTTAGAAATGGATATTAGATTTGTTAAAGGAGAAGGAAAAGGTTGGTTTTTATTGAGTTTTTTTGTGGTAGTTTATGATTGTTGGAAGGGGAGATTGAGTTTGTTGGAGGAGGAAAAAGTCATATATGGAGAAAAGATGTGATAGGAATGACAAATCATAGTACACTATCTCTTTGCTTGGCTCTAAATTTTGCAATAAATAGTACACCATTGTTTGGATTTAAAATACACTAACTTTCCATTAAAAAAAGTTAGTTAGTGAAGGGAGGGTCTTTTTTTTTCTAAAATAATTGTTATTGTTTTACTTCAATTAAGTTACCATGGATTTTGTACTCTTATCATTCTCATGCAACTGAGAATGTAAGGAAATCAAATGGTTCTCTTGGACAGAAGTTGCTAATCATTTTAGTTCCAACCTTTGTTTCAATATGGCTGATCATTAACATAGTTGTTTATATTCGAGAAACTAATTGAAGATTTAAGCTATTGAATACCCCATAGATAACTATGGATTCCCGAAACCTGATTAGGTCAGGTTTAGTTTGTACTCGATTAGGTTCTGGTAAAAATTCAAGGTTAGGGTATGGATATTGTAAAACTCAACCTATGGATATCCATTGTCATCCCTATTAAAACCTCAATAACTCTATTGCCAGGTCCAAAACATGCTTTAATTTATCTAAAAACTAAAATCAAGTCAAATCAAACTTTTTAAATTTTGATTTATAATTTTTCGATATAATTAGAGCTTCGAACAACCTCTAGTGAGCTTCCCATGACAAGATGAACCAATTGATACCAATATTAATATTTTTCTCGTCGAAAAAAAAATTTGTCTCTTCCTTTTCGGCAATTCTCTCCCCAACAACTAGGGATTGATATGTAAAAACAATTAAATTTTTATAACCAAATGATAAATGTAAGGAAATACAAGGATTGAAATATAAAAAAATATTTTATTCACTCTAAAATGAATACTGACATGACTATAAAAAATTGAGTATGGGAAGAGTGCTTTATAAATAATAAGATACCATTATGTTTTAGTTTATTAAAACCAACTAAAAAAGGTAAAACCTTCTTGTTTGTTCTCTCACAAAACAGTATATATAACATTGTTCACTATGCAAATTTTTAAGCTCAGTCCCTTGATTGTTTTTATTCAATTTGGTCATTCAACTTTAGTTTCTTTCAATTTAATCCTCAAAAGTTCCTTTGTTTTTATTCTAGACTTTTTCATACTCCTTTTATTGCCTTTTATCACGTTAACTACGTTTTTGAGATTGTTTCGATATTGAATGGCATATTGATTTTACATGAAAGGATTTTTAATTATTACAAAAAAAAAATTAAGAGAAAAGGGACCAAAATTGATATTTGGAAAAAATGAAAACTTATTTCCATGTTTAGTATTAAAAGATGCATAAATCTATAGTTTAATCCCTTAATTTTGATTTTCTAAAGTTTTGTCCCTTATGGTTTTGGAATGTTTATTTAGGTTCCAAAGTTCATTCATTTTACATTTTAGATCCTAAAACTTTAGAGAGTAGAGATAAAGTCACTAAAAAATTTAAAAGAAAAGAAAGATTTTCGGTTGCTAGATTTCAGCCACTAATAACTTCAGTTTTAATGTATATGAATTCGTATTTGAGATTGGAACTTAATAGAGGTTGTTTGCACATTCAATGATGCCATAAAAAAGTAGATTGAAACTTAATAGAGGTTGTTTCCACACTAACGATACCATAAAAAAATAGATCAGAGTACAAGAACCTTCTCTTCTATCCTTCTCTTCTATTTGATTTTATTTTGCCTTTTCAGGTCAATCAAAATGTTTTTTTATTGTTGTTAGGAACAAAAGAAACAAAAATTATTCTATGCACCTAGCATTTAAGAAACAAAAGATAAAAAATAATTGCATGGAACTAGTTTTCAAGTTGGGTCAAACGCATGTCAACCTATATGCACTTAGCCTTTAATTTGTTTTCTCATTTTTTTTCTCTTTTCATATTTTAATTTAATTCTTTTAAAATATAATTATTTAAATAATTTTGGAATAATTATTCAATAATTCTACCATTTTTGCTCCTTTTTGTTCTCAAATCTACTAATTCTACCAATTGTTTTTTGAATTCTTGTTATAGTCATTTTTTTTTCTAATTAATTAGATATATTTTATTGGTTTGTTTTGATTATATTTGGATTTTTTTATGTTTTGTTTTTAGCAGAGCCATCAAAATTATCAATTTTTTCTCACGATATATGTTTTGATATTAGGTTGAACCATGAACAAAATAAGAAGAATTGATTTTTTTTTAAAAAAAAAATTATTGATAACTCATAATCTAGTGAACCAACTCCAATGTATAATGTTGAAGTTATGGTTGAGCAAGCCCAATGTGTTTCAGTTTATAAAGAATTTGCGTTGATTAATGAGCAACCTCTTATTAGAATCAACATTGTTAAGAATCATTCCTTATTATTTTTTGTTTTATTTCAAAGTTTATCAAACATAAATAATGCTTTGCTTTGACTAATGTTTTTTATATACTTTGTATGTTTATATTTAATAGGTATAAAGACCAAAAACATTAAAGTGATGGATATATTATGAAGATAAAATTAACTTCATTACTTTGACTCAATTTGGTATTGCTTCAAACATTTTACCCTATACAAAGATCATTATATATTTGTAGTAAGTTATTTAAATAAAACTAAACTATATAAGTTTTTTTTACAACTCATATGCAATAAATTAAAACACATATTATATATTGTTATATTAATTTTGATTTTTTTCTAACAAATAATTCTAGTTCCGTTTAATAATAATAAAAAAACAATATGGTTCACTGTCATAGCTAGTTGTTTTAAGGTATTTGGTTTCACAGTCAAAAGGCAAACTGTTTAACAATCTGCCAATTTGCCTTTCCCAATGCTCTGATGAGTTGCGAAGACATGAACTTTTACCCTTGCAATCGCGATCAGTTTCACTTTCATCTCCGAGGAAGGTAATCCGGCAATATTTTAAGAAATCCTCGGTGGAATTAGATAAATTAATTAAGTAAGCCGAGATACGGCATCAAGCGCCTGTAGCTCAGTGGATAGAGCGTCTGTTTCCTAAGCAGAAAGTCGTAGGTTCGACCCCTACCTGGCGCGCGAGTTTCTCTTTTTGTCCAGTTGGGCTTCGTGCTTTGCTGAAACCTGGAAGGAAGATATTTTTGGAGTAGGTTATAATTGTTTTTATTTAAAAATATATTAAAATAATATTTTTTTATTTTTTAAAAATTATTTTTAATATCAATATATTAAAATGATTTGAAAATATCAAAAAAAATATTAATTTAAAATAAAAAAATAAAAATAATTTAATTTTTAAAAAAAATAATTTCAAAACATAAAAATAAATAGGATGAGAAAAGTATAAAACTTTTCAAACGCTTTTGAATGCAGGCTGCAGAATAGCAATATCTTTAACATGTCGAAGTTGGCCTTCTCTTTGCAAATCAATTTTTGGTTTTGATGCATTTGGAATAATGAGACTTCGTAGCTGTCATCTAGCCAGTAACCCGAGTTACGGGTGAGATTCTAAATTAGTTTTTAATTTAAAAGAATGTTCCTCGCATAATTTAATTTTCCTTGTTATTTTTTTTTTTTTTAAAAAAAGTATAATTCCCATTAGCTTTATTACATATATCCAAAAAATTCTAGAAATTTAAAATTAGGATAAAAACACATATCTTTTTAATCAATGCCTCTTTCTCTTATTTTATTAATATGTTATGTTTTTCTAAAATATTTCTTATTGGAATTTTAAAAAAAAAACATATAATAATCTTCAAAGCAAGTTTTAATTAGACAAAACTATAAAATAATCAATTCATAATTTTGACATGAATATATTAAAAAATAATAATGTTGATAAGAATCATATAAAAAAATTATAATAAAAAATTTAAAAATAAATATTTCGTTTGCTTCTATAAAACTATGCATATTGAATACTTATATAATTATTAAAAAAATAAATCTCTAATATTACCACAGAAGATGTTAATATTATTTAAAAATAAGAAAATATTTAAATAATTATTTAAAAATCATTTAAATAAATTTATTTAACACTTATTCAAATATAAAATGTGAAAAATGAAAAATGAGAAAAATATGATTAAAAACATTGATGGGTTAGGCACTCATGGGCTGGACATGCACGCCTAACCCATCTAAAAAAATTTATGAACAACACGTCGCTAACCAACAAAGATGATGTAACGTTCATCTGCTATCTTTTTTTAGTTACCAGAGACAATTGTGGTGACTAGAAAATCAAGGTCCAAGTTTTCAGACCACAATAACCTAGATTTCAACTATTTCTTCATCTAAAAAATAAAAAACAAAACATCCCATGAACTGATATAACCTTTTTTCAACTATAAAACACATGTTAATCACCCCAAAAACTCAAAATCCAACTATTTTGTTTTTTAAAACATTATTGAATTCTGGTCTATTTTTTGACATCATTCAAGGTGCAAACCTCCTCCATTAAGTTCTTCTCTCAAAGACAAATTTATAGATACCAAGATCAAAGTCATTAGTTTCTAAAATCCAACCACTCAAAGCTTTCTCTCTGAATAATTTTTCCAGTGACTCTCTCCCTTCCCTAAAGATCATAAAATCAAAGACTTTAGCCATTGAATAATTTTCACATCATAGAATCAGAGAGGGAGGAATTGAAATATGAAGATTAACTAACACCGGTTTTAGCCATTGAATTTTTATAATAGTGTTAGCGAGAGCTTTGTATTTTGCCTTTGTGCTACGTCAAGCAATTGTGTGTTGTTGTTTTCAACTTTAAGAAATCAAGTTAGAGCCTAGATGGACATAG
>Ga0325404_1005035_pt1 | contig 13960 bp, 5 predicted proteins | sample PopdelMetagenome_18_FD_205664 | JGI IMG/M metagenome (GOLD analysis project Ga0325404, IMG submission 205664) | Populus deltoides microbial communities from Bellville, Georgia, United States - Xylem-Control-R1 | ecosystem: Host-associated > Plants > Phyllosphere > Stem > Wood/Secondary xylem... | reverse complement strand
TAACTTGTGAGCCGCAAGAAAGCTTCTTGGGTAAGTATTCTATTGATTGGCGACACGTATGCAGGATGTTGGCTTTCTTACACGTGGCATGGCGATTGAAGACACCATCTCTCCTATTTGTCCCCGAAATTTCCCGCCAAATACCGTATACGCATACGTTAGCCCAAGTTGATAATGGTGCATGAACCTTTGGCTCCAAGACTCACCTTCAAAGTTTTAAGACCCGGCCCGGTGGTCGGCCCGGTTCAAGGTTCGGATTTTGGGTTTTGACCGGGTCATCGGGTTTGACCGGGTCGGCCGGGTTAATTCTTTAAAAAAAAAATCAAAACGACGTCGTTTTAGTAAAAAAACAAAAGTCAACGGGTTTGTCACCGGGTCTTGACCAGGTCTTGCCGGGTCAGCCGGGTCGACCCGGCGGGTCAGCCAGGTCACACCGGATTTTTTCTTTCCCTGTTTTTTTGTCAACCCGGCTCGGTTCCAGCCCCGAGTCGGCCGAATCCCGAATCAACCCGTTAAGCCGGGCCGGATTTAAAACTATGCTGAACTTTCTAAAATCCTAATCTCAACTCTCAAGCTCATATTTTTTAGTTTTCTTCTAGATGAAGAGAATGGATGTCACTGGTCCACTCCTTTATGTCAATGGTACGGACTCCAGCTATGAAAATGTTTCTTAAGTAACGGAAAAAACGAATAAAATAAAATAATATATATATATATATATAGACTGCGACTGGGATTTCATTTCTATGGTGGTGTTAGGGAATTAAATTAATTTAGTTAGTAAATGTGTATCTAGCCCGAAAGTTTTTGATATTATCATTGAAACTAATACAACGGTTCCAATTTGAGCATTTATAACTTGACTCTTTTTTTTTTTAATTTAAATGTGATTTTAAATTCAATTATGTGAAAGTTGTATTTACATGACTTTATAAATTTAATATGTTCAATGGAATATAAAATCAAAGGAACAAAAAACAATAGGAACCATGTTAGTGAACTAATTAGGCTGTGAAATCTGTGAACCGATTCATAGATTTCATTGGGTTCAATTAATTTTTAAATTTTTTGCTATATAATTAAATAAAACAATTCCAAATCAACACTAAATCAAAGGATAATACTAAAAAAAACAAACAAAAAAAAACATTAAGTAAAAACCCTACCTTTAAAGATAAAATTGAAAACCAAATAAAAACATAAAAAAAAAAAGTAAAGAGCCAAAAAACCAAATAAAGCTCTTGGTGCAACTCTAAGTAGCCTAGGCACGTAGATCTTACCCAAGTCCACGTGTTTGGGCCCTAATTATTTTTACTTTTGTAGTGGATGAACAACAAGTTCAAGCAACAAAAAATAAAAGCTTACAAACCCGGCTATGCCCAACGCTTACCTTCTCAGTAGTAGGTTAGATCTAAGTACCTAGCCTTGCTTCTTTTTTTTTTTTAAAAAAACAAAAACAATTAAGGCCTTTTAATTAAAATTAACACAGGAAATGTATCGTCTGTTGAGACAGATGACGCATCGTTCGCGTGCCAGTTTTTAGTAGCCCAAATGGCTAAAAACTAGGTAGAATCTCTCTTTTAGTTTTTGGACCAAACAACTCATTTTCAACAAATATTTGACATGTGAACACATGCAAAATATCATATGCAACTCACTAAACTCACTTATTCCCTTAAAGTTGTCTATAATTAGTCACAAAACAAAGAATCAACCCATAATTCCAAATCTTTTATAGGCGTGATCTACTTTTCAATAAATTTGAATGCCAATAATCAAAACCATCTAACTCCTCTAGTCAAATGAAACAATTGGACACTAAAATTGATCATTTTTAAGACTAGAATCACGACAACCAATCTCTTTCTCTCTCTATCGCTATTTTCCAGTGATGCACTCTCTCTCTCATTTAGGGACCCAAAAACAAATAAAATAAACTTGTGGATCAAAATAAACATTAATCAAAATTTAGGATCAAACCTATTTTTCTGGATATATTATAGTTTAGCCCCTTTTCTTTTGATTTAGTACTTATACCATAATTTCAATATTAATTCCATCTAATTTGACCGTTGAAGGATGTAAAAAAAAAAAAAAACTTATAGTGCTTCACTTTTTATATGAATAGTGAAGTACCATAATGAACCCTATTTATTTTAGAGTTATAGATAATATATAGCATTAAATATTTAAGTATTCTCAAATTTTAGAATAACTCATTGTGAATTTGTAATGATACAATACCAAAATGATGAACTTTGTCTTGATTATTACTAATTAGATGTATATATGTAACATCTAAATAAATGTCTCTGCTCTCCATGAATCCTTTGGAATTCATTATTTTTCTAACCTAATGAATATTTGAAGTTTCAATTTTGGTGAATAAAAAAAGTCAACAATTAGTTTTTCTTTTTAAAGTTCTAGGATTATAAGTTATGTACTCTATTCTTTTCACTCTTTAAGTAAAAAAGCTTTTATTTTCTTATTGCTAAAAGTAGGATCACAAAAGGATCATGAATGAGGAAAATGACATGATTGTAAATCACTTTATTTTTCGAAGTGTTTATTCATGATATAACTTGTGCTATAAAATTGTTATACAGAGTGACGAAGTCTGAAAAACTTCAAAATGAATTTAGAACTTTTCAGAACTAGTATAATAGGTTTTGAAGATTTTGTTTTTCTAAGTTGAGCTAGGCCAGTAGCACAAGAACTCCTACGAAACAAGTTTCTTATTAGGATAAGAGACCCTTTGATGTCTAAGTTAGTAAATGCGTAAGAAAAAAAATAATGTATAGTAAAGAGAACAAGAACATAAGAGAGTGAATGTTATGATTATTGTGTGTGGTTTTGTATTGTTGTTTGTGTGGTTACTTTGTGACTTGAGGTATTTATACACCTCAAGTCACATGAAATTGCCTCGTGAAGTGTGAAGTTATAGATATATAGTGTCAAAGTAACCATGAAGAATAACTACCTTGACCATATAGACAACTTGTAAAATCGGTTATCCATGTAAGCGTCGCACTATCAATTTGTGGACAAATAGGTGTTGTTATGGTATAAGGTAGGCATTGTATTGATAATTTGTGAGAAAGGATAAACATCGTACATATAATTTATATGCATGTATTGATAGCTTGTGAAATGCAGAATCAAATGGCTGCCATATAATATTGGTAGGTGGTTGTGGCGTGTAAGCACGTGCATGATATTATATACTTTCTCTCTGTTTTTCTTCTCTCCTTCGATTCTTTGTATATTGTCTAATTAGGGTTAATTTGGGGGTGAACTGAACAATTAGGGAATTAATTTGATTCTTCCTTCCATGCTTTTTGGTTAAGCTAATTTGGAGACTGAATTGAAGAGTTGTTGAAAAATTAAGGATTGAATCCAAGCAAAGGAGGAAAATCTGTTTGGAGAGCATATTATTGTTACAACACTGATGAATGCCTTTCTTGGTGCCATTGGATTCATATCTATAAGCTCTTCTTTGAGGTGTGGTATGTGTCTTTGTTAGAGCCACGATGATGCTCCGATGAATTTTTCTTCCTTTCTTTCTTTTTTTCTTTCTTTTCTCTTGATTTTTAGGTTGATCTATTCCCTTCCTTTCTTTTATCCTTGGCCCAAATAGCGCTCTCCATCCTTTTTATTAGATGGTTAGGCTTTTAGCCTAACTAGTCGACCAAACAACAATTGTTTGGTCTTGGCTTTTTAGGCCTCTAGCCCAATAACTTAACTAGACAACAATTGGTCAATCATGTTTGTTTAGGCCTATGACCCAACAACTTAACCAAGCAATAGATGTTTGGTCTTGCTATATTGGTTGTGTCCCAATAACTTGACCAGACAACAACTCTTTGATTTGGCTAATTGACTGAATAACAACTCTTCGTTCCAGGCTCCAATTATCTATAAAGTGCATTACTTTACAACCATCCTAAATCACAAGAGTTGTTATTAAAGTCTTTTAAATTTTTTAATTCAAAACTTTTATCACTAGCTATTTCATCTATGCTCCGCTGCAGGTCGACTTTTGTTTTCCTAAAATAATAAATATGTAGGCTTTTTCAACGCATTCTTTTATATAAAAAAAAGTTAAAATAAGATATCAAAAAATGATATGTACATATCTAATAAAATAAATTGAGAACTATGTGTGTTAATAAATAAATAAATAAACAATAAGTCATTAATGATAAATAAAGATAAAAATTAAAAATTGAAAGTTAAATATAGACCAAAATCCAAAATGTTTGGCTTCGCAACTCGGATCTTCGACATGGTTGTGTTTAACAACTTTGTTCACAAAAATTAATTTTTTTATCTAATTAAATGATAATAAAAATAAACACACATAAAATTAATTAAATAAAATTAAAAACAAACAAATATCACACAAGCTTACTAGATTTATAATCATTTCATCACATTCCTTTCTCTTTTTTTTTTGGATTAACAATCAGTGTCGTCCTTGTATTATGAGCAATTGATTAATCAAGTTCTTAAGCTAATTTAAATGTTAATTGGATTCCTGTATTGAAACAATTAGTTTAATGTGAGTTTTTCATTAGTGATATAGCTAACGATATTAAATAAATTGTATAATAAAAAAAACATGTGTTCTTTGATCTCGTTGATCTAGTTAGTCATGTTTTATTTTTATTTTTTATTATGGAAAGCAATCAATGAAGTTATATATATATATATATATATATATATATAAAGATACCTTCAATTTTTAGAATTTTTTCTATCTTCATTTTTTTTATAATTTCAATAATTCTTTATGTAATAAAAAAATGAAAATAATAAAAAAGTAAAGGGGTCAAAGAGATAAAAAATATATATATCACTTACAATTTACTCAATGATGTCAGCAAAATCACTAATATATGGTTCATATTGAGCAAATTGATTCAGTACAGGGACCTAATTAGAAGTTAAGTTGAAATAGAAACTTGATTAATCAAAGATAAATGAAATTTTTTTTAATTTTTTTTAATTCTAAAAATGTCAAAAGAGAACATAAATTTGTTAAAAAGTATTGAGAAATCATTTTCCACAAACATTAGAGTAAGGATACTTGGTTTAAAGCCTGCGCTGCGTTGCGGGATAGCGAGATGAATGATAAAATTTATAAATTACATCATAGCTAATGGTTGATCACACCTACTCAAAAAAAGAAAAAAAATAAAGAAAGAAGAAACATAAGCGATTTTTTTCCACAAAATATTACCATTGCTATAGAATTCTGAAAATGATTTGTGCAGAGCTTTTCAGATTGGATAATGAACATCTTACTTCTTAGCATGATGAAAAAGTTAATTCCATGCAGCCAAAATAACCATCAGCTACGTTAAAAGAGTGAGAAAAGTCCAACAAAGCAGTGAACATGAATGTGAATGCCTTGATAAATATATTTGTCATGACACTCTTACAGATATATACTTGGGTAAATCTTCTATTATATGATTCTCGAATGACGTCCATGTAAATACCTTTTTTTATTTACTTACACTCCTTCTGTTTTAATAATTGACTTTTACTTTTAGAAAATCAATTATTTTTTAAAGTGTTTAATCTCTTCTTGCTTTTTTTTTCTTTCTTTTTTTAGGTTTTTCATAGCCCGATTTTATGTCCTCAAGATTTTTTTATTTTCATGTGGGAATTTTTTTTCTTTCGAAGGTACTCAAAAATATTTCCAAGAAAATTAAAAAAAATAAAATTAAAAATATATACTTTAGATCATAATTCAGTAGACATTTAATTCATGGCCAGTCAGAATGCTAGGTAGGTAGATAATTTGAGGTCTTGTTGTCGAAAATTTAGATAATAGACTGAAATTGGTCAAGACTGCACAAATTAAAAGTTTAAAGACCAATATAGACAAGGTTGCAAAGTTTGGCAGCTCAATTTTGATAGTTTATGGCCAAATTAAGGAGAAAGTTGAAGATGAGGATAAAATTGAAAAAATTGAAAAAGCCAAGGACCTAATTGAACTATGGAAAGGCTTACTTAGCTTAATTAGGGGCTTAAATGAAAGGAAAATAAAATTTGGAAGTCAATTTAGCCAAAATTAGAACAATCAATATGTTTAGGGACTTAATTAAACTTTTTATTAGATTAATTAATGCAATTAGGGACTTAATTAATGAAAAATCAAAGTTTATGAGTCAATTCATGTCAAAGTTGCAAGAATTAAATAATCAGGGACTAAAATGAACGAAGTCTAAAGTTCAGAGGGCTTAATTGACTTAATCAATGATTAAATTAAAAGAATTAAAAGTTTAAAGAGGGCTAATTTAGGATGAAATTGAAGAATCTCAATATCAAGGATCACATTGTAAAAGGCGCCAAAGTATGAAGGATCAATTGAAAAAGGTTAAGGGTACAATTGAAAAGATTCCTAAAAATTAAAACCAATTAAGGTTTTGATTGTGAAGTTTCAAGATATTAAAGACTACAATTGAATATGGAAGATTAAGGCCCTAATTATGTTAAGGTTAACCAAAATGATGTCGTTTTGGTTTATTTAGTTTTTTTTCTTCCTTTTAAACCTAAGAGGCATGGTCAAGTTACCACCTCCCAAGCCTTGGTTCGATCTCTCCTTCTCACCAGACCTCGTTAACTTTCCTAATCCATAGCCTAGATTACCCTCTTTAAATGTAATAGTTGTAAGTTATTTTCTTTGCCCCCAAGTTGTTCCCATAACATAACAAAAATCCATCATCAACAATCCAAAAACATCAGAACTGTTAGTGTACTCCTTTCACCAATTATTGAACACAATGTGTCTTTATTGTTATCTTCAATCAAGGGCTTTAGCCCCTCTTCAAGCATCAAAGGATCAGATTTAGTCAGTTTATAGCTTTAGATCTTTCCAATGTTGCCTATAAAACCTAGCTATAAAACCCTAGGAGAAGCAGCTTGGGATCTTTCTTAGTTAAAGGTTAACTCTGGGTCAAGGCTCTCAAACTTGATTTTTAGCTTTATTAGGGAAGTATCATCTTTGTTGGGGGTTGTTTGATCACGTGATTAAAAGGTTTACATCAACTTCAAGTCCTAAAGGAAATGATAGTACTGGGATAGTTGTAAGTCTTCTCTTCAGTTCATGAAAACTCGCTTCACACTATTTAATCCATTCCCATTTGGTTTCTTTTCAAGTCGGTTTGGTCATTGGAATAGCTATAATGAAAAACCCTTCAATAGCCTCCTATAGTATCCTGCTAATTCAAGGAAACTATGAATTTTGATTACATTTACAGGTCTTTCCCACTTTAACATTGCCTCCACCTTTTTAAGGTCCACCACATCCCTTCAACAAATATGATATGTACATAAAAAAAAACACTTATTATAGTTAAAATTCACATTTAGTTAGCTTGGCATATAGTCAATATTCTCTTAAAGTCTGCAACATTTGTCTCAAATGTTTTTCATGATCCAAGTATGAACTCAAATACACTAAAATATCATCTATAAATACCATCTTTTAACAAATATATCCAAGTACTACCAAAAAACTTTGTTCATTAAATCTATGAACATTGTAGGTGCGCTTGTCAATCCAAACAACATTACTAGGAGTTCATAATGTCCAAATCGAATCTTAAATGTGGTTCTTAACACATACTACTCATTAATCTTTAATTGATAATACCTCAATCCCAGATTTATTTTCGAGAACACTCAAGCCCTCCTAAGTTGATCAAACAAATCATCTATCTGTGAAAATATATATTTATTTTTTTATCTTTACCTTATTCAGTTGTCTATAGTCAATACAAAGTCTAAGGGTTCTATCCTTTTTTTCCCCCACAAATAATACTGGAGCTCTCCAAGAAAAATTACTTATGTAATAACATTTTAAGCTGAATTTTCAATTCAACCAATTCTATATGTGCCATCCTATAGGGTGATTGAACTATAAAAGACGTGCCAAGTAGTACATAAATGGAAACCTCAACTTCCTTTTTTGAGGGTAATCCTGGTAATTCTCTAGGAAATACATTAGGAAATTGTCTCACTATAAAGAGATTCATCAATACATGCTTCTCCTTCCTTGCATCCATCACAAAGGCAACATAAGCTTCACTTCCCTTCTGTATCATTTTCCCAGTAGTCATAGCCAAAATAATACAATTCAATATGACATTCCTTTCCCCTCTAAATATTACTCTCCAACCATTTAATCCTTGAAGAGTTATTGTTTTTTGCAAAACAGTCTATCTAAGCCCTATACCTACTCAACCAATCCATACAAAGAATAATATCAAAATCATGTAATTATAAAGGTGTTAGATCTACACTCGTCTCACACCCTTTTTAAATTAGGTCTAACTCCTTTATACAAATGATCAACATCTATATTTTCTCCTAAATGAGTACTCATGGTAAACCCTTTTTCTACTCCGCATAAACTTTTCCCTAGTTTTCCCATTATTTTATAGTAACAAACGAATGTTCACCCCCAAGATCAATTAATGTATAAGCAAAAAATGAATTTAATTGTAGCATACCTACTACTACATCTGCAACATCTCTAACCTCCTGAGTCTTGTCACCCTATACTCTTAACTTCTTTCTATTACCATTAGCTCGTGACTATGTTGGTCTAGTAGGTCTATCTACAATGACTAATTATTGTTGACTCTAGGTCTGTTGCCTATGACCCTATGTAAACTCAGCCCTACGATGATAATATCTTGGTAAGTGTTGGGGTAACTTCCTTCCGGGAAGTCAGTCTCTCTTTTCCTTAAGTTATAATAATAATGTATATACATTACATTTAAAAACTATATAAAAAAAGAAAGTTTTATTCCCGGATCGGAGTAAGGACTTTGCAAAATGACTTTTTCTCGCTAGGTTCAATCTAATCAATAAATTTTCAGGCATGCCTCTCTCCTCTACAAACATAACATCATCTTGATGATGTAAAACAATCTCTTAGATGTTTTTGTACACACCAGGTACAATAAAGATAGGCAATGGTCTTTTGTTCTAATGTCCCTTCAACCAAAACACCCATTGGGTTTAACTGTCCTTTAGTTAACCCTGCTTTAATACTCTATATAAAACTAGCTGTTGCCTTTTCCCTTTTCCTAAATTGACCAAACTACCTTTTGCCTTTCTTAGAAGGAGGAGGTCTATCCGAGTAAAAAATCAACATCACTTCTCTTATTAGTCCCAGACTGACTCTACTAACCTTCTACTATACATGATTCTAGGGCCCAAGTTGCCTCAATGAGCTCTCTAATTATCCCAAACTGAAATGCAATCAACCTTTGTTTCAATTCTTGTCGTAACCCACCTCATATTCTATCAATCACATGTTGCTCGGTAGGAACAAACTAGGAAGCGAATATGGAAAGGTCATGAAACCTCCTCTCATAGTCAAGCACTAATATATGTTCTTGCCTCAATGCTAAGAACTCTTGTTCCTTTATTCTACATTGATATTTAGAGTAATACTAATTATCAAATTACATTCTAAAATCACTATAAGTTCATGTCCTAGTGACCCTACTCAACTGTATAGTTTCCTAGGCTAGTGGAGTGGCTAGGCTTGACCGCCTATCTATAAGCTTCTCTATAAAACAAATTCCCTATTAGAAAAAATGACCCTTCAATACTTAAGTTAGTAAAATATAAGAGGGAAACAATATGTAAAAGATTTAAAAACATGGAAGAGTATATTTATGAATGTTGGGTGTTCTGTGTGAGCTTATTGGATTATCAAAGGTATGTTGGTGATTCCTGTTATTATTGTATGGTTTCTTGTTGTTTCTTGAAGTGTTGGATGATTGCTTATAGCTATTACGTTGCTTGTGTTTACTATAAGTGGTGGACAATTACTTATTAGATAAAATTGTGTCCATTCTTAATTGGTGACAAGAGTTTTTTTTTTTAGATTTTGGTCAAAATTGTTGCAATTATATCGTGATGTGCAGCTTACCACAAGTGGATCAATGATGGAGAGCCTCGTGGTGAGTGAAGAATATCATTTGTGGGGAGATTGGTGCTTGTATTGTAGAGAGTGATACTACAGCACCTCATGGTGAGTGGTGAGTGGTGAGTGGAGTTGCGGGTGTTTTATGGTTAGCAATGTCATAGTACCATGGTCGTGTGCAATTGGTGGAAAAATGGGTGATTAGTGATAAATTGATGGTTATTGGTGAGAAAAGCGGTGTTTGCTCTACATGATAAAATTTGGTGTACGTCCAACACTTCTTGGGACTAAAAAGAATTATATTGAGGTGTAAGCCAATAACCTAGAATTTTTTGTGGTATTAGATCAAGACCTAAATAATTGTTTGAGGTCAAAATGAGAGAAAAGGAAAGGGACAAGCTAGCAGATTGAAAAGCAATTTGTTAGTCGGTTGACCTAAAAGGACTGAAGGTCGTTTATTTGGTTTGCTTGCCCAAATATACTGGAGTAGCCTAAATGGACTGGAGGTGAGTCGTTTCGGCTACTTAACTTTGTTTTTAACAAAATTATTGTACCATTAGATACATTATTTCGTGATGAAAGAAAGTGCAAAAATCCTTTCTAAAAATGTTTTTGATAAAGGCCTTATGAATGCTTCGTAGAAAATGCTAACAAAACATACTCTCAATATCTATAAGGTATCGTTTAGTTACTATCTTGATAAAAAAGAGATGAAGATAATGGGGACAAACACATCTATGGTTGAAGAGACAGAAAAATAAAAACAAAAATGTCTATCGAGCAATTTTAGAGTGAATTTTTGTACTTTCAAAACAAAAGGTGTAAAGGGAACATTTCTCTAAATGCAATATTTTTTATTTTTTATCCCTAAAATATCTTTATAAGAAACTGTTAATTCCAAAGTTGTTTAATTAAGACATGTAAGGATAAAAATGATCATTGTTATATTTTTAAAATCTGATCCAAGAGTCAACTCAGGACAAGGCTAGGATCGCGAGTAGAAAGGGTCAAAACCAAAAATATTTTTTTAAAAATAAAAGAATCAACAAGTTTTTGACTCAAGTTTTACCTTAAGTGTACTAGGTCAAGAGCGACTTAAGTTTTTGACCAAGTCAATTGTTCCTGCATTTTTTTTAAATCCAAATTGATTCAAGACTCGAGTTGGTTAGGTCCTAGGTCGACCCTCCAACTTGGTATAAGTTTTATAACTAGAGTTATTATACTATTATTAATTTCAACACTCAATAAAAATTTAAAGTAAAAAAATATCTAATTATTGTTTTACGTAATTTTAACAATAAAACATATTAAAGATCAAATAAAAATTTTCTATATTTTATTATAACTTCTCCGTCATCATTAAAAAAAAATACAAAAATAGTTTTTATATAATATTATCAAACATATTGTTTGCTATGTCTTTCGTCGCATCTTATCTTCTTTATCTTTATTATTTTCATCTCTTCCATCCCATGATAATAACTAAATTATAACTAAGCGATTTTAAAGGACAAGTTATTCTCTATCTATCCTATTTTTCTTTCTTAATTTACAATTTCAATATTATTGAGCTATCTCGATTAAAATAGAGCATGTACTAATCACTTAGAATCGGATTCATATGATTTTTTTTTTTAAATTATGATTCTTAACTTTAAATCATAATTTAAAAATTATTTTATATAAATAATTTATGATAAAAATAAGTTAGAATGATTTTGACTTAAAGAATATCTTTGGTAGAAATAACTCAAAGAAATTATTTTGAAAAATGAATGGAATATAAGTCTTAATTCATAAGTTAAAAGTTGAAAATTTGAACTTTTGAATATTGACTCGATTTTATAACAAGCTTTTGATTTAAGTCAAGTTAAACATAATTTAATTTAATTTAATCAAATTATTCTGCATGAGGATTGATAAGATCCCTTACAGTGAGTGCGATCATTCATTCGTCTGTATTTATTTTATTTTATTTTATTTTTTTTGTAAAGAAAAAGGTCATAGAATAAAATAGCTAGGTAGACTGAAAAGGGTGTTCGTCTTTGTAGAATCAAAATCAATTTTCAGTTAAGTGTCCACAAAATGCCTATCAGAATATATTGTGGGATTGTTTGTGCTTTATATTTTTCTGAATCTATTCTTTATTAACCCTCTTAAGTCTATGTTTAGGGGCATCAAAACCATGACCCACTAATTAACAGGATAGGCACTAGCAGTTCCTCCCAGAAAAAAACTGAGAGGATTTTAACCGATAGCTTATCATTTTCTTCGTTTCTTTTACAGGAAACTTCAGCTTTTCAAGTCACTAAAAAGAAGCTTGTGCTGTTCAATCATTAAGCCGTTTCTCCGGGATTTCTGTGAACTTTCCCGGTTGATAAACTGGTTACTTGTGAGGCAAACATGAACCAGAAAAGCTCCATTAATCATTAAAATGTCAGAACATCAGCCATGATATGAGAAGGCAGGGAACTACACCAGTAATTAAAATCCCATAGAAAAGAAAACGTACACAAATATTGTAATAAAGGTCACCAAAACATACATCAGGTGTTACACTGCTCAAATCCCGTCCCTCTTGACACAATTTATACCCTAACATACATCTTCATATCATAACCCAGTACAAGTAATTAATTACTTGACAGCAACAAGATTCAATCGGCATTTGATACTTTTGATGGCTTACCCATGTTTCTGTAACAACTACTAGCTTTGTTATTTTCTTCGGCATTAGAGGAAGGAGGAGTACCGCTGGGAGAGCTGAAAGCAGAGATAAAACAATCAAGCATCATGGTCTTCACCAACCTCTTCTCTTTTGGAAATACACTTCCATTCTTGGGCTTGAACCATGTTTCTATCTCGGCTCTGGCCATTTCCTCGCTTGGGTCCTCTTTGTCTCTGTTCACTTCCACACCAACAGGCTCCATGTTCTGTATCTCTGCTTTGCTTCCTGAGCACACACTCTCTCTGCTTCTTAGAAGAACTGTGTTTGTGCAAGTAGATGTCTATGTTCTGTTAACTACATGAGCCTCTAAGGTGTGTTGGGGCTTATATGCTAAGCTGTAAATGATGGGATCTTTTTTAAATTCTCCTTCTTGTTGAAGTTCCGCCATTGGGAGAGATGCTTGCAAGAGAAGAGTTGAATTAGTTTTATGGCACGTTGATTTCTTATTTCCCTAATTTGGTGGTATCTTTATTTTGTTCCTTTTGCTAGTCAGGAGTGCTTTCTTTTATTGTAAATTATCAAAACTAAAGGTGAAAAAACATTATAGGTTTTTTTTTTTTTTGGTGCTAAGGAGTTAAGGTGATATGACAATAGAAAAAATTGAAAGAAAAAAAAGTCATTGGGGACACATCGAGGATTCGTTTTTTACATACTCAGTACTGTTAAAAAAATATCTACAAAACGATTCTAACTCCACCTTGAAAGACTACCAAACGATGTCGTAATTAACTCTGAACAAAAACCCTAATAAATTATGACCATGTTTGGTGGTTTTTCAAGGTGTAGTTAGATTCGTCATGTCGAGATCTTTCTAACAGTACTGAATATCTCAAAAACAAAGCTCCAAAGTGTTCCCGATCATCCATTTTTTTTTCTATTAGATTTTAAATTTCATTTCTTCATTATTGACTCTCATAAAAGTTTGGATTGATTTTTGTAGCGAATAATTAATTTGATTGAGAAATAGCTTTTAAAACAACCGTTATTAAAATTTTTAACAGCAATTATGTATAACCATGGTTTCTAATAGCAAGTGTGTTTAATCTATGTTATTTTTTAAATATTTTTTTAATGTGTTATTTTTAAAAAACTTGTATTAAACTATGATAGAATTATAAAATACCTATAGAGAAAGGGGAAAAAAAAAAAGAGAGAGAGAATCACAAAAGGCCTTGTGTGCCTGGGTGCGTTTCACACTGTCGCCTTCATTTGTTGTGAACAGACTTTTGACCACGACTGAATATATTTTGAAATTTTGACCCTGACAGTTCAGAATT
>Ga0325404_1005034_pt1 | contig 13960 bp, 11 predicted proteins | sample PopdelMetagenome_18_FD_205664 | JGI IMG/M metagenome (GOLD analysis project Ga0325404, IMG submission 205664) | Populus deltoides microbial communities from Bellville, Georgia, United States - Xylem-Control-R1 | ecosystem: Host-associated > Plants > Phyllosphere > Stem > Wood/Secondary xylem... | reverse complement strand
AATATCATATCAATATTTTATCATATTAATATTTTTTAAAAACAAATATTATTCAATATCTCGTATTCTAAGTTCATGATTAATTTTTTAATAAAAAAACAAAGTAAGAGAGATGCAACGCAGCGCAGGCCAATGATCAGAGAAAGGGGTATAAAACTGGATTACAAGCCCATGTGAGCAAGGTGTAGGCATTAGGCCTGTCAACATACCCTCATGGTAAAATTGCAGAAGCACACCATGGTGGTTCATGGGCTGGAGGCAGGCAGGCAGGCACACGGATAAAAGAAAAATGTGCAGAGAAAGGGATATAAAACTTGTAGCCTTACTGGCTAAGCAATACCGTGCTGCTATTGCATAGAGATGGGTGAAAAGAAGCACCTTTTTTGACCACTCCCGCCTAACTCCAGAGGCAACTGTTGTCGTTATGATTAGCACTTTGTTCGTGGACTGAAACGCAACTCCATTAAGCAACCACACAAAATATCTCCCAGCACTGACAACTGGCTGAAGCACCAAAGTGCTTGTGCTTGTCACTACAAGACAATTCCTTCTTTCTTTTTTGTTTAACGTATAGGGCTAAAGTTGTAAAATCACCAGTCGCCATTTGTGGCGACGATGGATGCTTCTGGTTTCTTCAAGGAATTATCTGCTAGGGGAAAGTACGTGGAGCTTGTTGAACATGGAGGTGCTCCCCCCCGGGTCAAAACTAACCCTTTTATCACATTTTAAATCAATAATTGGAGGGAGCTCTGTTTTGAAGATTAATTTCTCAACTTTAGGGTTTAAACAAAAATATAAACAAGAGAAGAAAAGTTCCCCGTAGGGCTAAAGAGTGGTCCACTCTAACGATATTCCTGAACTTTAGTCCTAAGTCAAATCACTCCCTATACTAAAACTTTTCAAGATTTCACCCCCGTAACTCTAGTTTCTTTGCAATCTACTCCATTGATTAACCAACTTTACAACTCCCTCATCGGTTTTAGTGATATTTTAGCCTTGCTTGGCATTGCGAAGCGGCTGTATTTTTAAAAATTTTTGAAAAATTTCTTAGATTTAAATTATTTTTTTAATGTTTTTAAATTTTTTTAATGTATTGATGTTAAAAATAAATTTTAAAAAATAATAAATATATTATTTTGATACATTTCTAAACAAAAAATACTTTAAAAATACAACTCCTATCTTTAATTATTAACATATAAAAACAGAGAGAAGCAATTTTAATTAAATATTATATAATTAATTTCTTGACAAGATATATTTATCTCTTAAATATGATTTTTCTTTAATTATCAACACAGAAACCTAGCGTGACTAGCCAGTAAGAAGGACCGTTTTCTCAAATCAAATTAGTTTAAGGGCGAAACTTTGAAGACTCTAAAGTTCAGGGGGTAATCTATAAAGGTCCAGAGTTCACGAAGCATTACGACAACAAGGCTCACTTTTTAGAGGCTGGAAAAGAAAAGGCAAAGCCAGCTCTTGGGCACTATATCCACGAATAAACCAAAATTTGTGCCTTCCTTAGACCACACCAAGCTACAGGACGCATACACGTGTCCTTCACCTTGTCACTTTCACCTTTAACTTTCACTTCAGGACACTTTTTCTTTTGTCCTTTCTTGTCCCCACTCATCGTCCCTCTCTGTATCTCACCCTCTCAATAGAAACATGGAGAAATAGAAAGGCGTTGTTTATTGTCTAATTCAGCTATATAAACCCTTCCCTGCTCTCGAACCCCTTCATGCCAAACCAAACCAGACCATTGAGTCATTTCGCACAGATTGGGCGCAGCCTAAATATCTCCAGAAGCTTGAGCCCTGCTGTATATTTTTAGCGAGCTTTGTTCAGTCATCCTCCTCTCTTGGTTTAGTTGTGTCTTGAAAGTTTTCGAGCAAGAACGATGAAGATGAAAGCAGGTGGCTTCTTGAAGAGGGTAATGTCCGTGTTGGCATCCATGGCCAAGGCTAAAACTCTGGCTCTGAAGAGCAAGACCAATGCCTTGAGGACGCGGTTGATAATATTCTCTCTACTCGGAAACAAGAAGATTATGATGAGCTCCATTACTGAGAAGCTCCATTCTCTGATGGGGCAGCATGAAAAAGATCAAGAAGAAGCATTGGAATTGGAATGCTTAGATCAAAACAAGGCCTTAGTGTTCCATAACCACCTCGACTCTATGTCGCCCCTCCTCAATCCTACTCACACCGAGTTGATGGAGAATATTGTTGCAGAGGATGGCCAAGATAACATTATTGGCTATGTCTATGAAGAAGCTGGCGATGGCGAGGAGAAGTATCCAGACCTTACCCACTCGCTTTTTGACTCTGAAGGTGCAGAGTTTGAAGATTCAGGAGTGTCGGTGATAGATATGGTAAAGAATTCAAAGCAAGAAGGGGAGACGTTCAGCTTGGAAGACGAGATAGACCATGTGGCAGATTTGTTCATCAAGAGATTCCATCACCAGATGAGGCTGCAGAAGCAACTATCCATGAAGAGGTATCAGGAGATGCTTCAAGGGGCTACTGCTTAAAACTTCAAAGCCTTACAGCGAAGGTGCTTGTCAAGCACCATAAATGGTACTGAAAATACTCGTAAAACTACAGCCTGTGTTTTTATGGCTGCAACATCCCAAGTGCTGGAATGGGAATGGATAATTTTTTTTTTTTTTTTTGTAGATCTTGTAGTGTGTACTTGATGCTTTATAGCTCAATAATAAAACCAGAAAATCCAGATTCATCAGAGCATTTCCTTGTGATGGATACAACCAAAATCATATTCAAATAGAACGCAGTGGTTCCAAAAATAAATCTAAAAAGAATTAATGTCAATCACTCTCAACCCTTACAAAAGAATTAAAAGCAGTTTGTGTTTTATTATTGGTTTTATGCTGGTCACAGTAATGTTTATTGCCAGTAATAAATCAGGAGAACAAAACGAGAAATTGTCAAGATGATGATCCGTGAATTTCAAGTAAGAAATATGGGAATGGAGTTTAATTGGATGTTAAGAAAACCTAATATTTAATTACTTGTCAATAATCTTTCAGTTTTCTAGTAAACAGAATTGAAAGGCATCCTTACTTACCATTCTTTTCTTTATTAAGAATGCTTCCCTTTTTTTTAGTTTTATAAAAATTTAAAGAATTAATATCAGATAAATATTTTAATTAGTTCCCTTTTTTTAGAAAAAAAAAATTTGCTTATTATTATTCAATTTTATAGCACTGCAAGAGACTTAGGTTTTGCCATCAATGAGCGGTGGAGGCGGTGCGCCATTTTGAGGCGGTTTGAAAATGTGTTTTTTAAAATATTTTTTATATTAAAATGTATTAAAATAATATATTTTTTATTTTTTAAAAATTATTTTTTAGATAAAACGATTTAAAATATAAAAAAATTAATTTTTAATAAAAAATATTTTTAAAAAAACCGAATCTACGGTATCTTTTCAATGCCCAATTAAATTTTTGTTAATAACCATAGAAAGTGGGTGTAACTAAGCTCGTATATCTTGCTAAAAAGAAAAATAAAATAATTTTTTAACAATTTATTTTTTAACGATAGAAAATAATAAATAATCATTTTATAGGCTCAATCATCTAACAAGATCCACTCCAAAATATCAAATTAAGGGTAAAATTAATTGATTCTCCAAATTGATAAAGGGCAACATTGTAAACGATCTGATAGAGGAGGGATAGTTTTGTAGCTAACCTATTTTTTCCCTCAACATTCCCTTTGGGAAAGAAATAAAACTAAAACCTACCCTCCATTAATCCCCCAAGCTCTGGGTTTGGAACAATTAGGGTTTGAATAAATTGTCCTCTGCATCTGCCAAAACCGAACTGCGGACAACAAATCCAAATCGGTACGCATTCATTCTCTCTTTTCTTCTGTTTTTTAGTTGATAGAGAAGGGGGTTGCAAGCAATTTATTTACATATTTGTTTTTACGTTTTGGGTTTCATTCATCTATCTACGCCAAAGTGGTTGTTCTAATTTTTTTTCCACTTCTTCAATTCATGGGAGACGTTAACAGAGAGAATCAGGGCCGAACTTCAATGAGCACACCACTTGTTGATGGACTCACTGGTATCTTAATTTTCAGCTGCAATTTCTCACCCGATTGCTGATTTCAATTTTTATTTCTTCTTAATTGCAAATTGAGTTCAGATTTCTATAACCGGGTGTGTTCTGCTTCTTATTTAAATATCTTATGTTTGTTGGGTGTTTGTTTTTTTGAATTTAAGACTATACTACTGTTAGATTGTGGTTGAATGTATTTCGTGTTCTTATCCTTTAGTGTCTGAGGCTGCGGGAGATGATGTGAAAAAGACCTCTAGAGACCAGAGAGAAGCGCTGCCCGGGGAGCCTATATGTGTTGTTTGTGGTCGCTATGGTGAGTATATATGTGATCAGACTGATTCTGATATTTGCAGCTTGGAATGCAAACAAACTCTCTTAGGGAGGCCTGCTGAAACCCACCTTCCAGTTGGCCACCCACTTCCTAAACGACTGGCTGCAACTGATGAGTGCTTTTATGTTAGAGACTCAGAATCTCCTTTAACTAGCGATCAAACAGAACTGCTGAGGAGGAAACTTGAAATCCATGTGAAGGGAGACTCAGTTCCAGATCCCATTTTGTCTTTCTCTTCTTGTAATCTTCCTGAGAAACTCCTGCACAACATACAGACTTTAGGATATGACATGCCGACACCTATACAGATGCAAGGTATTGCGGCTGCTTTGACCGGAAAAAGTCTGCTTGCTTCAGCTGACACTGGCTCAGGGAAAACTGCATCCTTTCTGGTTCCTGTTGTTTCTCGTTGTGCGACTTTTAGGCATGGGAACTTATCTAAAAGTAAAAAGCCACTAGCGATGGTTTTAACTCCAACCAGGGAGCTTTGTATACAGGTTGAGGAACAGGCTAAATTGCTAGGAAAGGGTTTGCCTTTTAAAACTGCCCTTGTGATTGGCGGTGATGCCATGCCTAGACAACTGTACCGCATTCAGCAGGGTGTGGAACTCATTGTGGGAACTCCTGGTAGGCTTATTGATCTCTTAGCAAAGCACGATATTGAACTAGATGACATAATGATATTGGTCCTGGATGAGGTGGACTGCATGCTTCAACAGGGCTTCCGAGATCAGGTTATGCAGATTTTCAGGGCTCTCTCACAACCCCAAGTGTTGATGTATTCGGCTACAATGTCACAAGAGGTAGAGAAGATGGCAAGCTCTATGGCAAAAGATTTAATTTTTGTTTCCATTGGCCAGCCTAACAGACCAAGTAAGGCCGTGAAGCAGCTGGCTATCTGGGTGGAGTCAAAACAAAAGAAGCAAAAGCTTTTTGACATATTGATGAGCAAGCAGCATTTTCTACCACCATCAATTGTATATGTGGGTTCCCGAATTGGGGCAGATCTCCTATCTAATGCAATCACAGTCACCACTGGATTGAAGGCCCTATCAATTCATGGAGAGAAGTCTATGAAGGAGAGACGAGAGATAATGAAGTCATTTTTGGTTGGAGAGGTTCCTCTGGTTGTGGCTACTGGGGTTTTGGGTCGGGGAGTTGATCTCTTGGGCGTGAGACAAGTAATAGTGTTTGATATGCCCAATTGCATTAAGGAGTATGTCCATCAGATTGGGAGGGCATCGCGAATGGGAGAGGATGGTACATCTATTGTATTTGTTAATGAGGAGAACAGGAATTTATTTCCAGATTTGGTTGAAGTCTTAAAATCTTCCGGAGCTGTGATCCCTCGTGAGCTTGTTAATTCAAGGTATGTGAAGCGTTCTTTTCCTATGGGCAAGGGCCAGAGAAAGCGAAAGTATGGTTTATGAGTTTAATCTTTGTTATTTAACTGGCACTATTTGCTTGCCACACATGAAAAGTCTACTCTAGTGCTGCTTACTAAATTCCTTGGCCTTGCTGGGTGCATGGACCAAGGAAAACACACTACCTTGAGAGCAACTTCATGACTGCATAGTGGAGCAAGAATCCTTACCCTTGACTTTTCAAGGATGATGTTCGCAGAGGGAGAAGTGGCCCACATAAATATGCTATAGCCATGCAATATGTTGGTTGACGACTATTTCCGTAGTCCAAACTCAATTACTTTTTTCTGCTGGTTTGTTTGTTTGGTTTACTTGGTCATTCTAGGAGGACAAGGGACATTAAGAATTGGGTGAGAAGATGTGCTGATATTAATTCACCCCAAAGCAGTTGAGGCATGCATAATCTATGCTTTGTGGAAGCCACTCTCCCATCGACTGAAGCATTTTGATTTCTGGATGGTTTTTGGTGGCTCTGCTTGAAATACTGGGGCGGTTTCATTTTGTAATGAAAATATTTGCACGAATGATTTGGGTTCTAGCTGAGGACCTCAAGGCCCTGGCTCTGCGACTTTGAGTTTCTTACGTTTCCTAGTTGAAGGGACCACACACCTTGAATGATTGTGGTTTTCAGCTTGGTCCGGCATGGAATAGAGGCACATCTCTTGCAGTACTGAAGTAAAAAAAACCTGTAATGACGTGCTTCTATAGATAATTTACCTATGAAACAATGAAAGTAGCAACCAGAATATTTTGCATTGAATACAAATCTGGCTCGAACGTATTATTATGACTAGCATATAAGCATTTAGCCCCGGATTTGAGAGGTGGGGCCATAACAATTAGGTCCTCGTTGTGTTGTGTTGGCTTGACCTTTTCTTCCCTTCCCACGCTAACTGCTGCTAACAAAAAAAAAAAAAAACTGAAAATATCAATCAACAATTTATTGTGAATGGCAGTGGCAGTAATTATTAGATAAATATATTGAGATAATATTTTTTTTATTTTTTAAAATTTATTTTTATATTAAAATGATATGAAAATATTAAAAAATATTAATTTAAAATAAAAAATTAAATATTTTTAAAATGCAAAATCAATAATTCACAGCCGCCAAAATGGTTGATGCAGGAAGGACTGGCAAATCATCTCGTGGCCCATTATACTTGAAATCTAGTGCTAGCAGCGTAACTCAATGGGCCACCGCGTAACCCAAAAGAAGAACAGTTGCGCGCGGGTCCACACATCCAATACAAGATAAATTATATAAAAATCATCAGCTCGGGCAGACGCGTTACGTGGAAGATTTATCTTACCAGCAGTTGCTTGCTAACCTAATATAATTAATTATCACAACAAAAATTAATAATTAAATTTTAATAATCTCTTAACTTAATTCTCTGTTAATAAACTAAAAGCATGCTTGACAGTTTAAAATTACATTTCAAATGGTGCTCTAAAATATAATTTTTATTTATTTACTGTGTTTTTTAAAATTGTTTTAATATATTGATAGTAAAAATAATTTTAAAAAATAAAAGTATAAATATATATTTCTAAAATATAACACTCGGAAACGAATACCCGAAAATAAACGATATATTGTTTGTTTTGGTTTCAGGTTTCAACTCCCTCGCGAATAACACCATCAACCAACGACAACCGTACGATATCATCCAGCCATAAAAGTTTAATGAGTCAATGCTTGAAAATCTGCACATAATTCTAATCTCTTCATTTCCAGCACCAGATCATTTCACCAACACATACAGGTAACTTCTCTTCTTCTTCTTCTTCTTCTTCCACAACTCCATCTCTTTCTCCCATTATCAATTTCTTCTTTATATATATATATATATATATATATATATTATAATTGAACATCGACATGTTTTGTAAATCAAACAAATTTCTCTCATCAGATATACTGCCTCTTTATTTTTTTCTAATCTGTTAAATGTTAATGATTTTCTACCAGGCAGTTCAGTTGTCCTTGTGCCATAAGGTAGGTGAAGAAGGAACGGTTAGTGTTTGAGCCGTTTCAGCATGAGAAATGGGACATGGAGCGTGGGTGAATCTTCCAGCTCAACTTCCTTGAGCAGTCAGCATGATAATGAGGATGATCGGATGATTGCTCTTGTGTTAACCGAGGAGTATGCCAACCTAGATAGAGGAGTCGCTAAACGCCTTTCAAATCTTGCACCTGTTCCTGTAACTAACCCACTTTTCCATTAATTAATAAATGCCTTTTTTTAATCTATTTAATTAATGATTCTCTATCTATTTTTTTCAAGAAGAGTTTGTGCAATACTCGTAGAATTAGAAAATGTCCGTGAATTGTTTATGATTTTGCATGATCGATCTGTTTCTCGGCTTTGATAAGATTTTAATTAAATGTTCAGCATGTTCCGCGGATAAATTCCTACATTCCCAACCTGAGCGACGCCAGTTTGGATCATCAAAGGCTTCTTCAAAGGTATGTCCTGCATTTGGTAACCAATCGCCAAAAGGCAGATAAAATGTCGTTTTCTTTTGGTTCATGATTAGGATAAATGACAGCACTCATACACTTGCATGGAAATGTTTGAATTCTTACTTCTAGGTTTAATGAGAAGTTATTGATTCTCATTTGGAAGGAAAGCACAGCTTTTAAATATAGTACTGAGAGGGAGGGGGGTGGGGGGGTGGTAGGCTTAGAGAAACTGCCAGTTTATGTTCTGAGAGTTCAGCTCGGGTAAAATAATTGGTAAATCTCACCGACTAGCTTCAAGCCTTTAGTATTTTACACTGGAGACTGTTCAGGATATCAAATAGAATTTTCCTTTAAAACAGTACTATTTAGTTTGGGGTCTCATTGGGTTAATGCTAGAGTTTGTTATTATGCAGATGCTCAGAGATAATGTGTTTTTTATGTTTTTCTTTCAGGCTAAATGTTTATGGTTTATGTGAAGTGAAGGTTTCCGGGGATGGAAATTGTCAGGTATGTTGACTTTAGAAGTCACGTGGAAGTGTTTTCTCGCTCTTGGCCTGATGGAATTGATTTCTCCCTTCTTGATTTATTGCAGTTCCGTGCACTTTCAGAGCAGATGTACAAGTCACCTGAGCATCACAAGCATGTTCGAAAGGATGTTGTGAAACAGGTGGGGGTTCTTTGATGTGCCTAATAGATTTCTTTGAAAGGTGGATTTGGTTCATTAAAATCAGAATTAAATTGAATTGGGGCTTCTAATTTCAAACCTTTTCATGTGATCTTAGTGCTTTTGCTAAGTGAAGAACCGAACCAACCTCTTGTTGCAATACAGTAAAGGAATGATAAATAAATGTTTGATGGGATTTAAACTTCGTAGTCTAAGAACAGGACTTTGAGGGGAGGATGAAATGGCCATTAAGGACATCATGTTCGCTTCATTATGGGCACATGTCACATCCCTTTCCTCTGGCCTTGCTGCTGGTGCTGCTAAATTCCAACTTTAGATCCATGCCAGTAGTTCTGATGTTACCACCATTACTGCCACCTCATCTCTCGGCCTCTTCCCCATATTGTGCAATGTGTTGTTTCTCATGTGTTAGCAGCACGCTTGAGTTGCAATGACCAGCCAGCCTCTAAGTTGCACAATTACCACCAGCACCTTCCTTCAAAAGTAAGTGGTAGTTTGCCATTTTAACTACTTTAGGAGGATTCCGTCTGGCAGGTTCGGTGCAGGCATGATACCATCGCTACCTTATCGTCTTTGGCACTCAACCAGACTAGCACTGCACCGCATTACCTCAGCATATCAAACTGCTTGTAATCTCCAAACATCTGATTGTCAAGTCAGTCACCTTCTCGCTGACAGGACAAACACCCACAATGCAGCACCTTCAGTCATCTCTATGTCTTTCATGCCTCTAGTTTCTCACTGCTGCTACAACCAACATCATGTGCCTCTCATTAGACCAGGACCACTTTCTCCTTGTACAATTTTGAAGATCCTAACCCAACTGCCATTTCACGCTGCAATTTTCTACAAATCTCAAGCATTTTGAAGAAGAATCTCATAACTAAGATAGCTCTTCCTCATAGCAAAAATATTTCACACTCATGTCTAGTTTCAAGATCTGCAATTGAGTACAAATGCACGGTCTGACATAGAAAGTTCTATATGTTTGACTCAACACGATTTAGTCTAGCAATAGCAAAAGAGGTTAGCCATCTGTCAAGGCAAAAGACTCAACAGTGAACACTAATGTTATTTTACCTTTTCTTTTGGTTCATTTTCCTGTTTTAGCTGAAAGAGCACCGCTCGTTATATGAAGGCCATGTCCCGATGAAGTACAAACGTTATTGCAAGAAAATGGCAAAGTATGCTTACTTAAGAATCATTTACTTTTTGTTGCAATTGACCTGTACTTTGTGGTTGCATCTACTTTGTGTTTTAGTTTTATTGTTAGTGATTTCAGTTTCTTCTTGTAATTAACTGCCTAATGCAGGTCTGGTGAATGGGGGGACCATGTTACCTTACAAGCAGCTGCTGATAAGGTCAAGTATCTTTTTTTCAAACTGTTATGAGTTCCTTCAGTTCACTAATTTCATAATTATGATGCATCATTGGGGTGTTAGAGGACTAGACCATTGTTTTAACATTCTTTACTTGAAATTATTGTGATGAGAAACGTGGAGACTGTATTCAATCATGTTGGTCTCAGTTGCATTTTCTCCTTTGGAGTTGCTGCTTTTCTTTCTCCTTGATTTTACCTATATCAAGAGGTAAACGTAGTCGATCGGACTGAAGGTTGATAAGCTACCCTTTAATTGCAACAATTTTGTGGCTTCTGGAATACAGTTATTCAGCTTCTCATTCATGAAGTACTTTAGTAATCATATGGTTATCTATTATTGGGTAAAGGGTTGATGGAATATGACAATATAGCGGAGGTAATACTGCAAATAATAGCATTTCCTCCCTTCTAATTTAATGTAATTTAAATCCGCTTATCAAACCTGCACTTGAAATATTGGTGGGTGGGATTTAAGATTTGGGTGTTTTATGACAGCTTAATTAATAATAATAGCATAGAGACTTCTCCCTCACTTTGATTCTCTTGTGCTGTCTAGGACTGACTTTGTGCTTGTTTCACCATAGGATTGATTTTATACAAGATGTTGATGTTGAGATTGTTTCAGGGCTTCCATTGTCAAATCTGAAACAAATATCTTGTTGTGTTGTTTTATGTAGCATGGGATCACAGTCTTGCACTAAATAGAATATAATTAGAAATTAGTAATGGATCATGAAATATGCACCTGGAGAAATTAGCCATTGGATGTCCAAGGGAAACATTTGGTTAAATATCTGGTGGAACAGTAGAAATTGTCGTACTGCAATTCTTTAAGCCTGGAACAAGGAAGAAAAAAATGTTATTTTTATGGAATGGATTGGTAAATATTTATTTTAATAAACACATGCACTCCAATGCTTAAGAATGGTGCAAATGTCTTCTGAAATTTTGTCAAGTTATATGCCCCAATTTCCCTGTGAGCTTCACTTTATGATATGCTGCTAAAGTTGTACCATTTGGCATAATTCAGCACCGCTTTTTATTATATTTCTGGTTTTTAATATGCAGTTTGCTGCTAAGATATGCCTTTTGACATCTTTTAGAGATACCTGTTTCATTGAAATTATGCCACAATACCAGCCACCAAAACGAGGTAAGAACTGCCTCTGTAAGCTGTCGTAAAACCTCTGATATTGTTGAACATTCCACTCGCATTACTTTGACAGAGAATTAATTCTATCTGCAAGTCGGAATTTTTGAGAATTGAGTTTGTATTCAAATTAAAACCTTTATGATTCAATCCAACTGACTTCTGCAGGATTTAATAATTTTTTTGCTTCCTGCAACTCAAGAGCAGGCAATAAAAGCCTATCGGCTCTGAAAAATAAATTTAGTAGCCCATCTATTTGAATTAAAAAAGAAAAAAATAATAAAAAATTACAGGACCTTAGCCCATGTATGTGATTCCAATGTGCACTTCTGGCTAATTTATCAATGTTGTTGGATACGAAGTAGCAAAGATATGAAGAGGCCTTATAGCTCTAAATTTTGAATTTGGGAAAGCATTTATCTTTAAACATTGTATTTTTACTAAAGATGTTATAAATGCCTTGATGAACTTGGTACTTTTACCATCCTCGTTTACTTTTAATTCTTCATGATGCAGAGTTGTGGTTGAGTTTCTGGTCCGAGGTACACTACAACTCATTGTATGAAATCCGAGGTTAGTTTAAAAAATAAAACTTAATTCTCTTAGGTGTGATATTCGAATGGTTTTGTGGTCTTAAATGAAAAGGACCAATGTGATTTTGTACTAAGATGCCTGGTTCCAATATCAGATGCTCCTGTTCCACAGAAGCCAAAGAAGAAACACTGGTTGTTCTAGATGAAGCCGAGACTGTTGATTTTGGTATAGCAATTGGGATCATTTATAAAGATTTTTCTACTGCACATAGTTTTGCTACATATTGTGTTACATCTTCATTATTTCATATCTTTCTTATAGGAAATAAATTGTTTATCTCTTGTAAAGTTATTGATTTTGTTTTGGGTTTTAAGAGGACATGCCATGACATTTTCTAACTATTGATGCATTGGGATAGGGCTAATATATTATTATCGACTCGTTATAGTGTCCCTTTCCATTCCTTATCGTCTCAAATAGAAGTTCTGGTTTAAGTCATCAATTATGCTTGCTTTTTTTTTTTTTTTAACAGGAATATTATTTACATGCTCTTGTTAATTTGTAGTGGATCACTGGATGTTATAAAATAGATAGCAATATATCTAAATTCTAATGAAGGGTTATCGGAAACAAACCTAGAACAAGCAGAAATCAAAGAATTAAGAGCTAGAGTGGATAGCAAGATGAGGAAGGGGAGTTTTATTTGTTTTTAATTTGCTTTGGTGCAAGATCCACTTATATTGCTCAGGCTGTATCTGTTTTGGGATTTGGGAGTTGCGTCTTGTTTCTAGCATTTTAAATATACCAAACCATGCGGATCGCTGGAATCCAGCTTCTATTTGCAGAGACGATCAGGTTAGTGAGTGGTAAGCATGCACACAGGTCAGATCCTAGGCAAAACACGTTCTTCTTAGTCCTCCTATAAGATTATTTATTTATTATAGAGAGATTAATCGGAATCCATTCTTAAATTCCATAAGCTCCCATTAACAACATTGATTAGCATTTGGTTGCTTCCATGTTTTGCTGGTCTCCATCTCCCAGAAGGAACAGAAAAACTAGCTGGTGATGTGCCCCCAGATTAGCCATAAGTAAATTATTCACTAATTAACAGCCTGGTGCCTCTTTGGCGTTGCTTGACATGGTTTAACTGTATTTTAAAAATTCTTGATTTTTTTTAGTTTTATTATTATTTTTTATGTTTATAGATTATTTTGATGTGCTGATATTAAAATTTATTTTAAAGTGAAAAATATTTTGAAAAACAATATATTATAACTTACTTATATATATATATATATATATAGTGTCAGTGTGTATCCCTTCCATGTTATCTCATTGATAAAAGCAATTCACACAACCAGCTCACGTGCTCTGATCCATCTATTGTCATTAATTATTTATTCCTTGATTTCCTCTTTCGGTGGATTGATTGAGCATTCCGACCACATTAGTTTATGTTAAGATTAAAGGATAACAGGATACAGATTTCTAAGAGAGTAATGGAACTGGTCCTGCTCTGTAAAAAATCTATACTTTCACTTTAGTCCCTCTACTTTTTATTTAAAAAATTCTTATTTGTTATCATTGAGAAACTTGTCCCTCTATACAAATTTTTCTAAAAAGGAAAAAAAGGAAGTCGTTTGTCTTTGGAACTTTGCTAAGGCGACGTAGAAAACTTGTCTCGTGCACATGAGAAGGCCAACCGAATTCAGGGGACCAGACAGTGGAAGGCAAGGCAAGGCAACCACCGGCCTGGCTGTTCTGGTGGCTGCTACTTGTATACGTGCCCAACTATGCATGGACCTCTCTCTGCAAACAAAAGATAGAGCTTACAGCTACACCACCACGTGTGGCCATGACATGTTCATTCATAGACAGAATTCGGGCTTTCCTTTCCA
>Ga0325404_1005033_pt1 | contig 13960 bp, 16 predicted proteins | sample PopdelMetagenome_18_FD_205664 | JGI IMG/M metagenome (GOLD analysis project Ga0325404, IMG submission 205664) | Populus deltoides microbial communities from Bellville, Georgia, United States - Xylem-Control-R1 | ecosystem: Host-associated > Plants > Phyllosphere > Stem > Wood/Secondary xylem... | reverse complement strand
TAATACAGAACTCTCATTTTATTATTTCTTTTTATGTATTTGCCAATGAGCTTGAAGCCCCATTAATGCCACATGACTATTTCATAAAATAAAATGAGGTAAGCAGAATTTCCGTACGGCATGAGGCTATTTTTAGTTGGCAAATTTTATTTTTTTTTTTCGAGTCTTGACAATGACAAGAGGACACAGGGAGGGAGGAGAGCAGTTGATGTCTAAAACCACCAGATACGCCTATGATACTCGAAAGAGAAAAAAGCAATCTTGTCTTTTGGATAAATGGCGGATTACAGAAAAATCTAGATCAAATGGTCTATTTTGTGGAACCAAGGATGAGGATTCTCTAATCTCTAGCTTATCTTTTGATCTCGATCCATCCCATGAAGATGCTGCCATGAACTCGTTTCGCGTTTCGCGTTCTGCTAGCAGCTTCATGCTCTAAAGAACCACCACGACACAGCACCAAGCAAACTGTCAACCTGCAGACATACAGAATCCAGCAAACGAAATGTAAGAGCAATTGATAAGAGGATGAACTCCGATAGAGAAAGCAGCACTTTATGTTGTCACCATGACCACAGACGACGAAGAAAAAGAAAAGGGAAAAAGGTTATTTATCAAAACACCATTCTCCCCATCCTCATCTATCTGTGGAGTGCGGACAATAATGAATGGAGAAAATTGAGGGAGATGCACTTCGTTTTTTCCATCATATCATTAAAATTGACAGCCTTTTTTCTATAACATAATCTCCGGCTGACGAAAGTCTCCCGACGATTCAGATTTTCGGAGGACAGTTTTTTACGCCGGTGTTCACTTACTGTTTTGATAGAGGAGAAGATGTGTTCTCTCCGAAGAAAGAAACTGTCTTATAAACAAATTTATTTTTATACAATCTTAATCTCAGAAAATATTATGATAAAAAATAAATGTTGTTTTCACACTTGTCATAACAAAAGATACTGTAATAAGATGATCAATGGTCACAGTATCTGTTAGGGGAAAAGAATTGCATCCCAAGCAAAGAAGTAACACCGAGGACAGTGATCTTTAAGTTTAAGAGCACAAAAACAGGAAGGGGAGGTTAGGTTACATGTCGGGAATATGGATCCATAACGTCAAGCATGATTGCATGAATTAAATGCTGACAGCCTAATACTATTTTACGCAGTAACGATAAAAGATTAAAAGCATTGATTTGAAGAACTGACACTGCCATTTACATATCATTTTCACAAGTAATTTGTTGGAAACTACTGAAACTAGATTTAAAGACGCCCATTGCAACTGTTTGCATCTGGCTTAACCAGCTACTTCGGACTACAATAATGAGAATCGCTGGATATAAATGTAAAATTTATGTGATGTCAGTACTTCTGGAAATATACATGGCAGGAAAGTAGCCTGTAAACTAGGGCAACGGGAAGCATGTTACATTGCATTATATCATCATAGGCTGCCTCCTTCGCCCAGTGCACACCATGTGCAGAAGGTTGAAATTTGGGATCTGTTTAGATAATCCTCCACTAACGGGAAAGCGTACTTTGTTTCTTTTCTTCACCTACTCTTTTCCCCCAGGAATAAATTAATGTAGAAACCTGATCGGGGTAGTTTCAGAAACCAAAAGGTGATTGTTTTCTGCTTCCACCTTCTCCATATTGTTCGTTCCATTTCCTCAGCTCGTTCATACTAGCTGCATCGAAGGAAACTGAAGGCCCCACCTATAAAACAAGTAATAGATATCAATCTACATAAAAATTCCATAATCTCAGCATGAAGGAGAATGTATATGGTTTCACCGCCTGGCTATATTCTTTGTATCAAACTGCTAAGAACAGTCAATTAACCAAATTGTTACCTTTGCTTTTGACTGAATGAAATCATTCAAATTAAGTGTTCTTAATGCAGGAGCTGCACCATTCTTGCCGCCCTGTAGAAAAAGTGACCAGAGGGAAAAAGAGTAGAGTCAAATACTTCGCCACAAATCAGAAGTAAAAATGACTTCAGGCAACACAAAAGGTACGAAGAATTCAAAGTTTGCAGCTGGGGGGAGGTTTTCAGTGGAAGGGGACAGGATGCACACGTGATACAGTAGCAAACACCAAAGGTATTTCTGATGTGCTTTGCAAGTGCATTTGGGGTGGGGTCTAAAGTTCAGGAATCAGGATAACTTCTGCCGTGTAATCTTAATAGAAATCAGTGAAATATTTCCGCTAATTTACAATTTTCACACTGTATACAACAAACAATGAGCATTACTTAAAACTAATTATATTAAAAGGAACAGTTTATTATTTTTGTTGCATATGGCACAACCTCTTGCACACCAGCATTATATTGTTTTCTTATAAATTGAGCTAGTCATTAGTAGTTGATGAAGGAAACTTCCATCGATAATAAGTTCTCAAAAAGGCAGGGGAAAGGGAAACGTGGCAGAAACATGAAATTGTTTTGCATGAAAAGACTATTTATATTCACTTTTTGTAGCTAACCAAACAGGTGCCCTAGTTTCAAAATGAAAATGACATGACCAAACGCAAGAGCGCACAATTAATATCAAAACACACTGCCAAGAATAAGCATTCAAACAAAACCAGACACCTAGTGTGCACAGGCCCCGGTATTAAAGGAAGCAGTGTACATCATGAAAAAAATTATTAAACTCAATCACCTTTTCTTCTTCTAAAAGTTCTTCGACTGGTCTATATGCTGCAGCAATACATAGGTTCTGAAAAAAAAAAATTTGACACGGTCAAGGCACTATATTTTTTCCAAGAAACTCAAAATTTGACATTCGGAGCAACCATTACTGCATTACCTTCAAATCACTTCCAGAGTATCCCTCGGTTGCATTTGCAAGTTTGTCAAACTGGAAATCAGGTTCTAAATTTTCTCGACTCAGAATTATTCTGAGAATCTTCGTACGATTTTCAGCATCTGGTAGGTCCACGAGTATTCTATAGGCAGTGATATAGCATAATTTTAATAGAAACATTATAATTGCTTTAAATAGCAGCAGACATGACATCTGGAAACATGGAAAATATAACTTCTAAAACCAGCAAAGCACACAACATATGGATACATGGAAAATATGATATCTATAACCACCAGATAGGCTGCAATACTCAAAATGACAAGCAAATTCATATAGCAAACTTGCCTTCTAGGTAACCGGCGGATTACAGCATCGTCAAGATCAAATGGTCGATTTGTGGCACCAAGGATGAGGATTCTCTGGCTATCTTTTGATCTCATTCCATCCCACGCTGCCATGAACTCATTTCTCATTCTTCTAGTAGCTTCATGCTCGAAAGAACCACCACGAGCACCAAGCAAACTATCAACCTACACATGCAAAATCCAGTAAATGAAATAGCATTCCCAATGTAAGAGTAATTGAATCCAGGGGTGTTTAGGAATGTCAAAAGAAAGCCATGTTTGCACTGTATATTGTCAAAATGACCACAAACCTATATCCATGAAGAAAACGAAAAGGGAAAAGAAGATTATTTATCAGAACACCATTCACCTCATCATCACACAAACATCTACAGGCAATAAAAGGAAGAGAAAAATAGAGAAGGATGCAATTTGCTTTTTCCAATCATTAAAATTGTGAACAATGATACTCCATTCGTGGTTGCATATTAGTATGGATTTTGTATTAGGTTTACCCCTTACGCAACGAGCCATTGATTTTATTTTTGTTGTTGTGGACAGGTTCTCGAAGATGACCCCTTTCATAGCCTGTCGAAAGACCATGGATGTATCCTAAATAACCTACCCATACTTCAACGAGGTGGTTCTTTTACATGACATTCCTAGATTCATCACTTCGATAAAGATGAGAGAAGTTTATGAGTCGCTATTATATAAATGGCCTAGCAAATGCTTTTATAGACTAGGAGGACAGGTCTATTCCCAAGAGAAGGCCTTGTCACGTCTGACTAGGTTAGCACATTAAAACTAAGATAATAGGAGATCCAACAATTGATCCAGGCTTAAATTTTCCTAGTGATTTTACAAACAATTTTCCTATAAAAAACTACTGTGTTGCTTATCGGGCCGATAGATCTTCAAGAATTACGCATAGAAGTTGTTGTTTGAGCCAATTTTGTTGTTTTCCTAGCATTTTTCATATTTATTATTTTTATCTTGGATTGCATTTTAATTTCCTAAATGTTTTCGGACTTTAGGTTGTTTCTTGTAAACTTTTTAAAGAGGCAATAACCATACATTTAAATTATAAAGAATAAAATTGCAAATTTAGAATTCTCATCTGCATCTGAAGCCTCACCAACATTGGAATTGAAGGGTTTAGATTAGGAACTGGAAGAGAAGATAAGGATGAAGATTGTGAAGATAACTTCCATATTTCCCTGGCATTTTTATAGCAAGAAAAAGAAGCGAGATAGATTTGTTTCTGGATACTTTTTGTGTCCTACAATAGATTTTTTCTATTGTTCACATCCTACCTTTTACTAAGGGTAAAAATTGTAAACTGCACGGTATCATATCATGAATTTAAATTTAGAAGTAAAAAGTCGGTTTCTTCATGCTAATGCAGCAGTTTATTTCACTGCAATTGTCAAGTGTGTGGGCACGCACACACCCACACATGCACGCCCACACTGAAAAAGGAGAAACTAACCTCATCAACAAATATAATGACAGGAGCCAGCTTGCTAGCAAAGGAGAAGAGAGCCTTGGTGAGCTTTTCAGCATCTCCGAACCACTGTCTCAGGAAACAGGAAAACATTAACATGCAGAAACAGAGCGACAAATGACTACACAAACTGAAACTGCTCGGCAAAATCAATCATGATTGAATTTAGAACCCAATACGTTTGTATAGAAGATATTTGTTACTGACAAAACTACAAAACTACAAACTTATACAAATCAGTGCTAATTTTGTGACCTTGATTATTGTAGGCAAGAGAACGTGAAACACGGCTAAGGTCTACATCTTGGAACTTAAACCTAAATAAGTGGATACAGCATTAATTTCTTAATGTACCTTTGAAGTAAGAGTTGAACCAGTAATACTGATAAAGTTTGCCTCTGCCTCTGTGGCAAGTGCTTTGGCAAGAAGGGTTTTCCCAGTTCCAGGAGGTCCAAAGAGCAAAATTCCTTTGCAAGGCTGGAAAAGGCTTTACAAAATCACACACTGAAAAATGGCTAACAAGGATTGTGCATATTAGGTGTAAAATCAGTACCCGCAACAAATTTCCCCGAGAGAAAAGTTCTGGTCTCCTCATAGGAAGAATGACGAGTTCATTCAAAGCCTTCTTCACATCTTCAAGAGCACCTACATCATTGAATTTGACACCAATTTCACCCGGAGCTACCACAGCTGAAACAAAGTTGCTTTCATACTCATCCATGGCCACATTCTGCTGATATTTCTATTCATTAGCGATGAGCATATAATATGTAAAGCTCTCAACATTCTCAAACCATTGAGAAGACCGAATTGTTACACATGCCTTCAGATTCTGTGATGGCTTTTCAGATATGGTTTCTTGCTCCTTCAACCTCACGATTGCTATCTCAAGGCTTTCCATGAAAAGAATAGGTATCAGCTTTAACATCCCAAAACTTTGACTAACATACAAGCATGAGGTAGGTATACCTTTTACGAGGCAAAGACAACTGGTCCCCCTTTATGCATGGGAGCAGGCAAGATGATAAGTAATGATTCTTCGCCCAGCCAATAACCTTTTCAGCCTCTGCAAAACAAAATGACATGTCAATTTACAGATCCAAAAGGTGTATCAGAAGAAGAAAAAAATTGTTCAACCTTCATTTGTAAAGTTGAACTTGTCAAACTAGTTAGGCTTGTAAACGTTTTTACAAACCAAAGGTAAAGGTTATCATATTGATATTTAGACTTTTTTTCTGGTGAAGAAAACTTTCATTCCTTAAACTTTGATTTGTAAAATTGAGCAGCTACTTTTTTTCCCTAAAAACTTCAGAGTCAACATACAGATTTTGTGATGTTAGATACCGAACCAACAGTTTGATAATAAGCAGAAAAAAGCTAAAAATATGTTATTTTCAGTTTCTTACCCCGCTTTGTTAGAATCAGACCATCAGTGTTAACGTGCAATAGGTCCATGCATGACATCTCATTTTCTTCGAGAACCTGCATTAGAATTATATCAGCAAATTCCAAAGACAAATGGTGCACAAAAGCATGGGTATCAAATTACCTAGTGCAACTTGGAATTTAAAAAGTCCACTCCATCTAACAAGTAAAGCAACTATAACACTGCCATGGTGAAACAACTTTTTACAGTGAGTCCCTACCTTGTGCAGTTCATTTAAATTACTCCTCGATATAACAATTTTCCTGTCCTCTTCAACCTGTTTATTGAATGTTCTAAGAAGATCTTCCTCCTGTAAGCAGCAGGCAAAAAAATATACAATCAAAATGATTAAAAAAAACAGAGAGATAAAGCCACATCAGAAATATAGTAAAGCGCTAGATCTCATCAGGACAGAAGCCAGTGCAGTTTGACAAGAAGGATTTCATGTTCCAACCCTGCCATCTAAACCTCAAAGTAAGCTTCAGTCATGATCTCACTAGACACCCAGTAAAAACATGCTACCATCACAATTTCCCTCAAAGGAAAGCACATTTACTTAAGCACAGGCAGACCTGCAAAAAACACTTTTGTTCCATTCTAGGCATTAAATGGCATACATTACATTTTCATAAAATTGTGTGGGTTAACTAATTGGCTCCAAATTTAACATTTGGTTTGTGTAGAACACTGATCACTCGTACACATACACACTTATTGAGGTCTAAACCATACATTAAGGGATCCCAAGAAAGAGGAGGGGGCGAGGTAAGAAGGAAAAAGTAAAACAAAAACTTGAAAAACAAGACAGTATTACAACTGCAGTTACTCTGGAATACAGTATGCGTCTTTTCGTTTTTTAAAACATATCAGAATACAGAATAAACACAACAGTCATACCTTTGGGGGATTGAGGCACAAAATATTGGTGAAGAGCTTGTATATGTCATTTTCATTGGATCTCTTTGCCCCTTTGAGTCCCTCGGTGAGATGCGTCAAGGAGAGAGGCTGGAAATTAAAATCAACTTTGGGTTAATTACATAGAAACAATAGCAAAGCTCAAAGCTGCCTTTGATAAATATGATACTAATCTTAAGATTTTCTTTCAAATTCTTAACATTTTAGAAGTTTTGCAAGCCTTACCAGCTTTGCCAGATGACCCAAATTTGGGAGAACCATTGTCTGTTGAATATGAGATTCAAAGGAAAAAGATACAAATGAGAAGAAAATGGAGTGAATGTTATCCACAGCTTGAAAAACAATTGAAAGGGAATCAAATGCTTCCAACGTGTATGTATGTGTATGGGTGCATATAACTTGATAAACTTTTGAAACTTACAAATCTTTCTTTCTCCTTTGACCCTGTTTCAGCTTTGTTCTGTCCACAAATCAAAACAACAGGTCCTGGTAATTGGTCAAACATTTCCTGCACCTTGCTTACAAAATCCTTGTGGTTTGACTTGGGAACCACCCTAGACAACCACTGTGAAGAATCTGCAAAATAGACAATAATGGGTTGCATGGAACACAAAACCTGCAAATTAGGGAAGACCAAAATTAATCTTAACAGCAAAATCAAGACGAGTAGCAATGGACAGCAAAAGAAAATATCAGACAATAATACCTCACACAGAACCTCCATCGCAATATAGCAGTCTTCTGTCTCAGTGTCAGGATCATGCTCAATATCCTTAGCTGTACATCAGCCAAAGTTCGGTTATTTACACCCATGCAAACACAGGCCACATATATAGTTAAAGGGGTAAGCCAGGTTTTAAATTTCCAGATTGGGCTTTTTAATTCAAACATCCAAATGCTGCTTGAACACCTCATACAATTTTCATAAAGCTGATGACCTTAATCAACTATAACCTCATTTTGATTTAAGTAGTTACCGATGCAAGGAATTACCATCTATCCAACAAACTGGTGCTTTTGCAGGCTGCTCTTGGAGTTTCTCATCTTTCTCTCCTTCATTTGATTTGTTATCTTTACCAATATCCAAAATAACAGCGACTTGATCTCCATTCATCTCATATACTTCCCCACGTTGACCACTTGATAAAGGCCTGAAAACATAACGCTCTCTGATCAAAAGTTCTGCCTGCCAATGTCATGAGCGCAGGAAATATGAAAGTGCATGCACTCTAATGTCGATTGAATTAATGTTCCTCCAAAGCCTATAACAAAAATTTTCTTAGGTTTGTTAGTCCAAGTAAATGAGTAAGTCTAATGAGACTAAAGGTGATCTTATGCTGTTTTAAGAAAAATAAGAGCTTATATCTGGTTAAAGGTATTGCAAAGATGATTTATGGTCAGAATAACTTATCACAAGTTTCACTTGACATGAGTCCAAAGCATAGCATGTAAGGCCAAATCATAACATATGCTGAAGATCATGCACTACCTCATAAAGTTGACATTTCAGTGTTAGAAGACAAAGCCTTAGAAAAGCAAAAGACTTTTTATTTATTCACCACTCTTTCTACACTTTCAAACAGTCAAATGTAATAAATCAACACATCTGAAAGCTTCTGCATTTCCGTGGGGCATCTGAACTTGAATGAAACAGGGTAAGCAATGCTGCAAAATATTGAGACAGCAGCAGGCCACTTTATGACCTAAATCTAGCAAGCACCACCAGATGGGCAGCGCCAACAAATGATCATCTAGAATAGTGTACCAAGAACACACTGCTGGTCAATGAAGACTCCACCAGAATCATCCACTCTACCTAACTCTACCTAGGACAATAGTTGTTTCTTAACTAAGTAAATGAATATTGACCAAAAGCTGTTTTGCTAATCAATTCAAAAGTGCTGATACTATACAACTTTGTGTGTTGTCTCATCCATCTATATGCTGCAAATTTGCTAAAAGGAAATTATCAGTTTCCTACATATGTAGGCAAACATACATTACTTGAGTTTCTTTTTTACGTTAAAAATGGCATGCAAGTATTACCAGCATGACCAGTGATGTTTTTAAGCCTCCTTAAGCATCTATATGTTTGCTTAAATTTGTTAAGTATGTAGATAATTGTGTCTTTATTGCTGTAAGTTCCTCTGAACTTAATTTTTTCTCTAAATATCAATACGTGGAATCCCTGGTGTAAAATATTTGAAATGCTTCGGGAAAAGAAGATGCGGTGGATACTTAAAGTGCTTGACAAAAGTTACCGGGTTAGGTCCCCATCCCAAACAATTAACCTTTAAAAGAAAATTTATCATGATTAGCAGGGTAGTTGGAGAATTTTCTGAAGGTAGGAACCATGCTGAGTAGTTGGAACTGGCATTTAACATGCAAGTACTTAACTGTTTAATACAAGATAACAAAACATCTACGCTTGCTCTCTAGAATGGACCAGAGTAGGAATTGATAGATCCAGGACACAAAAGCAGAAGCACATGTCAAAATGTAAGAACCTCTAATATCCCCAGGTCTGTGAAACATGAAATATCACCCACCAAAGAAAATAATTCTGTGTGGTACAGTATTCACAAAAGAGAAAGCAGAAAATGAAAGGAAATGCCTTGGTGAATTGTATCCTGACAGAAAATGAAGCCACCAAGGACAGAAGCAGCTCCAATAAAATGTCAACAGTGCAATGTCATCTATATCAACGTTCACAATAATTATCACATTTGAATTGGGTATAGCTCAATAATTTTTTGAAACAAGCATTGCCTTTTTCAGCTACTTTACTTCATCAAGGTGTTCAGTGCAAATTTTTTCAAAGGAATATCCTTAGCAGACAAGTAAAGAGATTGGGGAGAGCTCTTTTGTTCTAATTTTTGTACCACAATCAACCTCTCCTAACTTTCCCCCATCTATCAACAGCAAAAAAAACAGTGCCATCTATGTGGTTTGGTTCTGCACAACAGGACAACTAACCGACCCACCAGCCACTGATAGTGGTATAAGCATTTTTCAGACCATCAGATATAGGTATCTTCCCCAATATAAACCTGTGATGTCAAATTTTATGTGGTTGATGAGGTTAAGCACAATGATTGTTTTTAAAAAAAAAGGACCAGAATACCCTCTGACCATGATACCCGTGGTCTTAATAGTCATGTATCAAACCAATCATTTGATTGCCACCATCTTATTTTCAAATCTGAGCCTTTCACAAATAAGTGGTTTTGTTTGTTTTGAATACTGTTATTGTATTTCTGCATCTAACAATTTGTATTTTGTATGCATGGTCAGGACAATTTCCAGTCTTTATTGTTTTTTAGTTTTTTTTTCGCCTTATTTTGGTTCTCTTTTCTTTTTGAAAGCATGTGATTTGTTAAGAACAGCACACATACACAAGCAACAAATATAATGTATAGCAAAGCAGCGAGTCAAACTCTTAGATCTGTAACAGGTCCTTCAATGGATCATTGAATGATCTGCATCCTTGTATGTATGCATTTTGAAAATATTTAATTATGACATTGAAATTTCTATTTTGCTAATGCCTAAAATGAGGAAAGATCTATTATGTCTTAAATGCGACAAAAGGGAGATAAAGAAATAGTACCTATCATCAGCCTCAATGCGTATGGATGGCCCCACGTACTTCACCCGATCCCCTAATAAAAGATGACAAAGCAAAGATAAATGGATGAATGGAGAAAACCATAAAAAAATGTCAAACTTCCTTTTTTTAAAAAAAATCAGCAATGCGAAATGCCTAAAATCAACAATAACACAATAATACTGTAAATATTGCTATTTAAATTTGTTCAAATTGAACATGAAAACCATCAGAATTCAACAACCATCGTAACATAAAATAATCCAAGCACGGCCATGATAGCATCTTCACTCAAAATCATGCAGCAGCTACTACTACTACTACTAGAAACATTACCACCACAAACAACCTGCAAGGACTGCCTTAAAAAATACAAAGGAATGGAAACAAAGCTTATCAGAGAAACATGTTTGCACTTATTTGAAAAACAGAAACTAGTGAAAGAATACATTGGCAATTAGGGAAAAAACATGTTACAGAGCATAGTTCTAAAATGGAAAATAAATAAAAGCACAGTGTAAGGATAGTTGGAAAAAAGTTACCTTTATTAAGTGGCTTTTTGAGGGTCTCAGAAGTGTCTTCAGCCTCATTCTTTGAGGGCTCAGAGGAACTGTCACATTCTCCAGAGACTCTCTGCCATAATATGAATACACAATCAGAAAGTCTACCATGCTCTTCATTAAAAAATAAAAATTCTGATAACCAGAAATTAGGAAATATTTACAGTTTGCCACGGCTGTCCACAATCCACAAAATAAAAATTAATTATGAAAAATTAGAAAGCAATAAGTTTTAATTGAAAAAATTTGACAGCAGCCATAAGTTCATAAAGGTCCATAGCAGCAAAAGGAATCAGAAACCAATGGCCAACCATATTAAAACATCAAAAGCATCATTCTGAAATCATCATCACATGTCTCCTTCCTTCACACATTCTTGTCTGTATCACTGCTTTCCGAGTCACTATATTATCCCCAATTCAAGACCTAGTGTTGATGAGATCAAGTTAGCATCTCACAGAATAGTTTCCTAATCCACTCCATTCCATTCCTCCAATTTGCAACATACAGTGAGTGGTAAAATACCTTGTATCAGACAGCTGATACTTTAGAAAACATACCTTCTCAAATTCTTGTAGGCTGAAGGGAAGAAGCTTCTTCAGGGCTGCCTCAGCAGTTGCCTCTACATCAACTGCATCATCATCACTAAAATCTGATTTAGCCTCAACACTGCTTGTCCACTCCTCTTCATTGACCGCGTCATTTTCGTCCTCAACTTCTGACTCTGAAATACCATCCCCCACAGCTTCTGCACTATCATCTGATACACACTCATCATCTCCAAAATCCTGGTACAAGATCAAAATAATGATCACTAAAACTTAGTTTGGATATCAGAAATACAGAAATATCCAGAAATTATCTTAATCTTACATAATGCGCAAGAACGCCGCTATCAAGCACCAGCAGGGGGACCTGTAAATCCTGTGCCAGTGCTTTAACAGTTCTTTCCCGATAAAGCTCGGTTCCTGTAGATGGCATCAAGACATGGCTAAATGATTCAAAAGCTCATTTTTGGTTTTACCAATAGGACTCAAGAATATAAAACAAAAAATGAAACAAAGCAGCAAACAAGTTTTAAAACAGTTGGTTGGTAATCAACCTGGAACACTCTGGAGCAGAATTCTCCCACTCGAAGATGTCAGACGAGCCCCATAGGAAGTGGCGCATTTTTTATGTTTCAAATGGGAAGCAACGCATTCCACCAGAGTATTTTTGGTGTGCTCACTAGAAGAGAACATAAATCATTAATGAATTTCCCAAACTGAGTGATTTAGTAATAGCCAAACCTAGTGACTTTTAAGATTAAAAAAAAAAAAAGAGGCTGGTCATAAATAACAGAGACTAGTTGGGGCAATTACTTGATGTAGTACGGAAAATTATCCCAGGAAACATGCAGCTTCTCCCATGGAACAATTCTCCTCAAGAATTCATTTTTAAACTTTTCTCTTCTAGTCAAAGATGGAGATTCCTTCTTTTTAGCTTCTATAGCAAGCTTCTCATTATGAAGCCACTCCTTTTGATCTTGTTCCCCTAGTCGAGCATGTGCATCACAGTGCCTTGCATCTTCACTAACTGTTTCTTGCCGGGTTTTCTCATTATCAGAGCTAGCTCCATCTTTCACCGGGGCATGTTTATCCTCACTCGTATTCCTCCCATCCGATCCTGAACTACATGCACGGAATTGAATATCCGTCCAACACGTATTACACCTTCTAAGCAAACCACCATCACTATTTCTGAAGGCAATGCTCCTTGATGAAAGTGAATATAATAGCTTTCTTTTAATGAAACCAGCATGCAAAAAAGGGCCCCTCGCTACTATTGAACAGCTCATAGACCGGTCCTGGCAGTTTGGCCTAATTAAATGCTTTGATGGATGAAAGAAAGAGCCCAATCTCGGATTTCTACACTTAATTATTCCTGCATACATTGTAGCTCCTTGCTCCTACTAGCTCCTGCAGTACTGCAAAAACAACGAAACTATGTTCACATAAAATCATAAACAGCACCAAAAACAAGAATTTGATTACAAAATCTGCCATAAAACCATTACCCATACACATTCAGCAAAAAAAGGGCACTCAACAAAACCTAAAAAAAACTCGAATGTATCAATGCATATACATGAATGGCAAGGAATTATCAAGATATGCGCAGCAAAATTTTACCCAAACAAAACTGGTCCTTTGCTATTTCAATCATTCCATTCAAAGTTCACATTTTACACTTTATAATCTTTTTAACAATCAAAAACACTAACAAAAAGGCCATGGTTATAAAATCTAAGATGAGCCCATTAACCCTGCACATTCAACTAAAAAAGGGCAGTCAACAAACCCTCCAAAAATTCTAATGTAGAAATACACACACGTGAATGAAAAAGAACTCTTGCCACTTGCTAAGTAATTTTACCCTTATATAGCTAATTCTTTAACATTTCCAGTCAATTAAATGCAAAAAAAAAAAACGAAAAAGCTTGATAAAAGATTACTAACGTTGATAAATTAAGAACTTCAAAACCTAGTTAAAGTTCAGCCACGTGCCCATAACAAAGTTACATACAAGCTCTCTCTTTTTTTCCTCTCCTCTATTTTGAGAGAGAGAGAAGAAAGCGGTAAAAGTGGAAGCGAGAGGAGTTGCGAAAGTGTTGTAAGTAAGAGGGAGAGATTAGATATGGGGTCGATAAAGGATATGAAGGTAAGAGTGTTGTGTTTGCAAGTTTTATGTTACAAACAACATCTGTTGTCAGAGGTTTCACTTCTCTTTTTTTCTTTTTTCTTTTT
>Ga0325404_1005031_pt1 | contig 13967 bp, 9 predicted proteins | sample PopdelMetagenome_18_FD_205664 | JGI IMG/M metagenome (GOLD analysis project Ga0325404, IMG submission 205664) | Populus deltoides microbial communities from Bellville, Georgia, United States - Xylem-Control-R1 | ecosystem: Host-associated > Plants > Phyllosphere > Stem > Wood/Secondary xylem... | reverse complement strand
TTTTTTTTTTTATCATTTGATTAAAATAAAACTGATTTTTTTGAATCTGTTCAATCAATAACTCGAGATGTAAATGTTTTTCCCTCTTTTTTAAAACACATTTGCCTAAACAATATTTTTAATGAAAATAAATCTCGTTGCGCAACGTAGGTACAGTACCAGTACCTCTCCTACATTTCCATATGTGCGTGGAGAAATTCTATCATATTTGTATCAAGGTTGAAATTTAAGGTAATTTTGTAAATAAAACTTTAATTAGAGATAGATATACCAAAGGTTGGATATGTATATATTTATGTTTATTTTACATAATATTAATCTAACTATTTTACATAATCTTCCGTTATTTTTTTATTTAATGGAAAGGGATATTCTCAAACTAAAATGAGAAAATACTAAGCTAGCTTTAAAATTATCTAGTAATGTCTTGTATATAATTATTAAATCCACTTGAAAAACTTAAAATTTAAAATCTATTTTTAATTAAATTAAATAAGATATTGATATAAAAAAACCTAACTGACATGGTTTAAACCCAAGTTCGATACTAAAAAAACAAAATATTATTATTTTAATAAAAATAATTAATTTGGACGGACTGTATATCCTGTAAATCGATACAATAATTTTCAAGTCAGTTTCTGGGTTGGGTCTGTCGATTATGGTCTTGTTGTTCCAATGTGAAACGGGGCCCTAAGACTCGAGCGGAATAGTAGTTGGCTTTGGCCCGTTTTTCTCGAAATAAAATCGCAGAGACAAACAACGTCAAATCCCGCTCGGTAGACTTTACAGCATTCCGTCATCATCCCTGTCCTTGTTTTCTTGCTAGAAATGGATCGATCTCAAATCCTCCTACTAGGCTTACCAATCTTTCTGTTTTGCTCAGACATTCTAAATCTCTTCACAACATCACCACCTCCAAAACCAACTCCAAATGATCACCACAACATCCGTCAATTCCAAACAAAACCTCAACAAGTTCATCAACAACAGCCACTTCAATTTCCCACATGGGTATCTTTAAACTTCAAAAATTTCATGTTTCTTTATGCTTTTCACATAATCGAAGTGGGTTTTCTTTCTTTGTGATAATCTTTAATGTTTTTATGAGATGCAGAAATCAAGCACCATTGTTGGAGGATTAGGCAATATTGGGCTTGGCAATGTTATTAACATCAACTTCTGTGTTTCTTGTTCTTACAGGTTTAATCCATTCTCCACATTATCTGTTTGCTGTTATAGTTATATTAAACTGAAATCGTTTAGGTTCCGTTTGATATGATTGATTTAAGTTTTTTTTTTACTCATAGAAAAGTTATAAATATGTTTGGTTAGAAATCTTGTTACAAAATTTAGTCAAAATTTTGATTTAATTTTACTTTTGACTTGTAGATTTTAACTTACACTATATATATTCTTTAGAAAAGTTGCTTTGAGTAATTTCTATCAAACTTACTTTTAACTTAAACTTAAAGTCATTTGAAAATATTTTTGTCATAAATTATTTATGAAAAACAACTTTGAAGTATGACTTAAAGTCAAAATTCACTTTTTGTAAGTTATGTCAAATAGACTTTTAATTATCCCGAGTCTAACTTGCATTGGTGGTGATTGGTTATAAATTATTTTTCATAATTGTGTACCATCAAGAATCAAGATTATTTGCCATAATTATTTTTCCAATTGTTGTGGACAGTTTTATTTTAATAATTAAAAGTAGAGTAAAGGGAGGTATTTTCTCATTCATGTGGGAACAAATTAATAATATTAATTAGATCTAATTTTTTAGTTTTAGGATTTGTGGCTGTAAGGTTACCGTTTTTAATCCTAGTTTTTTTTCTCTTACATTTAATGTTCACAGACAAGTTGTGTTTCTTTTGGCAGAGGAACTGCTGTGACTATGAAAAATATGCTGGAATCAGAATTTCCTGGGATACAGGTTATTTTGGCAAACCATCCTGCTTCGCTTCCGAAGCGCCTACTCAGCAAAGTAGTTCCTGCTGTTCAGTTTGGAATAATTGGGATAATATTGGCAGGCGAACAGATTTTTCCAAGGTTAGGATTTGCAGCTCCACCCCCGTGGTATTATTCACTGCGTGCAAACAGATTCGGAAGTATTGCTAGCACTTGGCTTTTTGGAAACTTTATCCAATCATTCCTTCAGAGTTCTGGTGCTTTTGAAGTATTTTGCAATGGTGAATTGGTAAAGTCACTTCTTTTTTTAATGCCGCATGTTGTCTTTTTACTTGAGCCAAATTTCCTTTTTCCTTTTATGTTATGAATGATACTGCAATTTTAGACTTAGGAGGAGATAACCTTAAATACCTGCATATAGGTTGTCAGGATGTTTTGTAGGAACAAATGTGGTATGTATAAAAATGCTTTCTTTTGTGTTCTCATTGTAGGTTTTCTCCAAGTTGATGGAGCATCGGTTTCCTGGTGAAATTGAGTTGAGGGATGTTGTTGGCAAAAGACTTGCTATCAGATGATTTGTTCAGGACAATGTGGGAGATGTCTGGTCCTAGTGAGTGTTCCGAGTAGGCTATGAATCAAATTTTCAATGAGTTACATTGTTCACATTTATGATGCAACTTTCTACTTCTACTCATTCTTGAAGCTGACAATAACACGCGGCATTGGTTTCCAGGTCTTCTGAAGGTCTGTTTCGTTTCTTCTTTTTTAACTTTTGGTATCCCATCCTCTTTTTAGACTCTAGATGGCCTTCAGTGCTCTGTGATGCTACATTTGTACAAGTTCAGTATCTTGGCGTAAGCCTAGCTATGATACTTTTAGACAATTTTTGGTGCATTGCCTTCAGTGGTCACGAGTTTAATTTTCCATGGAAATAGTGTTTGGAGGAAAAGAAATAATAATAGAACATTAACTGTGAATCCAAGAGACCATTGAAGAACCATTCCTATTCATGGAATTGGTGATTGGGAAGTTGGAGGAAAGCTGCTTTTATAATGTGCAACCCATAATCATCTATAGAAATGCAAGCACAGTTGAAAATTACTCCATACATATCAAAGTACAGTTTCTTAATTTTATAATGAATTGCGCATGCCAACAAGCAAACTTTAGGTATAATCTCCTGCTGGTGTCTTGGAGAAATCTCACCATGCACAAGGGGGTAAACAAACAGAAGGGAAAACCTGAAAAAAAGTGTCAGATGGCTAGCATATCAGGCCTGTATTATCTTTATCATATTTGCCACCATTTTCGTTTCTGCATCTTCTTGAGAAGTTCATTGGCCAATGATGCATAGTCTTCTGAATTACCTTCCAGCTCTTCAGTTTGATTGTTGATTTTCTGATAATTATTAGACAAAAAAAAATAAAATAAAAAATCATATTGCAGGTGGTAAGAATACTCTGCTTGTGTATAACAATTCAAATTTCAGAAAGCAATATAATTGTGATTATCAAGGAATGTATGAAGGCTGAAGAAATCCAAAAACAGGTAATTTGCCTAAGCAGGTCATCTGGAGAAAGTTTTGATCAAATAAATTATGACACGAAATTAATCTAGGGAAATTAAACAACGAAAACAGAAGATGTTTAGATCTGTCCTTGGAATCTTACACCAAGCTTTTCCTGCCTTTGCACCAGCTTGTTCTTTGCACTCATAGCCAGGGAAGAGGCATCCTGAAATTATTTACCAAACCGGAAAAACACAATCAATTCAAATGTGTTGGCCTTACCAATGAAATAAGAGTTGATTGATTTTAACCAGGATGCAACATTACCTTGGATTTTCTGTACTTGGCTACGATTTCTCCAAGGTTCCTGCTTCTGGGCTTTGTTTCCTCGCCATAACCCAATAAATTTTCCCTTCCAGTTCTCTTCTCTGCAAAATTAGAGATGATTACTGTTCAATATAATCCATTCGAGCTGACACACGATAGCTCAGATTTACCTCTCCTTTTGCTTTGAACTTCATTGGATGATTTGGTCGCCATATGAGCAGGTTCAGTGTTTCCGTATTAGTTCCGATGAAGAAAACACGAGCTGAGAGGGATCGATGAAGAGAATAGAGTTTTTGGATATATTAATGTAATTAGCTCCACATACCTATATTAAGCCCCACCATAATTAGCATGCTTTAAGCTCCACTGGCCCATATTAAGCTCCACAACTCAAATGAAACCTCAAATTTTGTAAAATCTGACCTCCAGTCATAATTTGAGCCATTTTTATCCCTGAATTTTTAATTTTCAGCACCTGGAACCCTTAAGTAACACAGCCAAATCACAATTTCACAAAGCAATCTAGAGAAAATTGATGCTATTATTTGAACCTGCTTGTCTTGCAGCAAGAACCTTGCCTTGTAAAACAACATAAAGAGGCCACAATCGTAGAACCAGCAACAAATAGCAAAACCCTTGCATCTGGCTGGTACATTGCTGAGAAAAATCCAGTCCCGTTTAGCAAACCTTCTGGTTTCTCTCAGTTAATGAATGGGCAGCATCGGTTTCAGTGAATCAATCTCTTTCAATCTCTTTTCATTTCTAGAAAACAAAAAATTCTATACAACAAATGAAAATAATAAGAAATGTCTCGAGCTTCGTGTTTTACATATTGCACAAAAAATTTAACTGCAGTCGGATAAATTAACATGCATTAGAGATTCAAAAAATGCACTCCTAAAACTCATGACAAAAAGGGTACAAACAATCAAAACCCATGCCAGCAAGCTTGACTTCTATTTTCTTCATATTTGCCACCATTTTCGTTTTTCCATTAACTTGACAAGCTCGTTTGCCATTGATGAAAAGTCTTCGGCTCCACTTTGGAGCTCTTCAGTGCGCCTACTGATTCTCTGGTGCAGAGTGATAAAAAGGTATCTTTAGGGGTCATTAAGACAATCTATGCACAGTTAACAGATCTAGAAGGATAAGCTGACATTCACTGACTTGACCATGAGACATAACCAATGTATTCTACAGGGATATTAATAAAGCAATGAAATTGTATAGTGAATTTCTAAGTTAGCTGCAAACAAAAGCAGCAAATATAGGGTGACAAGAGAGGGGAAACTCCCAATTCATTGTTGCCACAAAGAATTGGCATCTTCTCTTTTCTCTAATCATTTCCACTCAACAAAACCTACAAGTTAGTTTAGCTTTAACAAAGTAGAAGCCATTTTATCCATTTCAAATACCAAAGCAATCTCACAGAAATCTTAAATCCATAATATCTTACTTCAAGTTTTTCCTGCCTTTCTACAAGCTTTTTTCTTGCATGTGCAGCAACCGAAGCAGCATCCTGAACACAGTAACCACATCAGACAAGGAAATCCATTGGAACAGATGTTATGATGGAGGAGACAAGTTGATCACAGGAAATTACCCCTGCTTTTCTGTATTTAGCCATAATTTCTTCAGGTGTCCTAAGTTTGGGCTTCATATCATCAGTCGCACCTATTAATTGCTCCCTTTCTGACCACTTCTCTGGAATGCAAAATCTGTAGTGTTAAATGACCAACATCAGTTAAAACTTGCATAACGTGTGGAAAAATCAAATTTACCTTTCTTCATATGCTTCACATCTTGTGATGAAGTAGTTGCTGTGGGTAGAGAAGGTTCATCTATCTCAATATCATCTGCACGAGGACAGTTTTTAGTATGGGAGAGAAAAGACTATGGTACAGATAGGCATGGGTAATAACATATATTAAGGTCCACAAACCTATGTTAAGCTCCACAACTTCCTCACTATCTACAGCAGTTCGATATGAATCTGAGAATGGCTGCTTTGAAAAAGCACCTTCAAGATGACTAAAATCGGATTTGGGATTCAGAGTAATATCCACACTGTGGTCTACCTTTCCCCCTTTAAAGCCTTTGACAATGCCACCGAGAATCCCAGGTTTAGTACCCTATAACAACATAAGATAAGATACAAAAACAAAATTATACTTATTATAATCTGAAACTGATGGTAGTAATTTGCACCTGCTTCTTCTTCTGATTCGAGGAGAAATTAAAGGCAGCATCGGCGGCGGCGGCAAGTACCTTATCATGAAGACATGGAAGAGACTCTGGAATCCTACAAAGAGCATTGCAGGTCTGTCAGAAGTTCCCTTTCCTACTAATAAGCACAACTGAAATTTACAACGAAGATTGTCCAGGCATTGGCTATACATGCATGGCATTAGTTAAACATGCTTTTTCATTATATACCTGAAACAATTTTCACTGGAAAATAGTGAGATGAAGGCCAATTCACACCCATGAGCCTATAAAATTATCAACATTAGATATAATCACAATAGTTGTGAAGAGTGCAGAACAATTAGACTGTAATATATTGAAGTGACAACACACCCATGGCTCAAAAAGGTAGACATGACAAGCAGTAGTTTAAGAAAGCATGCAGTAGGATAAAAAGGTAGACATGGCATGCATAAGTTTAAAATGGAAAAAACAAGTACAAAGATGATTTTCTGACGATGTCAAAATTTTAGAAGCAAATAATACCAGTGTAATCTGCCCATTATCACAACTCATCATCTTCTCCATGTTTGCCTTGAAATTCCACCTTAGAACTGACATTAAGGAGGTTTCTTTCACCAACTCTAAACCCGAAAATGATCTGTCCAAATATAGGCAATATCAACAATATTGCTACTAGTAATACTATTTAGATGTGCAGTACAAAAATGCTGGAAAGTAATCTGCATTATTATGAAGATAAGAATTTCACCTGATTTCTATTACTCCGCTCTGGAACAGCAAAACCACTCCACAAATGTTTCCCTCTTTCCTAAAAGTTGAAGCCCAACAGCAAGGTTTTGCATGTTTCACTTTACAAATGGTTTTGTTGTTTCCCTAAGGAAGATATATCAGTTGGACTGCAAACAGAGTAAATCATTGTTGAAAGTAAAAACAAAAAAAGGCAATGGAGCTACCTGAATAACATTCTTTGTAGAGTACAAGTGCAATGAATCCTCACAACAAAGCAAAATAAATGAATCCAGCAATCTTTCTCTGGTTAGTGTGTTAACTGAAGAGTGATGCTCATTATTTTGTGAACTAATCCCTGTTGAAGTTGTTGTATGTTCAGATTCATTCTTGGCTGTGAAATTTTGGTCAGACTCCTCCAGCTGCTTTCCATCTGTTAAGCCAGGTACAGAAGGACTGCCATCTGTTGAAAAAAATAAAAATAAAATTCCAGAACTTATTTGTGAAAGTCAAATACAAAGAAACAAAACTCTTATTTACTTCTACTTTAAGATTATACTTGCCTATAACATACATAGAAATTGCAACTGATCTCTTTTTTGGATGCCATGGATGGGAGCTGATCATGCTACCGGTTCCACCATCAATCATATAAAGAGTTGCATCCTTGGTAAGGAAAAACATGACTTGCTCTGTAGGGTTGATTGGCATATTTGAATCTGAATGCTTTGGGCTTTTCACAAGGCTACAAGTATTTATACATTCAACCCAATTCACTGAAATGACTGGCGAGCAAGAGCTGGATACAGATTCTGTAGAGAACAAAACTGCTAATGAACTCGTATCAAGTACAACCACCTGAAATGAAAGCATACAAGACAAGAATTCATATGAACAAAGAAACTAAAAGCCCCAGTCAATAAACTTAGCATGAAAACAATCAAAACAACATAATACAAATGACAAGACAGACAATACTCACACGACCACATTCAAGCCCCACAGCAAGCTTGGCTCCATAATTAGCAAACTGTAGTGCAAGAATAGGAGAATTGAGAAGAGAAAAAACAGCTCTAAGTGGAGGACCTTTCCCTTGAGGCAACGTGTGAACTATGAGACGAGTAATAAATCTATTAGTTTGAGCAAGTAGAGATTTAATGATACTTTCTCAAAACAAATGCAATATCAATGATCCAGTGACAAGAAATGAACTGTCGGCAGTGAAAGGACCATGTAAATGAGGAACTTTTCTATCTAACTGAAAATCGAAAGCTTTTTCAGTAGTAGTTTCCATATCAGATGTCTGAAATCAATTAAATGATTAAGCTTGCTTGCCATTTTTCTATCTGCAGCAGTTTGCATATGATTAGTGACTAATAGTGGTTACAATCTAGCGAGCTGGAAAATCAAATGAGGTAACATAAAGATTATGTTCTCAGAGTTGAAAGCCATCATGTCACAAAGTCAATTGCTCAAATTCTTAGCAATTTGAAAACTTTTTCCAATATGTACTATTTTGAAAAAAAATTCTGACATTTTAAAACCAGTTTTAACAACAGGCCAATTGCAAAAACTTGAAATTTTAGCATAGTCAATATTCTATGTATGAATTTCTTTTTGCAATTGATATTGGATAATGAGCAGGAATTCTATTTTTGTCTGGATGAAAGTTCATAACTCATCTCGAAACAGAAAGTAAAACTGGATCTCAAATTTGGACTCTCTTGCCAAAGAAAGTTAATGTTTGAAGAAAAAAAAGTTTGTGTGCTTCTAGAGAAGGACCTCCTACAACTTACCTTCATGTTTAGTATCTATGAGAAAGTGGAAGGTAGTCTCATCTGAGCTGCCATTCAGGTTATAAATGCGAACCTATACATCAATGACATAGGTATGGTAAATACAGAAAAAAATGACAAGTACACATTAGTTAGAAGGCAAAAGAAAAACCACTAAAGAAACATCTCTTACCAGTCCACATTTGTTGCCAACAGCCAGACTTAGTGTTAGGGAACAGAAGTCTAAATTCGTCACTGGATCACTAAATCCAGCCACTTCTATGCTTTCAACCTGCCAATCATACGAAACTAATAAGAATAAAAAATATGCGTTCAACCTAAGAGCAACAATTTCATGGATAATGATAAAAGTATCTCAAACCTCGCCTTCTACAATGCAAATAAGTGATAAGGCAGGATATGTGGCATCCCATAACCGTACAGATCCATCTAGATAACCTGCTATGTACACTCTCTCAACACCAGTATGTTCTGTGAATGACAGATGACTGGGCACACCCCCAGTCAAGGGCCAATTTGCAGAACCACCCTGGAATGGTGTGGATCCGCGTTTTGTAGCTGAGGCTATCTGAGAGGTAATTTAGCATATGAAATGCTTTAATGACAGATTAACAGAAAAACTAAACATTTCAAAACAGAATAATTTAGGAGTCTAACATACCTCGGAAAACATCTTTGATGAGTTTCCTCCTGAGGGCAACGTAATGAACTTTGCCACAGTTATGGGTGGATCTACTGTAGGTACTACCATGGGAAATCCCATAGTCAAGACACTTGCTTTATGCTTTTGCCGAGATGGTAAGGCAGACAAGCTAGCATCATCAAAAAGATGAAGTTGTCCAGGGTTTGCCAATACAGAAACAGCAGCTTTGGGATTACCCTCTGTTGGTCCAGAACTTGGTAACAAAATCATGTCCGCAAAAGAGCCGGCAAGTGTGATATCCATGCGACCAACACATCTCACTGTTTCCATCCTAGATGACCACTCTAAAGTTAACACCTGAACCACTCAGATCACTTATCAGACCAAACAATTGAAGGTTGAAAAACTCCAAACATCAGTTCAGTAAATGATTCAGTGATTGCAACATGAAAAGTGCCACATGATTACTACATTTTAGTCCTTGATGTCATTTTTACAATGTACCATTCAAAAACTGGACCCAAGCCCCTAAAAAAGCTTACAATTTAAATAGCATCTGTATCATTTTAAAAAAATGTATTTGAATGTTTGCCTTTTCCTTTCATTGTTAACAAAGATTGCAATGCTCTTTGAGAATTAAACTAATTCCTCACTTTGACGCTTCCACTCCCTCCATGCCCTGGTTGATAGATGCTAGAGGAAGAGTCAAAGGGAGGTTCTGTTGAGTCATAAACCAACTCTTCGGGGTTATTCATATAGTTACGAGCTATTCCAGTCCCACAAGACAGTTCACTCTATCAGTGAGATCTATTCGAAAGTTTGAGTTTGTAACTCACATAACCTCATAGAAAACAATAGAAATAAATTATGAAGCTCAATTCCCAATCAAGTCAATGTTGAAGGATGAAAAACAACATTTAAATTCAAAGTCAAATCCATTCTACAATTAAGTGTAGGTGGACTGATGCTTGATAATTATTGATTTTATTTTATTTTATTATTATTATTAATTTTTTTTTTTATTTAGAGAAAATTAGTGTTTGTTAGGAGTGAAACTGAAAGCAAAGGGGATGGAATTAAAGCTCTTAAGGTGCTGCATGAACATTTCAATTTAACAAGAAAAAGACATCCTATCAGCAAAAAGAAACCTAAATAAAGACAAATATCAATAGGAATGACTAGAATTTCACTATACATGCATCGGTAATGAATTAATTAAAAATGAAAGGTACAAAATACTATGAAAGTCATATTCCTTTTGAATTCTATTTTTTTAGTTGCTAAAAGCTAATCTAATGTACCAAGCCCAGACAATGGATTTGGAATGTAGATCTGAACCTATCCTTGAAAATCATGTGGGCTTTTCCAATAGCAAGACTTACATTTCATATTATGTTTTTTATTCTTTTAAAGAATCTAAAGTGCTTTCTCATAAGAGATAAAAAGAGAGAGAACAGTTTACAAATGTATGCCAACAAAAATAGAGAAATAGTAAATTGCTAAGAAGAAAAATAACTCACTGTTAGAACTTCTTCAGATCCTATTTCATCACCACCATAGATAAACAATCGGCCATCACCATCATTACTAGGTCTATCACTTGTGGACCAGTGTAAAACAATAATAGGGAGCCTCTTTTCAGCTGATGATAATTGTAACTTAACAATATTGCTGTTTGTCGATTCATTTTTTTGACCTCTAGTGGACGAAGTAGTTGATGTTTTCCAAAACAAGATATCCCCGTCTAAATATCCCACTGCAAGGACGGACCCATTTGAAGATGCCCAACTTAGAGCTGTGATCTCTTTCTCCTCTAAATGATGATGAGATGTATCTTTGGGAATATTAGGGTCTACTTCATTTTTAGAATCATCCTTCAGTTGGAGATCCTTGCCACCTCCAACAAAAAGGATCTGACCTTCGGAAACATCCCAGAGAACTATCAATCCATTTTGATATGCAATCAGAACCCTGCAAAAGAATTATGATTTTTAAATTTCCAGTAGAGATTAAAACATAAAATCTCAATGATAAAAAACCAATTCCAAGCTCATGAGTCACAACTTATATGCATTAAAGAAAACAGAATGGTGCTAGAAGGGAGATGGAAAATAACACCAAAGCCAGACTTTCCATCAAACTTCCAAAATAAAAAATAATTTAAAGTAGATGATTAAGCTCTTATGTCTTGCCTATTTCCCGAAGAATGAGGCTGAGGAAGAACTCCAACAATAGGTTGGTGATCGGGAGATGGAAATCCAGCTGCTTCTGTGAAACACAAGACCCATACAGTAAGAATGAAGTAAGAACTGGAGCACACTGGAGCCACAAGAACACTCAAAAACTTATTAGTACAATGTACAGAAGAACAAGAGAAATAAGAGCCTCAACTATTCAACGAAAGAAGAAATTACCCTTTAAAGAGTTTGCAGTTATATGATAAGGCAACCACAAAAGTTTAGCATCTTCAGAATCATACTTCAGCACGGACATTGAACCGTGTTCATCTCCAATATACCTATGCAGCATTGTTCCAGCAATCATTTCCACTCTCATTCAATTAGTAGAAAATTAAACATGTATGCAACACTTTATAATTTACATCAATTCTGTACATGAAACAAGAGCGACTGATTACAGAAAACGCAGTTATATTCAATTCCCATTGTAACGAACATGCTAAGCATCTGCTCTCCAGATTCCAGACCTGCAAAAATGCGTTAAACAGGTAACCATACTCAATGAATTTAATCAAAATCATACACAACTTATGGAACATTGATTTTTAAATCAGCAATCAATTAAAAAGAATTCAAGCAGCGAGCAACAAGAAGAAACTCAACAAAATGACCAAACACAAAAATCTAGCTGACTTTTCATGTAAGTTTTTCAACATAGCAGAATCCAAAAACCATGCACGTCGCTGCTGTAGAACCATACCTGAATATCGTTCTCAATAGAAATGCTGATCAAGAATCCTTGATTCTGTAAGAACTGCCAAATGAAACCAAACATCAATTTCTGATCAACAAATAATTGATGATCGAATGCATCAATTAACAATAAAAAAAAAATATTCCAAATGATACCGAGCATCAAAATTCCAATTGAAAATACAAAAATATTCCACATATGTTGTAAGAATAATAACCTCTATGTTCTTGTAAGGCAGTTGCTTCGGTGACGTAAAAAGTGCTTCAATACCATCACCACCAATCACTTTAATTCTCCCATCCCTGCAATCAAACCAATTAAAATGCAGTAAATAATCAGCATTCACTCCTCAACGCTACAAATTATATTTTAACCTGAAAAAAAAATTACAATGTGGCAATAGCCAAAAGGCGCTGAATGGGATCAAAAGCAAGAAGGGAAGCCGTGGACGGAATCCCGTAGTGTATAACAACTTGCAAATCAAAGTCCGCTGCCGTCAAGCTGCTGCGTTCCTCGTTATTCTAGATCAATAAATTACGAGGTCGGTTACTTTCAGTTAATGATGACTTCGAGGTGATTAACATTTTAATTAGCAATATAGAATTTGATTTTCCTACGCATGCTTGAAATTATTAAATAAATAACTGAAGATCACTTATATTGAAAAGAACGGCAAAAAAGAATTATTTAAATGGAAATGAAACTCTAGAGAATAATCAATAATCAAAAAAATTGAAAGAAAAAGAGAGAAAGGTGAGCGTTGATGACCAACCTGGTGGTGGTGGAGGAGGACGGCTTTTTGAATGAGTCGCTTGGCAGAAAGCATGGCGAATCGGAGAGGTTGGAAAATGTGAGATTATTTGTTGATTAATAAAGACGAGAGTTTTACTTTGTTGGAGTGATTATATCGATGCTCCTGCTGCTGCTAGCACATTGCTGGACCTGACTTTACTGGTCAATGAAAGAAAGTAAAACAATACTTTTAAGACGTTGATTAATTCTTCACAGTTTGTTACTCTGTGGTTTCAATTTTCAATTCAAATATTGCCTCAGGGCTTTTTAGAAATATATACATATTTATATCTAACAATAGGAATCATTTAGGAAATGGGGATGTAGCTCAGATGGTAGAGCGCTCGCTTAGCATGCGAGAGGTACGGGGATCGATACCCCGCATCTCCATTGTATTTTAATTTTTGAGAATTAGGGATTTTGTGCCTGAGAAATGATTTTTTTATTTTCAATTTTCTTGCTCTCATAAATTTTTTAATATGATATTTTAAAATTGATTTGTAATAAAAAAATTTATTGAATCCAGATTTAAAATATTTGCAAGAATTTACTTGATTTTTTTAATTTTTTATATAGCTAATTTTTTTTTCTGGTCTCATCCTTTTATATTTATTAAATTAGAGACTAAGTTTTGCTTTTCTAGCTTGCTTTATGTGGAATTTTTTTTGTCTTGAAAAATAACCCCATTATCTTGGTTTTTTATATTTATTGTTTTTTATTGGGTTTTTATAGCAAATTTTTTAAATTGATATTTCCTGATTCTATTATTAAATATTTAAAATAGTTTTTATAGCAATTTATAATATTATAATTCCTTTTCTATTTAATCCTTCTTTATTTATTTTTTTATCTTTCGAGTTTTGTTTTTATTCTTTGTATTATTATTTATTTTATTTGATATAAATTTCTTAATTGATTTTTATTTATTTGCTTTCTTTAAGATTTTTTACTAATTTTAAAAATGATTTAGGTTTTCTCTAGTTTTTTTATTTGTTGTTCTTTGTTGGATTTACTTTGTCTAATCAATATTAAATTGGTTGAGAATTGAGCTTCTTAATTTAACCCCGGTCTAGAATTTAATGGATAACGAGTTTGAGGTCTTTGACTAAGTTTAAAA
>Ga0325404_1005030_pt1 | contig 13967 bp, 10 predicted proteins | sample PopdelMetagenome_18_FD_205664 | JGI IMG/M metagenome (GOLD analysis project Ga0325404, IMG submission 205664) | Populus deltoides microbial communities from Bellville, Georgia, United States - Xylem-Control-R1 | ecosystem: Host-associated > Plants > Phyllosphere > Stem > Wood/Secondary xylem... | reverse complement strand
GAACTCATCATAATTCGTCGAGAGTTGTTGATATTGTTGTTTCAAGGCAATGAACTCCTCAAACTAGGTGCTCGATACTGATGGAGAGCTCCTAACGGTTGAGACACTACGAGCCGAACGCAAGTTTTCAGCCGTAGTGTTGGAGAGCCCATAGACCCGATTTTTATCGAGTCCACTAGACGATCCCACCTCCATCCACAAATCTGGATCGAAATCTGGATGGGTCGAAGGATTGTCCCCATATCTCTCCCTCAACCGGCTATTATAGGTCTCCTGAAAATTTAAAAAAAAAATCATCATATGCAATTCAAGATTCAATTCAAGAAAATAATAACTTACAAAATAAAATGAATGAACGAACATACCACGAAGTGCTGATCACGGTTGTCCACAAACTGCTGCACCCCCTTTTGGCGGTCTTGACTCCACACATGCGTCTCTACAAACAGCTCCATTGGACTCGGCTCACGTCCAAGAGACGCAGCCTATAAGAAAAAAATAGGTTGAAAGTTAAATATATTATAAGGAACGAGAAATTAATGAATGATATATTTCATTAAAATTAATCTTACCATCCACTTTGCATGTGTGCTGAATGGGACGGATCCGCTAATGTGTGTGGTCACTAAACCATGAATTTATCGGTTCCGGTTGTCGGCGTCGGACTGTGAGCGCTGTGAGAACCGCTTTGAGGTCACGTGCTCAATATATACCGTCCATATTTTCCCCGAGATGAATGGCGGTTTGAATTCCCGCCAAACCGCCACCTCATTCCATCCTTCAAAACCGTTATCTCTCGCATGTCTTTTTGATTTTTTTTGGTGTCATACCAAAAATCACGCAACCTACTTCCATAGTAACAAATTAGAATTTAAAACATAAAATTATAAAACAAAAATAAATATTATTTTTGATGTTACCTAATTGCCACATGGTTCTCCCATACCCTCATCACAACATTGTTGTTCGCCCTATCCCACTCAAATTTGTTCTGTGTATATAAATAATTCATATAAAATAAAAATAGTTCAAGATATAAAATTATAAAAATCATTTATTAAAAATAAGCTGGAAATTAAAAATTAACACCGACCTAAAATCGCTTAAACCATGCATCAATATTAGGTTTCCACTCAGGATGTCTGGAAACCTGGCTCCATTGAAACAATGGAATCTCCATCGACGATTTAAACGCCAATGTTATAGTCCTTGCAACCTCAATGTTTGTGAACCTGAAATTAAATAAAAGTAGTAATATTAATTAATTGTTCATAAATTATGTTATAAGTATATATAAAAAAAACCTAAAACCTAAACAAACTTACATTGAGAGGTCATCCTTCCATTGTGCCTGGTACTTGCAGGTGAATTGACCCCGCTGTGAAGGCACACCGCTTCTGCGCTGTGAAACCGCGCTAGAAGAGGCAGCATCACAAGTTGGCGTAGATTCCTCGCCGTGATCAGCACCTAAGGATACATCCTCCTCGCCGCTAGAAGAACTAGCTGCAATCGTCTTCTGACGACGTGCTGTAGATTTCATTCTACGCATCTACACAAATTTATACGAATAATTACATAATTAACTTCGATTATTTTAAAAAAAATTCGACAAAGTCTCCCCTATACTGGGGGGTCCCAAGCTATCGACAAAATCATATTACACTTCCAATTTTATTTCACATCTCGATCCAATCATCCTGGATCTCAACCCAACTCATCAACATCAACACAAAACATCTTATTCAATAACATCATATAATAAAATTCAAGTAAAAGAATCAATTTCAACTACGAACATTCATTGTTAAATTGGTACTTAGAGTTACAAACATTAAATTAAAGTCATACATTCAAATTTACGGATTAATATTACATTTCAAGTTTTAGGTGACAAGACTCTTAATTTATAAATAACTACATGGTCAAAAGCAAAAGGTAACTAAATCAATATTATTCCTAACACGACCCTAATGGACCTTAAAATAGAAATTAACGTGTACACATAAATATAAAAATGTAATAACAAGCAATAACAATGACAGGTAAACAATAATATCCTAAAATTAAGATAAACTAATTAAATTTAATTCTATATTTCAATTAACATTTAAAACATAAATTCAACAATAACAATTATAGCAATACAAACAATAATATCCTAAATTAAGATAAACTAATTAAATGTAATTCTATATATATAAATTAACATTTTTAACATAAATTCAACAATAACAATTATAGCAATACAAACAATAATATCATAAAATTAATAAATAAAATGAAAAAACTAAAAAACACTATACAAAACAACCTAAACACAAAACAAACAATACACAAAACTAAAAAACACTATATCAATTCAAAATAAATTTGGGAATAAAAAATGCTTACCTTAATAGTGTGTTGAATTTAAGATTTTATCTACAAACAATACACAAAACAAAGAACACCAAAAAAAATAATCATAATTAAAATAAAAAAAATATAGAGATAAAGAAAAAATAATACTTACCTTTTAAAAGTACCACCAAAACAATAAAGCTCTTCCAAAAGCCAAATAGAAACGGAGAGGAGAAGAGAAATGGAGAAGAAGAGAAACAGAGCTAGAGAAAAAAAGGAACCAAATGGGAGGGGGGTTTTATATAGCAATTTTTCCGACGGTATTACCGACGAACATTAATTGTTGTCGGTGGCATTAAATTCTGTCGGTAATACTGTCGGAAATTAATTGAAATGCGCATTGAAAAAGTTCAAAAATCTCGCCAGACTTTTCGATCCGTCGGTATTTGTGCAGACGGACACGCGTCTGACATGTGTGCGCTTTGGGATTTGCGTAATCCGTCGGTGATTCCATCGGTATTTTACGTCGGTAAAGCCCTCGGTGAATTCGTCGGTGATAGTGGCACAATCCTGTAAATGTTTTTCAACTCTCTGTGAAATACCGACGGGTTATGGTTCGTCAGCGAATGTGGCACAATCCTGTAAATGTTTTTCAACTCTCTGTGAAATACCGACGGGTTATGGTCCGTCGGTGACTTTGTCGGTGAATGTGGCACAATCCCGTAAATTTTTTTCAACTCTCTATGAAATACCGACGGGTTAAGTCCGTCGGTGAAACCGTAAATTTTTCTTATTGTTTTGTGTAACCCTGTCACAAAATCTTGAATTGCAATCTTACAGCACACACAGCACAATAACAAGAGCTGGCCATTAAAGAAGAATAAATATTTCATGTTCCAAATTATTATATTATAAAAATAAGGCTTTAGAACATGTTTAGCTAGTCGGAATTTTCATCTTCTTCCTCAATTGAATTGTTATCATTAGCTTCATTGCACTCTTCAATTTCATTATCATCTTCTTCAACAACATTCTTTTTTCCACTAGTAGAGCTCAGAACAACATTCAACTCCTCTGCGTCAACATTAACAAGACTATCGTTGAAAACATAAAAATTTGAATTTTCTTCTAAGTCAATCGAAGGAGCAACTCGGTATGGTTCAACCAACTCACTAGCTTGAAAGACTTCATCTATCACACTTGTATCTTCGTTCTCATCCTGAACAACCTCGACACAACCCTTGGGTTTTGTTTTTAAAACGGATAACCAATCAACTCTTGATCGGTCCTTTCTAAAGGAAGGGGTGTATGTGTAATAAACTTGTTGGCATTGCTTTGCGAAAACAAAGACATCGTTTACGTTGCAGTGTCTAACTTTTGAGTTGATTTCAACGAGACCATAGTGAGGATCTACTCTGATTCCTCTGTCAGTTGTGTCATACTAATAGCATTTGAATAAAAATACTCTATTTTGCTCGCTATGATATTGCAGTTCGATGACCTCTTCTAATTTACCGTAATAGTCAACTTCAAACTCACTAGAAGTCGATCCCTTAATACAAACATCGTTGTTGTATGTCTTTTTTCCATGCCCGTATTCTTCAGTATGAAAGACATATCCATTGACAAAATACCCGTTATAGCACTTGACTTTTCTTTCAGGGCCCAGGCCTAGTAAAGACAGTAAAATAGCAGCACTACCTCCATTTGATAAACCTAGCTTGTAAATTAAATACAACAATAATAAATAAACGGGTATTATGTAACATTGACTACAATTAATTACATTGCAAGAGATAATGAGTTTGTGATAGGACTTACATGTGTTCTAGACCATGTGGCAAATTGTTCATCTTATAATTGAAAGATCTGGGATTCGGTCAGCTGTGAGTTACTGGACAGTAAGTATTGTCGATGTTGCCTGCAAGGTTGTTCCAAATTATATGAGTGTATGGTATCACAAAACATAAATAGTACACTCTTGACAAAGTTTAAGTCGAACATCTACTTACTTAATAAAAGGTCTCAGCTCATTACAGTTAAATAGAACATAATTGTGTGTTTGTCTGAACTCTATTTCAGACAAATATCTTCCCTTCACGACATTTTTAGGTGTGGGTCGTCCAGGATTGGAGAATATTTACAAGTTCCCACTTGAAGGCACTTCACCACCATCATCATGTCGTGGAACACGGTTGATCCTCGTTCTCAAATGAGGTTCGAAATAGTATGAGATAAATGTTGAGATCTCCTTAACAATATAGGCCTCACATATTGACACCTCAACATGCGCCTTATTCTTAACCTTCTTTTTAAGATTGAACAAGTACCTGTATATATATATTAATAAAAATAAAAATAAAAACATTTAATTATAAATTACATAGCTCCTATAATATCTAACCTCTCGAATGGATACATCCATCTGTACTAGACCGGTCCTTCAACTTTTACCCCAAACTGTAAATGTATGGGTAGATGCTCCATTGAGTCAAAAAATGATGGAGGGAATATCATCTCAAGTTTGCATATTGTCTCAACGATATTCTTTTCAAGCCTTTTAATGTGTTCAACATTCAACTTGTTGGAGCATATATCTCTGAAGAAATGATTGATCTCCGTTAGTGCATCCCATATCCCCTTTGGCAACAAATCACGAAAAGCTAACGGGATGAGTGTTTGCATAAACACATGGCAGTCATGACTCTTCATTCCATATAATCTGCATTCCTTCGTATTAACCAGCCTTGATATGTTCGAGGCATGTCCATCGGGGAAACGTAGACTCTTAAGCTATTTGTAGACTAGTAGTTGTACGTTTTTCTCTAACATGAAGATTGCTCTTGGTTTTGCGACCCGTGACCCATCACAAACCAACTCCATATTTTTACTGTTATAGAACAGCGCTACATCCAATCTAGCCTTGATGTTGTCCTTTGTCTTCCCCTTCACATCCATGACAGTGTTGAAAATGTTCTCAAACATATTCTTTTCAATGTGCATGATGTCAAGGTGATGGCGGAGAAGATTGGTTTTCCAATAAGAAAGCTCCCAAAAGATACTTCGCTTCACCCAATTATGGGTCAAACCAAAACCAGGAAACTTCTGCTTACCTGATTGGAGACCAAACACAATGTCACCGTACTCTGATACAACATCAAACAATTCTTCACCAGAAAGACGGGGGGGGGGGCAACATCCTTTTCAACTCTGTCAATAAAGAAATCATTTTTGTTCTTTTTATACTTGTGATTTGGCGGCAACAAATGACGGTGACAGTTGAAAAAAGAAGCTTTACCCCCGTTTTTTTAGCGTGAATGCCTTGTTGTTCTTCATACAGTATGGACATGCTAGTTTTCCATGCGTGCTCTAACCAGAAACCATTCTATAAGTTGGGAAATCATTGATAGTCCACATCAAAGCCGCTCTCATAACAAAATTCTGTTTCCTCGAGATGTTATAAGTCAAAGCTCCAGAGGACCACAACTTCGTCAACTCATCAATCAACGGATGAAGAAAAACATCTATATTCCACCCCGGACTGCTCGGACCTGGTATGACCATAGATAAAAATATGAACTCTGACCTCATACACATCCCTGTGGCAAGTTATAAACCGTTAGTATGACCGGCCAACAAGAATAAGGAGCAACAAATGACCCGAATGGGTTGAATCCATCTGTACACAACCCAAGATGCACGTTCCTTGATTCAGCTGAAAAGTGAGGATTCACACTGTTAAAGTGTTTCCAGGCTTCACCGTCAGAAAGATGAACCATCACTTCATCAACCGCATGGTGTGATTGGTGCCATGTCATGTGCTCAACAGTCCTTGGTGACATGAATAACCTCTGCAGTCTAGGTGTGAGTGGGAAGTATTTAAGTTTTTTATATGCCACGAGAGTCTTCCCTCTACCAGTTCTGGGTTTGTAACGGGAATACCCGCATGTCATGCACTCGGTCATCTCAGCAAGTAGTATAACATGCAAAAGTTAGGGCATATATCCATAACCATATTCCTGTAAGGATTACTGTTCTCATTTCCAACTTCATGCATGTTGCTAGCACTAGAAGTTGACCCAACCACCTGTTCTTCCATGCTCTCATCAGGAACAAATAGTTCTTCGTGAGCATACCAACACAGGTAATCCTCCATGAACCCTTTGGTTAGAAGATGCATCGTTACAACATCTTGATGCAGAAACTTTAAATTTTTACACTTCCTGCATGGACACCTAATACCACCATCAGTAAAATTCCTCAGAATAGATGTTGCGAAATTAATAAAACCATAAATACCATTACAATAATCCATCCTCCGCAATCCTTGGGGTAAGTCCCGATACATCCATGAACGATCATCCATGACTTCTATTGAACCTCTATAAAACATAACAAAAATATTTGTTTTCCCCGACATTATCCAACAAACTAAAACAACACTTATGTTAAATATTCATTATCAACCATCAACTATCAACGTTCATACATACAAATTTATACATATATAAATTTACAGAAATCACAACTTCGAAATAGAATTGATAACAATTAAAAAAAGACTCGTTAAACAAGCAATTAATTATTTATTTCATCACAACACATTTAATTCGGTGTAATTCAAACAAAATTTCAACAATTTACAAACAAATATAATTTGACAAAATCTAAAACAAACTATAACAACTACAAAATTATATATTCATACCACAGGTTTCTTTGACAAATAACAATCAAACAAGTACAAACATTAACAAAATACATATACTAAAAAAACAATAAAATTCACATTTAAATATTAAAACTAAAAAGGATAGATTTACTTACAAAAAAAAATGATAAAATCCACAAGAAACGGATATTGTGACCACGTACAAGATATAAGAAACTTGAGTGCTTGTGTTGAGAATAGTGGAGAGTTGGGATGGGTGGTTGACTGCAGTTTGGGAGGGGAGAGGTGGGATGAGAAAGAAGAAGAAGGAGAAACAGAGGAAGAGAGTGTCGACAGATGGGGTGGGTATATAATGGTTTTTTCCGATGGAATCATCGACGGATTAATTGCGTCGGTGATTCCATCGATGACAATGCCACGTCACTGTACGACTATCTCAGTTTGAATCCCTCGGTCATTCCGTCGGTAAAATCATCTGAAAAAACTCCACGTCACCATGCCATTGCATCTTTCCAGACAAACTGTATACTCCGTCGGAGAAACATTCGGTATATACCGATGAAAATATTATGTCGGTATATACTGACTGTTTCTCTGACGAAGCTAGGCCGTCGGTATATACCGACAGATTTTGAGATGGAATTATTTCTGTCGGTAATTATTACCGACGGAATTTATCCGTCGGTAATTCCGTTGGTTTTCTCTGGTTTTATGGTAGTGGATCATCTTCCCTTAGCACGCTCATGAGAATGAGGTAATGCAGGTCTAGCAAACATATGAGGCCCAAGGTACTTGGACTTGGCGGTCCACTAAGTTCAAAACAATATGAATCTGACAAACATGCTAGATCCAAGGTACATGGACTTGGCAGCCAAGGTAATGATCATCTTTCCTATAGGGCACGCCCAAGGAAATGGTCATCCTCCCTTGAGTCTAACCTTGGGGAAGAACTCCGTCTTCATAGACTTAGCTACATTTGATGTCTTGGACCCTAATCTCTTACATCTTTTAGGTGTATAAAAATCCTCCAGGGACCCACTATATTCTCATCAAACATTAATATAGATGTAAGAAATATTTATCCCTCGTTAAATCTATTAGAGTAGGATTACACTCCAAACTTTCTCTTCACAAAAAAATAAGACTCGTAGGCTATAAATACAGCATAAGACCTTCAGAACAAAGATTCACAATTTTTATTCTCTACTGCATATATATTTTCAGAGCATCTCTCTCTAGAATATTCTTGTATTTTCTCTCTCTAAAAAGATAGTTGTTTAAGCATTGAAGAGTTCTCACCTCCATCAAAAGAGAATTTTTGCAGGTACTAACTACAAGTTACCTTAGCCTACTAAATGCGAAGTATAAGCTACCAACTACTTTAGCTAAAAAAATAGATAAAATTGTTAAAATCAATTGATTAATCAATTATCTAATTCAAGAGATCTATTTACACGCTAGTTGGATTTTTGCGACTTCATCGTAAAGGTAAGCTAGAATTGAAGTTGATTCAAAGCTTTACGTTGGCAAATCAGCACACAACTGGTCATTGTTTGCTTCTAAAAGCATTCAAACCGGAGACTGCATATTGAAAATTCCATACAATGTGCAAATAGCACCAGATAATCTACCTCCGAAAGTTGCATCTTTGTTTGACAATGAAGTTGGAAATGTTGCGAAGCTTGCTATTATCATTTTGATTGAGAAAAAAATAGGGCAGCAAAAGTGAAAGTCGTAACTGGAGGGAGGAAGAGAAGAGCTTCTCCTCACAGCAGCCGCACTGGTTTCAACAACGTGAGTTTCAGTCATGCCATCAGCAGCAAATTCCAATAGCTCCTTGCAACGTGACCAGCTTCATCAGCAGCTCTGGTTCCACCGTGAACAAGCAGCAGGATTGTCTTCTCAGTCAGGGAAGCAGCACTGTGAGCAGCAGACCAGCAGCTCCTTTCAGTCCAGCAGTAGCTTCTCCTCACAGCAGCAGTGGAAGATTCTCCTTCCAGCAGCAGCCAGTTTCTCTCATCTTCAACCGTGAGCAGCAGTGGAAGATTCTCTTTCCAGCAGCAGCCATAGCAGCTTCAACCGTGAGCAAGCAACATGGGTCTCTTCTCAGCACTGTGAACAGTTCCTCAGCAGCAGCAGCAGTGATTGTCCTCACCAGTAGCAACAATCATGAACAACAGCACTGGTTTCAGCAACGGGAGCAGCGATAGATATTGCTTCCAGCCAACAGCAGCACGTGAACAATAGTGATGATTTTACTTGCAAGCAGCCTAGCTTCCTTAAAATCTCCAATTAAAGGAGGTGTTACCTTCAACAGGCATTGAGCCTGCAGCAGCAACTGTGGTGGTGCTCGAGTCCCTAGGTTTTATCCTTCGAGTTTGAGGAGCTCTGGTGATGCGGTGTAGTTGTTAAGTGCTGTTGAAGACTAGTGATCAACATATATATATATATATATATATAATGTTTGGTTGGATTACATTTTATTTGTTGTTAATTTTTCAAAAGCTATGAACGTTGAGTTTAATGGATGGAAGTTGAATTTTCTATAAAAAATAAAATTAAAAAAAAACTTAATAAAAATAATAATTGATTAATCAACCCAAGATAGTATGGTCTAATATTAAGCTCTATCTTCTAGATATTGATTAAAAATTAAAAAAATAATAAAAATAAAAAATGATTGAAAAGATAATAATAATAATAGAAAAATAAATTACTAAAAGTTAATAACAAAAACAATAATAAAATTATCCTTGTATTAATTGTTTTTATTAGCTGTTAACTAACCCTAGATGGAATGGTATAATAATAATAATAATAATAATAAATACCTAAAAGATAATAACAGAAATAGTAATAAAATTTCCCTTATATTAATTTAGGTAAGTAAATATATATCAGATAAAAAAAATATAAAGTTGGAGAACCAGCAAGTTCATATACAAGATTTACAAAAAAGGGAACATACTCCTTTTCCCTTATATTAATTGTTTTTACTAGTTGTTAACAAACTCAAGATGAAATGGTTTTATATTATACACTATTTTTCTATTTCAGTTATAGGGGAATCCTGTATTTTCCATATCCATACAATTGAGTTCCTGGGTTTCGAAATAGTGTAAAAAGAAGTGCTTCGAATCATTGCTATTTGACTCGAATCTACTTTAAAAAAATCGAGGCATTTCGAATTGTTTGTTGACACGGATAAAGTCAAGGAAAACCTCTGAAATTATTCAAATATTGGATCTTGGACATAGAATAATTCCAAATCGAAACTCTTTAAAAAGAAAATCTTTTGTCTCATGATAGCCTACTTCAGTCCCCTTACGAAACTTTTGTTATTGGTAATAGTATCAATTAATTCTTGATTAATAAATTAATTATTTTTATTAATTATCAATTAACCTGGGATAGTAAGGTCAGATATTGGATCTTGTTTTTAAGATGTCAATAAGTAAATAATAATATCAATTACTACATGATAACCACTCAAGATGGTAAGGTTTGATATAGGATTGGAAGTTGTTTTGTGAACAAAAACAATACTATAAATAATATACATATAAATTTAGGCAAACAACAATAAAACATATTTATTATCATTAAAAACAAAACAACAATATAATTTATTTTAGATAAAATATATATGATAATGTTTATCATTTTTACTATATAACCAGCTCCATACTCAAAATCTATAAACACTAATTAGAATTTCTAATTACTGAAAATTTAGATAGCAAATTATTTTTCTTGTTTTAATCTTTTACAGATCAGCTCGCCCCACAGAAAAACAGAGCATGTCACCTTTGAAATGGAACAGTAGTCTTTATACGCTATCCTTTTAGGGGTTAGAAACCAGGAAAACAGAGCACCCTCCACCGTATAATCAAAGAAATCAAATTCACCTGACACAAATGCTAACGAGCTGCTCTCTACCAAACATTGTTACTTGTTTCTTCATTGTATTATAGTACATAAAAAATATTCAAACTCGAAATCAAACTTATTCCTGGCTAATAATTTATCCCACACCCCTCTAACAAGGCTGGTCTATCTACCGACTGTATTACGTAGTAGAATCGACAAACTAAATGGCTAACATTACCACCTGGGTTCCGCTTTATTTTAGTTTCAAAACCCATTTATATACATCTAGAGCCAGCTGCCTCAATCTTTTCAAGGCATGGCAAAAGAGAAATCAGCACTACGACTTTCTTCTAGTCTTCTAGGATTGTTTTGCCTTGTCAATTCATAATCATCACTAGAGGGTGCTGCCCCTTCAATTTCAGACAACTCAGTTTCAGAAAAGCAAGACCTAGGAGAAGTACAAGCACTCAAACCACCTTCAATGTCTGTAGAGTTGTGTTTGAACTTGTGAAGCAAGTGCAACGGTGATGTGCCCCTGCTTGGGGTACCGCTCTGATGATCTGGACTCGTCATTGAGAACCCATTTGATGAACCATCTGCCACTGCCTTGTTTTTTAACCTTCTCCTTTCCTTTGCTGACTTTTGCCATTTCTTTATTGCTTTTGATGTTTGCTCTTCAAATATTGCTTTCTTCATGTGAGACCCCATCTGCGAATTGTTCAAAAACACACAAAAAAACAACATTCGTCGACATCTTTGAATTTGGTAGCAACACTTAATGTCAATCAACTAGTTGTGATCTTTGGACATGTTGCTTACTTGAGTTACCAAGGCATAGAGAGGGAAGGTGACATAGCTACATAAAAATTGAAGGATAATGGCAAGGACGACTTTTGCAAGCATTTCCAACAAATTGTCATGGAAGCATGATTTCAATCCGAATTCATACTGCATCGAAGAAGTTTTTGGTCATAAGAAATTAAAGCAATTATAAAAAAAAAAAATAGAAAGTGGGCATGAAAAGCAAATAAAGTATAGTTTAGATTGACTTAAATTACCCATGTCCACAAAAAGTATGCCGTCTGGAATGCATTCTGTAAGAATTAGAAACATGAGCACCAATCAAGAATATGTATTAGAAGAGACTATGAGGTAATTGGTCTGTATTATTGCAAATTATGTTTCTTACTAAATTAATTAACATTCATTTGTGGAAGGTCAGAACATTCTTCCAAAAGGAAAAATAAATAAATGTATAGACATATCTAACGTTTTTTTTCCATGAAGAAAAAAATTAGTGTACGCATTTAACCAAATAAAACCAAATGAAACGAGAATTATATTGTTATAAATAAATAAATAAGTTGTTAATATTAAATAAATACTAAATTAGAAAGTTATGAGATAGATATATATTAAAATATATGATCTCACAACATGACTAATAGATGCCGTTATGTTTATTAACTTTATTTTTTAGAAATAAAATTTTATTTAATCGAGTGTTAATCTAAATAGACACACTAGAAAAGTGATTAAATAAAAAAAATGTTAAACCTTGTCCAAAAACCAAATCAAAATCAATGGAGATTTTATTCAAAAAGATTAAAAGAAATATTAAAATTTATTTATTTTAATTAACCTTAATAAAAATAAAATACCTATTAGGTTAGGCATCCAATACATATATTTGATTGATCTAGTTTAATTCCGTTCAATTTATTTCAAAGAAAAAACTCAAATTATTAAAAAAAATTAGACCACTATCAGAAAATTAGAAAACGCTAATGAAATTGCTGATGAATTAATATGTCGGCAATTCAACAGAAAACTTCATCACCATTTAGGTAGCTACATATTCTGTAAATTCTATGAAAATTTCCAAAATGAGAATTTCTGCTAAAAATCTTGATGGAATTGCCTTTTCATGAGCAATTTTGTTGGAGTATTTTTTTTTTGAGTTATAACTTAACTACATATCCAACAATTTATAGATCATATTTGTGATCTACATATCAACTCACATTGCTTTATATTTTTGGAAAGATACTTTTTAAGTTTTGGTATGAAACTTGTAAAAGTCAAAAGAATGTTCGGGTCCTCTAGTGATGAAGGCCTAAGATGGGAGAGGAAAAGAGTGTTAGGCATCATTCCTTATAAAAACATTAATGAAATTCTTTTTATGTTTTTATTCCATCATCATTTTTGTCTAGAATTATTAATGAAAATTTTCTTTTATAAAATTTCATCAATAAACTACAAGGAAATTTTTTTTTTGTTGATATTTTTGTTGTTTTTTCTAATTTTTTAGTAGACAATGCCTAGGCTAGGTGGCTTAGTGCCTAGCCTATAAAAAGAAAGGGCCACGGATATAGGCCTGCTAGGATAGACTCATGTTTTTTTTTACTATTTTTTTTTAAATTATCCAAGAGCAAGATGATTTGTTGTTCACCCTTATTTTAAGAAAGAATAAAAATAGACTATCATTTGGGCCATGTTTGTTTCCCGGAAAGTAGTTTCTGGGAAACCACTTTCCAAACTTTCCTGTGTTTGTTTGTCATTAGGAAAGTTGGTCAACGGAAAACATGTTCCAGTCAACGAAAACACTTTCTGGTCAACGGAAAACACTTTCCGGTCAAAGAAAAATTTGGTTTGGTTTCCAGGAAAGTGTTTTTCTTTTTGGCTGTGTTTGTTTTCCGGAAAGTGGTTTTCGATAAATCACTTTCCAAACTTTCCTATGTTTGTTTGCCATTAGAAAAGTTGGTTAATGGAAAACACTTTTCAGTCAAAGAAAAATTTGGCTTGGTTTTCATGAAAGTATTTTCCTGAAAAATTTAGGCGGAAAACACTTTCCGGAAGTTGTGAAAAATTTAGAAATGTCAAGTTTTGCTGATTATATCAAATTTGATCATCAAACTTTTAATTGATATTCATAATTTGTTTTGAATATTTATTTTTCAATTTTATCTCTTAAAATTTAATTTTTATAGTAATTTTGGTTCTTATTTTTATAATTGTTATTTGATTTTCCTTATCATTTTTTTATTGAAATTTTTTATCTATCAAATTTGGTCTTCATTCTTTT
>Ga0325404_1005029_pt1 | contig 13970 bp, 8 predicted proteins | sample PopdelMetagenome_18_FD_205664 | JGI IMG/M metagenome (GOLD analysis project Ga0325404, IMG submission 205664) | Populus deltoides microbial communities from Bellville, Georgia, United States - Xylem-Control-R1 | ecosystem: Host-associated > Plants > Phyllosphere > Stem > Wood/Secondary xylem... | reverse complement strand
CGCCCCCCCCCCAGTAATTTCATCTCAAAAATAGATAATCATTTTTTTCATCTTCTTCTTTAATCATTAATTTGATTTTTTTAGACGAATTGCAGCACCAATCTTTTCCCTGGTTAATTAACTAAAGGTAAAGGAAGAGAAATCGTTTAAACTTCCAATGAATGGAGTGTTATTATCAACTAGAAAATGACAATATCATTCACTTATTATTTTCAGCGTTGGAGGCTGGAATTTTTGTCTGTAAAGTAGCGACCAAAACACTCCATCAAGTCACATCCACTCGTCATTTATCTCCTAGCCAAAAATAGTCTTTCTTGGGACCGTTTATCAGCCAATAAATCAATGTTTCTCCATCGTCTTTTTGTCTTGAATGAGTTTCTCCAAAATTACCGAAGAACTTGGGTGGGATACTGAAAAATTATCAAATTTCTGAAGAAAATGTTGGGTTTAGGTGAATTCCCTAAACCCGTCATGGATGGAAAATATTAGATTCAAGCATGCCGCTGGGATTTATGGTTGTTGGCTGAGACACGGAGCTGTAGCCCAAAAAATATAGTAAGGGTATTGAATTGCATGCCTAGCATATAGGGTGTTGGACAGTACTATGCCTAGTGTAAACCTATATTTTTATGCGAGAGATTTCAGATTTTATTAGAGGTTTCTGTAGCCATTAAATTTGAGTTTGTGAACAGATAATTTTGATATATTAATACAAGTTTGACTGTTAGCGGAATTTTTCAAAGATAAATGCAAAGAAATAAAAGATAACTCTCATATACACCACCATGAGCGGATGTCAAGATTTTATTAATATTCTTTTAAGTAGTTCTATATAAAAAAAATTATAAATCTTGATTGAGTTATCAAAAAATTCTAAAAATTTATGTTGAGCTTTTTATATGTTACCGATTCGACAGAAGCAGAATAGAAAAAGAAAGAAAAGAAAAGACGAGAGAGAAAGAGTGAAAAGTAAGGGAAAAACATAAAAAAAAAATCAAAGGAGAAATTGAGAGGAAGAAAAAATTTAATTATTTTGTTTTCTAGTTGACATAATTATCTCAGTTGAGGGGTTGTTACAATATCAATTCAGATTCAATTATAAATAAATTATATTCCACAAAATATCAAAAGATATAACTTCAATACTTTAATTATATGTACTTTTAAATTTATTTTTTAATATTTTAAATAGTGTATTTGAAATTTATTTTTTAATATTTTAAATAGTATATTTGAATTAAAATTTTATTGTTAACTTTAAAAATTTATATATATATAAATTAATAATTAATTTTTTTAAAAATTTATATATTTATTTAATAGTACACGAATGCAAAAATTACTGAAACCCCCTTGGACACCAACATCTTCAACAAAGGTGGCTTCTCCATGGTTCCAGTGGATGGTCCCATAAAGATTCAACATTGACTACCATCCATCCACTTCTCTTCCTTCTATTATTTCCTCCTCTTGCATACTGTTCTTCATCTTCCTTAGAATTTACTACCTTGTCCCGACCATGTTAGCTTCCTCTGTCATGTTAACAGATCTCTGCGATTTTGTGGAGAATCCAGATGGCTCACTCACTAGAAACAGCCCATTTCCTGACGTACCACCAACAGAAGAAATAACTCCAGGCTCCAAAGAACTTTCGCTCTCGAAAGACATCCCTCTAAACCCCAACAACAAAACATTTCTGCGTTTATTTCGCCCTCTAAATCCCCCTCAAAACACCAAACTCCCTCTCATTATTTACTATCATGGAGGTGGCTTTGTTCTTTACAGTGCTGCAACTCTTGTTTTCCATCAAATATGCAGTGACATGGCTTCACAGTTCCCCGCTCTCGTCCTGTCTGTTGACTATCGTCTTGCCCCTGAACATCGCCTTCCCGCTGCATATGAAGATGCTATGGAGTCTATCAAGTGGGTCCAAAACCAAGTTTTGGATATCAACGGCCCTTCTTGTGAACCTTGGTTTAAAGAATACCTTGATTTTTCAAGGTGTTTCTTGATGGGCATGAGTGCTGGTGGCAATATTGCTTACCATGCAAACTTGCTTGCCTTGAATATTGATATCAAACCCTTGAAAATCATTGGTTTGATATTGAATGTCCCCTATTTTTCTGCTGTCACCAGGACTGAATCAGAGAAGAGGTTGATCGATGATCCGGTTTTGCCATTGGCTATTAGTGATAGGATGTGGGCTCTGTCTTTGCCTGAAGATACCGATCGTGATCATGAGTATTGCAATCCCATTGTTGGCGGGTCTCTTGAAAAGAACAAAATCAAACGGCTGCCAAGGTGTTTCTTTAGAGGATACGGTGGGGATCCACTTGTTGACAAGCAAAAGGAACTGGTGAAGATGTTAGAGTCGCGTGGAGTGGACGTGGTTGCGAGGTTTGATGAGGATGGCTTCCATGGTGTGGAGGTTTTTGATCCTGCAAAAGCCAAGGCTTTCTATGACTATGTTAAAGAATTTGTTTACACAACTGTTTAATGATCATAGTGTTGGCTACGTACATCAACCGGAAGTAAGGTGTCTGGTTTGATCAGTACTGTTTGTCCTGATTATATGTAAGTCGCTTGATCACACATGAACCCTTCCGGTGTGTGAGAATAACACTGGTGCTGTCGAAACCACCCATGATAGCTTTGTAATGGAGTTGCCTTTTCTTGTAATAAATTTTGTATAGAAAAGCAATAATAATATTATCATTGAAAATAATATAAACTCCATCTTTAAATTTAAAGTTTTTTTTAATTAAAATAGTTATTTGATATGATTTTAAAACTTTAATATAATGGTTTAACAAAGTTTAATATGATATCATTTAATATGAGGTCTCCTATCAAATCATGAACAAGAACGATTCAAGAAAGAAAAACAAAGGGGAAGAAGATGGGTGGAAGAAGAAGGATAGGTTTTTTTTTTAATGGCAGATTGTAATATTTAAGTTTTTTATTCAATGAAAATTTATAATATTGAATATAAGAGCTCGTAAGTCATTAAATAAAAAAATAATAACAAATCTGTAAATAATCAAATAATTTTTATTGGTTTTTTTAACATGCTTGTTATAGGATATAAATTATTATGCATACATCAAAGTTTACGATGTAAATTGTAATTTTAAAAAACTCGATAAACATATGCAATTTTAACTAAATTATAGAAAGTTAGGGGCAATTTTCCAAAAATATTACTAAGAGTGTGAGTTCTTATAGAAGGTTTGAACTTTATTAATCAAACTAAAGGTGGCATGTTGACGATATTATCAGAGAAAGAAAGGGAAATTATAGTGATGGAATGAATGAGAATATATAGTGAAGGTTTTGCTGAGAATGAGACTAATTTTAATATTGATTTTAATTTGTCTATATATTGCTTTGCCCTATATATGAGAAATATGAGATATTAATTTGAAATAAATAAAAGAAATACTTAATGAATCTTGTTAGCATCAAATATATAGATTGTAATTAAAAGAAAAAACATTTTTATTAACAACCAAATGATTATTTCTGAAATGAAAACATAGTTATTCATTAAAATTTATTTGCTTGTCGCACCAACATATTTAGACTAGAGGTGCTTTTAATCAATGTTCTAGTTCTTGAGCTCCAATGATGGCATCACTTAAGATGGATGGGATTTTACAAGCACATCTCTTGTTGGACTGACAATAACAAGTATCACACCAGCATTTCTCCCCTACACAGTCTGTATCTGTACTGCAACGAAATGTAATCACCAGGCCTCTTGCTTCTCCTACATGCGAACCTGACATCATTGTTTGTGTGCTTAGTAGAATGAAATAAATAAGAAGCACTGATTAACAAGAAGCAATGATTAAGAGTATAACTAAGTAAGTTAACTATGAAAACGCTTGAGTGATATTTGTAAAAGCCAATTACTTTTAAAAAAAAATGAATTGTAATGTTATATAGGTGAGGCTATGCTACTTATAATGGGAAGGTGTATCTCGCTGGATTATATATATTTGTCCCTTAGATTTTTTCCATTAAAGGTGTGCTTGCTTCTTACCATAAATGATGGATTAATTTACTTATATTTTTCATTAGATTGGATTGTTTCCTATCAAATCCCTTAAGATTCATCTGGTTATTGGATTAGGTTAGTTATTACTGGCTAAGGTGCCTATATATGTGAGAAATGATTGTTTGGTTAGTAAATCTCATATCTTAGCAAAAACATATCCTAACTCAATAGTTATCTCAACTTAAAAACTAAAATTATTAGGTGAGGTCTCAAAAGATAATTTATTTTTTCTCTCTCATAAGAGATATCTCAATTTCACCACTAAAGTTTGGTCTATATAACTAACCCCCGCTAACTTTTCTTGTAATATCAATTTCACCTATATGAATCATCTCATAACCTAATTTTTTACCAATGTATTCAAAATATCATTTTTATATTTTTGACATCTTTACAAAAAATCAAAATTCAAAAATAAGTTTTTGATACATTTCATCTAATGATTCGTCCATTTCATAATTATTGATTAATTTCTTGATCGAATTGACGTTGATGTTGTGTTTTGAAAAAAAATAGAGAGTAAAATGGATAAAGGGACCAAAGTGAACAGCAAGAAAAAAGGGACCAAAATAAAATTAAGTTGTTTAAGGACCAAGCAATTAAAAAAATAACAAAATTATGACATATAAATACAAGAGGAATCTTGCAAGAGAAGAGGGGACTTGAGAAAGCCTAGCCACCATTGCTATGGAGAGTGAGTTGAAAACATAAGAGAGAGAGAGAGAGGCCACTTTAATAAAAATTAAAATAAATAAATAAAATCTAATTTCCATCCTAAAGACACAAACATAGTAACCATTTTCAAAAACTAACAACACTCATTCTAATCTCTTTCTCCTTCATTGTCTCTCCCTCGAGAAAGAAAAAAAAAGAGACAGTGCACCAACCAACTCTCTCTCATCACCTTTGTTCTTACCTATTTTTGGATCCCCATGTAAAAAAGAAGAAAATACAAAAAATAAAAAAATATATATTCAGAAGAAAACAAAAAAAAATCAGTGAGAAGAATTGGTTGTGGAAGTTCAAAAATACAAAGATTAAAATTTAACAGTATATTGTTGACTGATGAGAGCCTTGTTGACAAAGAAAACTTAATTTGAGAAAGAAATGTTCAAAATCAGAGGTTTATTGACTCAATTAATTGGAAGAAATTAAAGTTTTAGGGTCAAATTATAATTTTTTAGAGTTGATTTGGTCAAATCAAGGGCTTAATTGCATAGATATTGAAGTTTTATGGCCAATTAGAGACTTAATTGAAGAAATCCAAAACCAATGACCAAACTGGAAAAAAGGAGCGTCAATGGAAGGGTTGGAATTAACGGAATCAGGGGTTAAATTGAAAAAATTAAAAGTTTATGGATAAATTGAGGGTCAAATTGCATAAATCCAAGACCAATGATCAAATTGAATGATGCAGCCAAATTTAGGGCTGACATCCGATTTTGGCAGGGATACAATTGAATTGATTCTTAAAATAAAAATTACAACTAAGAACTTGATTGAACAATTCATAGATTGAGGATTGATTTAGAAATTGACAAAGTCTTGGCGCCATTTCCTTTTAAATGAAACAACGTGTTGTTTCATCCACCTTTAAAAAAAAAAAAAACCAAAACAGTGTTGTTTTAAAAGGCACTATATATTTTCTTCTTTGCTAATGTGCAAAGGTAGGGGAAGAAAGTTTTTCTTCCCTTACAATGCTGCTCCTCTCCCTCTTTCTCCTAAAAACCCCAAAACCAAAAACCTTGACTTGCTAAGATAAAAAAAAAAAAACACAAAAGGGATTAGCCCTGGGGTGGCTGCCCAGCAATTGCCCGACCTCCTTACCCCTATGCCATGATTGGATAGGGGTAGTAGTTGTCGCTCCCCCTTTCACCATTATAAACAGCGGGGGAGAAAGACAGAAAAAAAAGGGGGGAATTTTAAAGGGAACGAGAGAGATTGAAGGAAGAAACAGGGGAGAAAGATGAAAAAAACAAAACAGAGAGACACATTATCGAGAGAAGAACATGACTAGAGAAAGAAGAGATTACAGGAAAAATGAAAAACAGGAAAGATGAGGGGATTGGCACGCCACTTTTAGGGAGTTTCAAAGGTAAAAAGAAAGCAGAAAGAAAATAAGGAAGAGACAAAAAGGAGAGAATAAAGAAATACAGAGAGGAGAGAACTTAAAAAAATAACACAAGAGGAACGAAAGAGAGGAAGAAAACCAGGAAAGGGCAGAAGGGAAGAGAAGAAGAGCCACAACAACTGCCACTGTTATTTGCCACGAACCACAGTTGTTCTTCCCCTTCACCACTACTAGCATCATCGTGAGCCACTGCAGGTTAGCCTTCCTCCCCTCCCTTTTCTTCTTTTTCTTTTTCTTCTTCTTCATCGCCCCAACTACTCCACTATTCTATTCTGCAAGTGAACAGGCTCTCTCACACAATCTTCCACCATGACTAGCACACCTTTCCATCAACAACCCCCCCTTTCTAATCCCGACAACATCAAATATGGTAATTTCCCACAACCCCATGCAAAAGCAAACAAACTCAACACCACAACCTCCATACTCCATCCATTCATAGTAGTGTCACAACAACAAATCCCTATCAACTAGAAAATGACAATATCCACATGGAGATAAGAGATGAGATTTTGCATGAACGTAAATACTAAAAAAATCCACTCGGAGATATTATCCAATATTTTCAACCTTGGAGGCTGGAAGTTTTGTCTCTAAAGTAGTGACCAAAACACTCCATCAAGGCACATCCACTAGTCATTTATCTCCTAGCCAAAAATAGTCTTTCTTGGGACCGTTTATCAGCCAATAAATCAATGTTTCTCCATCGTCTTTTTGTCTTGAATGAGTTTTTGTTAACGATGATGTGTAAAATAGTTTGATATATTTTTTCTAACTAAGAAGATTGATAATTAGTAGTTGATTCGGTAAATCAAGATGACTTATAGTTAATAATTGAAAAAATTACTGAAGAACTTGCGTGGGATGCTGAAATATTACCAAATTTCTGAAGAAAATGTTGGGTTTAGGTGAATTCCCTAAACCCGTCATGGATGGAAAATGTTAGATTCAAGTATGCTGCTGGGATTTATGGTTGTTGGCTGAGACATGGAGCTGGAGCCCAAAAAATATAGGAAGGGTATTGAATTGCATGCCTAGCATCTAGGGTGCTGGATAGTACTATGCCTAGCGTAAACCTATAATTTTATGCGAGAGATTTTAGGTTTTATTCGAGGTTTCTGTAGCCATTAAATTTGAGTTTGTGAATAGATAATTTTGATATATTAATACAAGTTTGACTGTTAGTGGAATTTTTCAAAGATAAATAAAAAGATAACTTGACCAACATGAGCGGAGGCATCTGAAAGGTTGGGTGTGTTGTGATTCAGGTAAAGATTTTATTAATATTTTTTAATTAGTTTTATATAAAAAAAATTTATAATTTTTAATTGAGTTATTAAATTTTAAAAAAAAATTTATGTGGAGTCTTATGATATGATGCTTTAGTTTAAGTTAAAATTTCAGAATTTTTGAAGAAATTATCACAATTTAACCAGTTTTATGTTATTATACATAATTTTCAATCTGACCATTAGATTGAGCTGAAATTTTACGAGTGATCTTAAAATATATTGAATAAAATCTACTTAAAATTTTAGGATGAACAGAGCTTAGTAGTGCTAATAATAAAAAAAGAACCGTCAAATAAAAGCAAAATGACTCATGGCTTCTCACTTCCCCACTCTCGTCCTGTCAGTTGACTATCGTCTTGCCCCTGAACATTGCCTTCCTGCTGCATATGAAGATGCTATGGAGTCTATCAAGTGGGTCCAAAAACAAGTTTTGGTTATAAACAGCCCTTCTTGTGAACCTTGGTTTAAAGAATACCTTGATTTTTCAAGGTGTTTCTTGATGAGCATGAGTGCTGGTGGCAACATTGCTTACCAGGCAAACTTGCTTGCCTTGAATATTGATATCAAACCCTTGAAAATCATTGGTTTGATATTGAATGTCCCCTATTTTTCTGCTATCACCAGGAATGAATCAGAGAAGAGGTTGATCCATGATCCGGTTTTGCAATTGGCTACTAGTGATAAAATGGGGGCTCTGTCTTTGCCTGAAGATACCAATCGTGATCATGAGTATTGCAATCCCATTGTTGGCGGGTCTCTTGAAAAGAACAAAATCGAACAGCTGCCAAGGTGTTTCTTTAGAGGATACGGTGGGGATCCACTTGTTAACAAGCAAAAGGAATTGGTGAAGATGTTAGAGTCGCGTGGAGTGGATTTGGTTGCGAGGTTCGATGAGGATGGCTTCCATGGTGTGGAGATTTTTTATCATGCAAAAGCCAAGGGTTGGTATGACTATGTTAAAGAATTTGTTTACACAACTGTTTAATGATCATAGTGTTGGCTACATCAACCAGAATTTCGACTATTAACAAAAAAAAAATCGAAAGTAAGATCGCACAAGAACCCTTTGTTATGAATCAAAAACTGTGATAGAGAGAAACACAACAAAACTAGGAGAATGACTTAATTTATTGAATAAGAACTTTGGCTAATATATAGCCTTACAAGAATTAACAAAATGTAGAAATTACAGCCTAGATTAACAGAGATGTGGTAACGTGCAAAAAGAAAATAGTTAAACAGTAGAACAAGTCATCCCATTTAATAGGGGTTTTTTAAAAACAAACAAAACAAATATAATCAGAAGGGGAATAAACCCCGGTACTTGTCATTCCCTCCCTTAAACTAATGCAGATATTAGTTAGTTTACCACAGGAACTTCTCGAACACCAAGTAGTTCCCTCATCTTTAGGAAAGATTCAAGCTTCAATGGCTTAGTCATCACATCTACAGCTCGATCCCGTATCCCACAATAAATCAGCTCCACAGTTCCCTCCTTAGTAAGATCACACAGAAAATGAAACCACACATCTATGTGCTTGCTCTGTCCATGCATCATCGTCTGGCGATGGCGGAGGCTCATGTCGTGCCTCTTGTGTAAGGTGTTGTGTGTTGGGAAGGGTTTTTGAATTTAATTATAAAATTATGATTAATGTTTAGGAGTCGCCACCTAGTATTATGGTCACTAGGAACTTATGGTCTGCGAGAGTCTGAGTAAGGAACTAGTTGTGCAAGGGGAAGATGCATCACCCTCAGTGCACCCTACTTAAGGTAATCTGCATTGTTGTTTGATTGTTTTTCTTCTAAGTCGGGTTCTATTTGTTGGTCTTTTCTAAGTCTCTACCTTATCGGGTTAAATCCTAACCATTCTAAAGTCTGAATTTTAGCATCACATTTCTACACCTTGTATTTTTAATACCTAAGGGTGTACTTTATCGTGTAATTTTACACCCCACAAATATTAAAGTCTATATCTGGACCCTAAAAAAAGATTGGAAAACAAGTTTTGACATGTTGGCCAAATCCTAATGGATAATCATAAACTGGTTATGATATCCATTTTTGGATTTTTTTTTTTTAAACATGAAAAGGATGCAATTTTTTTTATGAACAATATACTTGGAAAAATTTCAGGATTTGGTCGTATGCAACAAAATATTTTTTTGTTTTTGAAAATGTTTTGAAATTTTTATTTTTTTAAAATATTTTAGAGAAAACCAGGTATTTTAATACTAGATTTGTATTTTACAGTGTAAATATATAATCCAATATTATGAAAAATTGTTAAAAAAATATTTTTAAAAAACACAATTTTTTTAAAGGATATATATATATTGTCCACTAGAACTGTGGACGTGAATTATAATTCACGTCCACTGTTCAAAAAAGTGGAACTGCAGGGAGACGAAGAACCAAGGGAAGGGTAGTGGACCACCTGGCGTGGCAGTGATGGCTGGCTGGTGGGGGAGGATGACCTGAAGCCGGCGGTGGAAACGGCGGTGGAGTTGGCTGGAGTGGCTGCAGCTGGAAGAGGAAGAAAAGGAAGAAATCTGCAGAAGGGAGAAGGAGGAGAGGAAAGAGAGGAGACAAACACAGTGGATTCTCTACCACTGGACAACCGAAGCAGAAGAAGAAAATCTACAGCGGGGAGAAGGAGAACCTCGCAGTGGCTGCCCCTATCGCCGGTGAGGATTTGGGTTCGTGGAGAGGCTGAGAAGCCGTCTGTTGGTGGAAGAGAAAGGTTTCTGGGGTCTTTAACTGCTGAAGACGCGATGGAGAGAAAGAAAGACATAAAAACAAAGAGAAAGTGGCAGAAACCGGGAAGAGGCTGATTTTTTTGCTTATTTTAGACCTGATTTTCTCCTCCCTCAGGCCATAAAATCCACCTTTATTTAGAGGCAGTGGAAGAGGGCAATCTTGTCTACACTAGAGGAAAATTTCAGCGCTTGATTCAGATGAAAAGGATCCCAACCATTGGCTTAAAGCAGGCATGGTGCACTGTCAAATTATCAAATCTGCAGCTGCAGGCTGCCTGAGTTGGCCTATTTGGGGTGGTTCCAGGTCCGTTTATTTGCCAGTGAGCTAGTGACGACCATACCCGGACGTAAAGAGATGTCTGGTGATCAATTTCGTACAAGTTTTGGCAAATTTGATGGATGTTAGGTACATTAAATTCAGCTACAAAGTAGGTAACCGGACCAGCTACTTTTGTCCTCCAACTTGGTTCTCTTGGCATCAAGTACATGGACGTGTGCAAGGCAACCAAACACTCGAAAATGTTCAACTGAAGGTTTTATTCCACTCCAAGCCTCCTTTAGAGTTATATTTTTTATTGCCAAAGTGGGGCTTCGGTTCAGAATATATACTGTCCAATTCACTGCTTCTAGCCAAAACGTCTGTGGTATCTTCTTCTTTGAGAGCATACTTCGCACCAAGTTCATAATGGTCCGATTTGTTCTTTCTGCAACTCCATTTTGTTATGGAGTATAGGCTGTTGTAACCTGTTTTTTGATTCCATTTTCTTTGCAAAAATTGTTGAACTCTTGTGAGGTAAATTCACCTCCACAATCAGTACGTAAACATTTCATATAAATATTTAATATAAGCATCCATTTAAAAAGACTAATATTAATATAAAAAAATTCTACAAAATTCATAATTAATAAACATTGATGATTTTATAGAATGCAACATAAAATACATGTTACTTTTATTTTTAATGTATGCACCATGTAAAACTCTAAATAATATAAATAAGTTACTTGACAACTGAAATATATATTGTTGTCATTATACTTTATTTTGAATATCAAAATTTAATAGATCAAAAAGTACTTTCACTTCTTTTTATTACTCATTAATTGCTCCACCTAATGTGCAACCACAAGCTTTCAATGCCTTCAATCTTGTCATGCACCTAATAATAAATGGTACATCCTCCTCAGGGAGCAAAATATCGAATCAGGCTGAGTATAATTGATATAAAATAAGAATCACTGCATGGAGGGGAAGAAATTATTTGTGCACGAAACTTGGTCTTAATAAGATTTCCACATAATAGATTCTTATCTATACACTGGAATTTCTGTTGACATAAAGCTCCGGACAATCGTCAGTCAGGGACAAATCTCATTTAGTTTATAATTAAAATAGTTATTTTTTTTTACGGGATTATTTCTATGTTGTTAGTGATTGCATAATGTTTTTTGACTCGGTCAAGGCTAACAGCCCTAACTTGCCAGCCTTTCCATATGGTGAATCACTAGGAGGAGCAATTTCAATCCTTTCGAAGCAAGGCTATACATGGGATGGCTTGATTTTAAGTGGTGCTATGTGTGGCATTTCAGCAAAATTTAAACCTATGTGGCCATTAAAGAAGCTACTTCCTTTGGCAGCACTATTCGCGCCCACATGGAGAGTTGTGGCCTCAAAGCCAGTCTCTAGCAGATCATACAAAGAAGAATGGAAGAGAAGGTTGGTAGCCAACAACCCGAATCGCCCGAAGTCAGGGAAGCCTCCGGCAGCGACTGCACTAGAGTTTTTGAGGGTTTGTGAGTACATAAGGATGCATTGCTATGACCTCGGGGTTCCATTTCTAATGGTGCATAGGGAGGATGATTTTGCGTGCGACTTTAGGTCGGCTAGTTTTGTGTATGAATCGGCTTCAATCGGCTAGTTTTGTTTTTTTTAATAAAAATAGTTGGCAAATAACCGTGTAAAAAAGGTGCAGCGTAAATCCTAAAAATCACCACCGGTAAATAAATTAATAAAAATTATATCAGTTTTTCTTTTTCTAAAATTCAAAATTATTGAAAGGTGAAATTAATTTTTATCATAAAAGAATAAATACCATAAAAAAATCTAAGTATCACTAAATCCTCCTCGTTAAGTGCTTAAAACTTCAACGGCATGGTAAATCCATAAGCAGACTAAGAAACTATTTGGAAACACAGTTGAACTTGTATTTTTAAAAAATTTATTTATTTTTTATTAAAATTTATTATGATTTATACATTTTAAATCGTTTTCGATGTGCTGATATGAAAAATAATTTTTTTAAAAAAAATTATTGACATATATTTCAGCATAAAAAATTATTTGAAAAACAACCACTACCACACTGCCAAACACACCGCAGCGTAAATCCATACTAGCCTAAGCCAGGGTAAAATCACACCAACCCTATGATTTTTTCTTACTGGAAAACCGATGCCATGAATCACGGTACGGTGTATGGTTTTGGAATCATCAAGTGGATTCACAATTGATAACTAGCAAAACAATCCCATTTTGACGATGATGTACCGCTAGGGTCCATGATTTGAAGATAGATTGAGATGTACCCAGGTAAAGCTTGGGAGTCACCTTTAGGGTAAATTAAACCGTAACCGCCTACTTCAAGATATTTACTCCATAGTGCCCTAGCTTTAACACGTGGAAAGCTCCGTACCGTCCGTTTGCAGGTTGCGGAAGACACCCCAAGCAAATGTGTTCCATATGGTGTGAAGCCGGATGGATTCACAGCATTTTTTACCTCCTCTAAACCCATCACCAATATTATATTATAGTGCGTTGTGGATCATAGTTGTTAAACTGCTCTCGGCCAACCTGAAAAAAATTCATGACGGCATATAGGCTCTAAACCTTTCAACTGCTAAACTCTAAAACAAAATAGTAAAACTAGAAAAGCAAAATACCAAATAGGTTTTTAATCAAATCAACTAATTGCAATTCAACCAACCAAAATCATTTCAAAAATTAAGTGCACTCACCATTTTCCTCTACCACGGTCCACACATATCCTTAAGGTGCTGGGGATCAAAGTTGAAACACTGGAATCATGACAACTTCCCTTCATTCAAGAATCCATAAGCCTGCTTATAGAAATCAAAGAAAGATGATGCCACACACACAAACACTTTAAAATATGCTTAGTGCACTCACAATCCTTCAAATGAAGAATATTTCAAGCTCATTCAAACTCGCAAGCTTAGTTTCTTTTCATTTCTTTCCATTGTAAAGATACCGCAACAACAACATACAAATTCGCAAGACAGCTATTCAAATATGCACATGGCCATTAAAACTAAGAAAGCTTTAATTATTTAATTTCTTTCCATTAAAAAAAAAAAAAAAAGCTATTCAAACATGCATACGATCCAATTACACAAATAAAGCTTATCAAATTACGTGTCAATATCCTTCACTCGCCACCTAACAAATGGATCTGTGGGAAAATTCCTTTGCTATCTGATGGGGTGTAGGGTAGGATACTAGTGGGTGGGAATATGGTGGCGCTTCATTATAAATTTTCGGCATATTGCTTGAAGGAAGCTCCTCAAAAAAAAGCATGAAAATCATCAGTGAATCCCTGCTGTAAATCCCTGAAGAGGATGATAAATTTTGTTTTCATGGGGACAAAATCCACAGTAATCTTTGGTAGACCCTATTATAATAATAATAAAAAAAATAATAAACAAACCAGAAA
>Ga0325404_1005023_pt1 | contig 13978 bp, 9 predicted proteins | sample PopdelMetagenome_18_FD_205664 | JGI IMG/M metagenome (GOLD analysis project Ga0325404, IMG submission 205664) | Populus deltoides microbial communities from Bellville, Georgia, United States - Xylem-Control-R1 | ecosystem: Host-associated > Plants > Phyllosphere > Stem > Wood/Secondary xylem... | reverse complement strand
AAGAGCCTCAATTGTTCTTCTTTTGCCAGAGAGAAATGAGAGTATGAATTTGGATACTTGGCTTTGAGTGCTTTAATTCCATCATGACCATGAATTTCTCCTGCAACTATGTAAATTCTTGTATCTGAAGAAAATTCATTTGCCTCAAGAAACACTGCAGTCTCTCTTGGAGTCCTGGGGCACAACCCTTTAAGTCGCTGCTTTGTGGTATTGATAGTTTCCTTCTTCCAGATTTTTGTAACTCGGACTGAAACCAGTGGAAGCAAGGATGTCTTTTTTCGTATCTGGGATTGGTACTGCTTGGTTAGTAAAATTAAACAAAGTGAACACATTTTGACCATGTCATATATATATATATATATATATATATATATAGCACATCAAATGAAGAGCTATAAGTATATCAAAAACCACTAGGAAGTATTGAAAAAAAATCAAAGCTTTTTAAGCTAAAAATATTTTTAAAAAACACCAAAGACACTCTACACTCTAAAACAAGAAGGAAAAAAAAAAGTTATACAAGGACGTCTCTTCAAAGAACACAAGGACCAGTAGCATTACTTCAGTAACTGATTTTTTCACGGGCCAGAATGCTGAATGAAATTTATAATGGGCTTGCGGCCCAACTAAAGTATACGCTTATTGTCCACCAGAACGGTCTGTGAACTCTCCTTGCTCTATATAAACAAATTAAAGCGGCGGCAGCGGCAGCAGTAGCTAGGGTTTAAGGTACCCGTCTCGGTGTCAGCCATTCTTTTTTGCGAGAGAGCTTGGACTCGCGGGATTGAAAATGGTGAAGGGACGTCAAGGAGAGCGAGTCAGGTCTGCGATCTATACTTGCACCCTCTACATTATAAATATATGTTTTAAAAAAGGCAAGGATCGGTTTTTCATTTGTTTGAAGCTATAATTGCTTTAATGTCTATTACTATCTCTGTTTCTTTTATAGGCTTTATGTTCGGGGAACAATCTTGGGTTATAAGAGGTAACAACTAAGCTTGACTTTAGTTCTCTGATTTTAATCCGTTTGGTAATAACTAAGCTTGACTTTAGTTCTTTTGAGTTTCCACATCTTGGTGGCAGTACAAGTTTTCGTTTTTATTGATGAAATATATCAATATGTGCATCAATTTTAATTGACTAATTAGCGGAACTGGTATATTAGATTTATTGCGAGTAATTTAATTCTTTTGTGCGAGTGTCAGCGAATGAATAGTCTGACAGGAAATGAAATTGAGTCTGGATTTTGTGTGCTAGTTTCGAGATTAAAATATTATTCTTTGTTATTAGGTCGAAGTCCAACCAATATCCAAACACATCACTGGTCCAAGTTGAGGGAGTCAACACCAAGGAAGAGGTTGCATGGTATGCTGGGAAGCGTATGGCATACATCTACAAGGCCAAGGTGAAGAAGAATGGATCCCACTATCGCTGCATCTGGGGCAAGGTCACCAGGCCTCATGGTAACAGCGGTGTAGTGAGAGCCAAGTTCAAATCCAATCTGCCTCCAAAGTCAATGGTATTGTTGAAAAAATAGCTATTGTGATTGAGATGTCACAGTTTATGCCTATTTGGCTATGTTTAATTAATTTTTGGTTCATTTGCAGGGAGCTCGAGTGCGGGTTTTCATGTATCCCAGCAATATCTGAGGTACAGTTTGCTTTATATAGTCATTACTGGTGGGTAGTTTAGGTTTAGCTTCTAATGCCTATGAGTGCTTTCTTTATCGAGGACTGTTTATGGCTGTAGTGAGAACTCTCTCTCTTGTCCGGATCTTGTGATTTTTAATTGAATTTTGGCTCTTAAGATTTGCGTTGCTTTATGGATGGAAAGTGAAGGCAATTGACTATTATATCAAAGCGCTCTTCTTGCTTTTTCTGTTCTGCTGCTGGGTTACCTCGGGAATTTTATGAATGTTGTATTGCTTAATCATCCATCACCTTCGTGCAGTATTTTAATTTGTATTTTTAAATAATCGGCTTTGTTCTTTTCATCTTTTCTGCTTCCATTGGTTCAGCTATAGAGCTATGATCAGCGTGGATCTGTTTTTTGACCTGTGATGCGCTATAACCCCCAAAATGATGGTTTTAAGCCCTTATTATTTTTACACGTTTTTGAAAAAATTTAATTTTTTTTCCTTCAAATTAATATTATTTTGAAAGATAAAAATAATTATTTAAAAATAAAAATTTATTATTTTAATATTTTTGCAATTGAAAAGAAATTACAGCCACTCTTTCAAACACCTACACCTCAGAATACCTCTTAATGATAGAAAATTGGGAATAGCCCTTCCCTTTTTTAGGAGGCCCTTTTTCTTTTTTCCTGCGCATATGCATGTCTAGGATGTTGTCTCCCTTGTGGACCTTTGTATGTCTTTAGCATCTTGGGCTGCTATGGAACTGTTCTGATCCGGATTGTAGCCCCGAAGCTTATGGACTCCGAGCGGCTGTTTCTCTCATACGACATACTAATATCTCAGCCCATGTTCGGGAAACACCAAAATTGCTGAGTTATGCTTTTATATTTTCAAATATATATTATAGTTTATTAGCTGTATAATAATTTTTATATATTTCAATCAATGACTAAACAATTTTTATATTAAATATTATAACTTGGCTATTGAATTTTTATAAAAGAAAACTAGCCCCCCATCGTCCTTTTTCTCCTCCAAAACCTCGCAATCTAAACCCAACAAAAGCTCTTTATTGAAGCACCAATTTAGCCGCCACCTGAACCCAACAAATCCCTTTCAATTGCTCTTCTCTAAGAGCTCCTTGACTTTCAAAGCACTAGAACTCCACCGAATTGCTTATGGTGTCCTGCTACAGTTGATAAGGAAGAACACTAGAATATGAGCATTTAATCATCACCCAAATTAAGATTTTGCACCTGTAAACAGGTAATTTCATGATTCGGATTGCTATCCAATTTTCTCCGATCCGGTGAAATTGTTCATGGTAATCAACGTCTTCAATTTCCTTTGTGTAAATCTCGGGGAACCTATCTTGTTAGTGATTAAAAGAGTGGTTTCCCTAAACTTGAAGCGTTCAAGGTTTGAAAAATCTCCAACAAATTCTGGGATTGAACCGTGCAACTAGTTTGGAAAGAGATTGATTAGTTTATGTTTTTCAAATCTGAAAAACTCTAGTCTCTCCCCAGGGAGGTTGTTGACTGAAAGATATAGTTGAAGTAATTTAAGATCTTTTTTTAGGGTTTTCAAAAAAAGTGGGGGTGAGAGAAATCGGGCGATGATCTTTACATCGGCGAGATTTCGCAAATTGACGTCCGAACGCCAGGGCTTTGAGAAGGGAGAGAAATGTTTTATACGACTCTGAGAGAATAAGCTGCTAGTAGCTTTAATATGACTTGGGGTTGTTACCTTAGACTAATTTTCTCCGTAGATGGATAAAGGTGAGATTGAAATTTATGATCGTATCCATTTTTCTTCATAAGAGTTTCATTCATCCATGATCCTGTTGCTACTTAACCTCTAATCTTTAGCAGCTATCTTTCTAACCGAGGCTACCACCCTAGGAGGAAAGATGCTATAACAAAACTTTATTTTAAAATAATAATAAGTAAAAATCTTCCGTCAGGTTCAAGGATGTAAGGTGTAAACACGCAATTTATCGTATTGCATTCCTCGAGGAAAGGTATACTTTTGCACACAAATTATGCATGATTAAGCTAGCTTAACGGCTACAATTGACTAGAGCTCGGCATCTGAAAGTACGGGTGGAGTAAAGTATGTGTAAGCGAATAGAAGTGCTGTGGATGTTCGATAACATTGCCCAACTATATATTTAGTCTCTATCACGTTCTGTATGATAATTCGTAAAAGTTTTACCCAAATTAAATACGATAGGTCACCGTATAATCTATCTATCCAGGATTTTTTATAGGAGGCATGGTATTATTTTCGGAATGATGTGGTAGTGGATACGTAGGCCAGAAGGTGATGGGTGCTAAAAAAATTCAACTGATTGAAAAGGGTAGATGGCTAATTAATTGGAAAGTACCCATTGACATTGAAGAGGCTAGTTTTTTTTTTTTACATGAATATTTGATGTTTTAGTTAGTTTGCGTGTATCTTGATTAATTTTACAAATTTTAAAATTAATTACCATATAAACTTTTAGTAACCCTGAACAGACTTGAACTCAGGATTATCGATAAGAAAATTTAAAATCTGATGAATTAAATTATTTTTTAAAATTAAAAGGGCTTCTTAATTAGCTGGGAAGTTGGGTAATTACCGTCAGTAATTTGTTTAGCAACGGGAATCAGACTAGTGAAATATGGAATAGATTCAGTAAGTTTTTGCTTTTGTCTTCTCCTCTTTTTTTTTAAGTCTGTATTTTGAAGTCAGCTTTCCTTTTTTATTAGGTTTTTGATGCGGTATTCATGTCCTTGATGATACATTCATCAAAAATCCATCACTTGCAAACTCTTTTCACACGATTGACTGTACGTATAGAGAGATTCTAAACCGAAACAGAGAGAGAGTGAGAGACGTAATAGAGAAAATTAAAGAAACATTTTTTTAACAATTATAGATTGAATATCATAAAAACTTTTGTGCGATAGCTAACAAATATTTGCATTTTTAACTCATATCTATTCGCTAGCTATATTGCACTTGCTCGACTACAGGTAGGCTGGATAATTTTTCTTTTGGGAGTGTAAAAAAATGATGTTCATTCTATGGAGATGTATCATAAAGAAAGGGAGAAAAATCTGCGCAGCAAGTTAGAGACTTGACTGAGTCAATTAAATATGTTGCATTCATTTTAATAAGGTGATTAAAAAAAGCAACAATAATAGAAGGATTAAGAAAAAAACAATGACGATAATCCAAAGATAATTAAAATATAAAAAAAAAAAGAGGAAAACAATGTAGCAAATTATAAGCAAGCTACACCAATAATGATAAAATTATAGGGAAAAAAAAATAAAAGAAAAGGAAATTCAAGCTCGATGAAGCCTACATGCCTCGTCTATTCAAAAAGAGATTTGTTTAGCAGGTCAAGCCTCTTTTGTTTGTTTTGTTTGCAATAAATGATGAAAATGAAATAAAAAACTTTAATGTAAAAAAAATAAAAGCAGGGAAAATACAAGAATAAAAAAATCAATGTGTGTTAACCTATTAAACCTACAAACTTAGATATGAGACATTAATAACCTCGTAAAAAAAAATAAGAATCAAATTCGATATAAAAACAAAACAAATTGTTCATGGATGAAATTGAAAAGCAAAGTCAAATAGTGAAACGAGAAAAAACAAAACAAATAGAAATTAAAAGAGTTGGGGTAAAGATTAAAACAAAAAATAAATAAAATATTGAATAATGAAATTAAAAAAAAATCAATTAAAAAAGGATTAAGGGTAAAATAAAAAGAAATCGAAACAATGAGGACCGAAATAAAAAAATAAATTAAATCGAATATGAGGGACACAATTGAAAAAAAAATTCAAAACAATTATCAATTAAATAAACAGAGAAAAAAATGGAAGAAAAAATAAACTCCGAGAATAGAATTCAAACTTGGCAAAAAGAAAAAAAAAATTCAACCGGAAGCCGATCGAAGCTTTGGCCACTACACATGCCGAATCTGCGCAGCAAGTCATGCACTTAGTTGAGTCAATTAAATTTGTTATTTTTATTTTAACAAAGGTGATTAAAAAAAAAAACAATAATAGAAAGATTAAGAAAAAAAGTATCCTCAAGCAACTGAACTGAACTACAAAAGTCAAATATCAATATACCTTTGATAGATTTTACAAAAACTGATTTGTAGCGTGAAAAAAAAGTACTATACCCTCAAGCAAAGCCTACAAAAATAGGAAACGAAGGGCAAAATAGAAATTTTACCGTAACAACCCACACTAACTAACTCGTGCAATCCCAGCGATGGAGGCCTCAATAGGAGCTTGCCATCTTCGCTCGTGCCAACTTCAACGTCTTCGCATCGGCCGACTAACGGGCTAACTAGTGGAATATGCAATTAATTCCATGTTGATTGCTACGCTAACAACTCGAAGACCTTTATCCTCTACTAACTTTCCTTTTTCTTCTCTCAACTTCACCATAAGGTCAAGAAGACCCCACTAATCGCATGCTCGAACCGAGTCCTTAGCATGGCCCTTGCTATCTGCTCCCATAGCCCATGAACCAGAAGCCGAGGACGGTTGACGATGCAAGATTAAATAGATAGACTGGGTTCCACCTATGAATAACCAAAACCTACCTAACCCGAGCATGCTGTAATCTCTATGCATGACCCCCGAACTTCTTCCGGTGCCGAGAACTTTCGCAACAAATGGGCCACGCACTCTCATTATCACGCTCATTATTAAAATCGTTTCGATTACTTTGGCTGCCGTTTGGACCGACATTTGTAATGTGTCTGGCAACGCCGCTGTGCCGAGCATTTATGTAAAAAAAAAACTGAATGGTTTTGATTTGTTAATACTAAAAATTAAAAAATATATTATTTTAATATAGTTATAAATAAAAAATACATTAAACAACAACTGATATGTTAACAAACACCTTGCAGCCATGACGAGTTGACTACCTCTCCGTCTAGTCTCCAAGACGTGTTGATTTTTTCGCGTTGCACAAAATACTCCAATTATTTGGAATCGTACCTTCCAATGGATCTTAAACACGTATGTATACCAGCTTCGTGTGATTGAAAAGTAAATGCCTAATTTTAGGTGCAAATTTCTTGTTTTTTTTTTATTTTCAAATGCATACAAAATAAAGGTCCGAGTACTGATGGTGCTTTCGCCTCCAACCTGCCAGTAATTCTATGTTCCTTGTTGGTCTCCGATAGTGAACTTTTCAATACTGCCCCGTGAAAAAAGAAAATGGCATGGCTAGTTTTTCTATTTCAATTTTTTTTTTTTATTATTATTAACATGAGTGTCTATACCAACTTTTACATATCTCGATTAATCTTATAAAATCTAAAATTAATAACCATATAAATCTCTAGTGGCTATAATATTTGTAGAACTCAAACTAGTAACCTTTAAAGAACAAATATAGGACATGACTAGTTGAGCTATACTACTCAAGTTTTTTAATTTTCTTTTTTGAAGGGAAGGGTTCTGTTACTTGATAAATGTAACAGTGAACTTTTCAATACTGCCCCGTGAAAAAAGAAAATGGCATGGCTGGTTTTTCTATTTTAATTTTTTTTATTATTATTATTAACATGAGTGTCTATACCAGTTTTTACATACCTCGATTAATTTTACAGGCTCTGAAATTAACGACTATGTAAATCTTCAGTGGCTATAATATTTATAGAACTCGAACTGATAATCTTTAAAAAATAAATATAAAATATGATTAGTTGAATTATACCCTCGATATTTTTAATTTTCTTTTCTAATTTGAAGGGAAGGGTTCTGTTACTTAATACATGTTAAAATATTGATTTAAAATTTAAAATTTTAATTTCCTAGCATTAGACGAACGAAGAAGCTCTTGATGATCTCTTAATTAATCATGGAGTTACACGAGTCTAGAGAAGAAAAGGGAAACCCCCATTTATACTCGCTGACGTTATCCACCTAGAATAGAACACTTGCTCAATGGACTCCAGAAACAACATTTTTAAATAAATATAACATTTTTTTATTAAATATTTCAAATAAAACGACCCGGACTTAGAATTCTTGATGTGTCAGAAATTAAACGAAAAATCAAATTGTTTGGAGACCCAAATAAGAATTAGTTTGTAAATCCAGTTAAATTTTTTTCTAGATAAAAATAAAATAAAGATGGGGTTTGTCCAGATTGTAAAACTGGTATATGCAATAAAATAAAATAATGAACACGTGTCATATAAAATTTATTATATTTTTTTCAAATACATGGAACATGTGTATCATATACTTGATGGAGTCTACGAGCATATTTTTTAAATTACATTTTACTTGTAAATATATTTAAATTTTTTTATTATTAATATCAATAAATTAAAATAATATGAAAATATTATAAAAATAATAATTTAAAGTAAAAAATAAAATAAAAATATTTTTTAATTTTAAAATGTAAAAATAACAGCTCTAAATTTAGATCAAATATTAATGGAGCATAAAGATGCCACCTCGCTATGAAATTAATGATAAAATTCAAGCTTGAAACCTCATTCCAGATGAATATTTTTTTTACAACTTGAACAGACTCGTCCAAGATTATTATTATTATTATTTTTTATCTAAAACGGTTTTTAGTTGTAGTGTCCTCAATTTATATATTTTTTTTAAATAATTCCATGTTAATACAGAGTTCTCAATATGAATAACCTGCTCAATGACAAATTAAATATATATTATAAAAAAAATTAAACGGTGCCAGGTTTTTATTGTAACTCTAAACACAAATTATTATAGAATATGGTGGTGAAATTTATATAGATACAGCATGTAAGTAAGATGATAATGGGGCATTGTCTTTTTTTTCTTAATTCAAAAGGCTGCTGGTATGTATTCCACACGTTTTAGAGAGTGGGTGATGCTCATGTCATTAAAAAGACGCGTGAAACACCTCTTGATGGCCAAATTCAGTTATCCGCAGTTTAGATAGATGCGCAGACATACTCTCTTTCACGTGACGTAGCTCATGTAAATATATCATGGTTGAATTACTACTAATGATCAATTGTTTGTGTTTTTTCTTCTTCTTCTTTTTATCTTGACAACTAAAGTGTACAATTATCATTTATTTGTTTGTTATTTGCTTGGTCTGACATGGGTTGTTAGACCAAAGCAGCTTGGGTCTAGTAACATATCACACTAAAGAGACTCGTGTCTGAGAACAATAACATGACTAAAAGTCTTGGATGTGACAACCATGTTTAATGCTATACCCCCGCATGAGTCTGACTTTGTTACCAGACCCCAACGCGGGTCTGATATGGCCACCAGATCTAAAATGCTTAAAATATTTTTTATACTTTTAATATTTTTTTTTATACTTTTAAAAAATTTGATATTAATCCACTCCGAAGTGCGGAGAAATATAGTTAGTTTATACATCAATTTTTATGATATCTTATCATGAAAAGTAAAAATTACTTTATTAGAAAAACAATTGTTAAAACTGGATAATAAATAACTGGAGTGGAATAATAGTCACCTTTTAAAAGTTTTTCTAAAAAATAATTTTTTATATTTTTAAATAATATATGTGACATTGAAATTAAAATTAAAAATTAAAAATATATATTTTAATTTATTTTTAAATAAAAAATATTTTAAAAACCAACTCTACAGGCTGTAAGTTTTAGACTTGCACTGGCGAAAAAGGAAAGGCAGGTAAAAAAAAAACTCAACTACATTGAAGAGTCAAAGCTTTACCTTTCCTTATACCGTACACAAAATAATAGAATACCACACAAGCACCGTATTCTCCTTTTCCACATACAAAACCCACAACATAAATAACACGGCACAGAGAAAGAGCGAGAGGGAGAGGAAAATAAACAGAAGCCAAAACGAAACGCCCCCGTCCCCACCCAACGCGTTTACCTCCCCCTCCCCCTCTTCCTCTCCTTCCTCAGTTTCATTTGCGAAGGAAAACCACATTCTTTTCAATTCCCTCCCAATCCCTCAAATCCCCCCCTCTCTGTCTTGTAAAAATCCTCTCTTATTATTATTATAATTATGTCACAGATCCATGGGAGAAGAACCCCCGAATAATCTCCATTAGATCCACACCATTTCCCTGCACCTCAGCCCGCCTGATTGAACCAGCGAGCGTCGACACCCCTCCAATAATCTCCACCGTCCGATCTCTAAAAAACCCAGGATGAAGAGCACATCACGATTTTTCACGATCGGTCTAGTGTCATCATGGTACTGCTCAAACATAGGAGTTCTGTTACTAAACAAATACCTTTTAAGCAATTACGGGTTCAAGTATCCGATCTTCTTGACCATGTGTCACATGACAGCTTGTAGTTTGCTAAGTTACGTTGCAATTGCGTGGATGAAGATGGTGCCTATGCAGACCATCCGGTCTAAAACACAATTCATTAAGATCTCGGCTTTAAGTCTCGTGTTTTGTGTGTCGGTTGTGTTTGGTAATATTTCTTTGAGGTTCTTGCCTGTCTCTTTTAATCAGGCTATTGGTGCCACTACGCCCTTTTTTACGGCTGTTTTCGCTTATCTGATGACTCTTAAAAGAGAGGCTTGGCTGACTTATGTTACCTTGATTCCTGTTGTCACCGGGGTTGTTATTGCTAGTGGGGTAAGTTACCTGTTTTTTTTTTTCTTATTTATGTTGTTAATCTGGGATTTTGTTTCAATAACTGAATTGGGTTTCTTGATTTTTTACTGTTATTATTGTATTTTTTATGTTCCTCCAAATGGGTTTTCTTCGATTGGTTTCTAGCTGTTTTAGTTGATTTTCTTTTTTCATGTGTATTTTATGCTAGCTTGGGAAGGAATTGCATTTCTGTTGCTGAAATCAAATAAATCTCCATCATCCAAATTTCATAATGTATTTTGGATTCCACAGCCTGTCATGTTGACTTTTAGTTGTTAGTAATTTGTCTCCCAAAATTCTCGAGGAGTTCAGTATTCCATTGGATTTAAGAAGTTTTCATTTATGTATTTTGGTTTGAAAATTATCTTGCGAATCTGGTCAGCGTCATTACTTCTCTTCGGTTTTCTTCTCTTTTTGAGCTTAGGCAACGTTTGTGGTGTTGTGTTATGAAAATGGATTCCATTTGAGCTAAGTGTTTTAACTCTGGTCTGTATTTGTTGGGTGGAAATAGGGTGAACCAAGTTTTCATCTATTTGGGTTTATAATGTGTATTTCTGCTACGGCTGCAAGGGCGCTCAAATCAGTTCTGCAAGGGATTTTGCTTTCTTCGGAAGGGTAAGGATGTTTGTCTCTTGATTTCTTTGTTATTTTTTTTGCAAATGAAGGTGATGGCCAGGCTCTTTGTATGCTGAGAAGTTTGCATTTTTTTTTTTAAGTGAGAAGCTGAATTCAATGAATCTCCTCCTATACATGGCTCCGATAGCTGTTGTATTTTTACTCCCTGCAACGCTTATCATGGAAGAAAATGTGGTTGGTATCACACTAGCTCTTGCCAGAGAAGATGTCAAGATCATCTGGTACTTGCTATTCAACTCCTCACTGGCGTATTTTGTGAATCTGACCAACTTCTTGGTTACAAAACACACAAGTGCTCTAACTCTCCAGGTAGGTGTTTGATTTTGGAGATATAATGACTTGATTTTTTTATTTTTTATTTTAACACACTATGCAATTGTCATAAAATTCTTATGTGTGCTTTTGCGAGTCAGTCTGATGAAACAATAATTTATTCCGGAAAGAAAAAGGAAGTGAGGTGTTTCAGTTCAGGGTGTTGCATGTTAATCTCTTAGAATGTGCAAAACCTCTCATATCTAAATGTGTTCAGTTCATTTCTCCTCGGTTAATTTTCTGGGAGTTTTTCTCCAGAAGTGATTTGCTCAGAATTGCTGTCCTGTCTTAAGGAGTAGTTTGTGCCACACTATGGTTCAAATTTTTCAATTATATTTCCACATATTTTGATGATGAAATGTTAGATCCAGAGAGCAAGATGTGTTTTGGAGATTGAGAATATGGAGGGTTGTAGTGTTTGGAGGGGCTTGCTAACTGGAAGATTTCATTAGATTGCTTGGTAGTCTCTGTTTGTATAGCTCATTATAATGCTGAAAGTTATTCAATGTTAGTTCTTCTGGATATCTGTAGCTTATGCATTTACATGTTTTTTGAAAGCTGTGTTTTTAATTTTTTTTTAAGAAATAGCTGGAACATTGAACTCACTAAATGGGGATGTGGAGATAATTCTTGTAGCAAGAAGAACAAATGGACTTGTAAAAACATTTGTTTCAAGAAACTCTAGGCTGTATTAAGTGAGGACAATAGACGGAAATCATTCAATGCACAATGGCATATGAATGGTTATGGCCCATTAAGACTAGGAGTGATTTGTTATCCAAGTTGAAAGCAAGGAAAGGACAAAAGGAGTTTTTGTTGTAAAAGTTGGAGGGGAAATCAATCTCTGCTTGGTTGTCTGTGCTTCTTTAGACAATCGATTTCATTCTCATTTGATTACATGCTTCAATCTTTGTACTTTCTGTATGTACAATGTTGGCACCTGATGTACCAGCAGAAAAGAGTGATTAGATTGATCAAATAATCCTCTTTATAAAGAAAAAAAGATTGAAGCTTTAGGATTGAGCAAGGAATGTTGGACAAAGAATGGTGTAGGTTGAAGTAGTAAAAATGATTTAATCTCGCCAGCCTACAGAAAACTTGGTTAAAACAGAACTTGGTACTAGTTTGGTATCAAGATTCCATGGTCAAGAAATAAAAAAGGTTTAGTGGAGTTAAATTGTTTAGTTGCTATTTTTGTACTTGTTTTCTTCTGGTGAATCGCTGACATTTCTGCATCACCTTTTAGCATCGTGTTGATAGGCCTTGAACTTTGAGATAACAAAGAATTCTTGATCTTCCAGGTTCTCGGTAATGCAAAAGGAGCTGTAGCTGTTGTGGTTTCGATTTTAATATTCAGAAATCCTGTGTCTGTTACTGGAATGCTTGGTTACTCGCTTACAGTTTTTGGAGTCGTCCTCTACAGTGAAGCCAAGAAACGAAGCAAATGATGATGTATGATTCGGGGAAAGCATTTATTGCGATTTCCATACTTCATTTATGTCAGTGCCAGGACGGCAGCAACCTTCCAAGAGGCAAGTTCAGGATGTGGTTGGTGCCATGGAATTTGGCTCTCTGGATTCTATATTTTTTGTCCAGGAAACCCGAGTGGGTGGTTTCCGTTTGTATCAGCAACGACAGCAGGATTAGCCAGAAGTAGAATACTCAAATAAGTGACTGATTTATCTCTACTATTCCAGCTTGAGGTTGTAGAGACATATCATTTTTATCTTTTTTATTCTTTCAGGAAAAAATATTGTAGAATCGGGTCGTTACACAGTTTGTTATTAACATTTGTCATATTCGATTAATTAATGAAAGGAACACTCAAAATTTTACTATTTCATGTTCGTATCCTTGGGGATTGGCAGTCTACAAAGTCTTCAAGCTGGTGGTGGCTGCCATGTTTGTTCCACAAAATGTCCAGCATTTTGAGAATGGACTCATTTTCATATGAGATAATTTGTTGCCGACCATAAGATGACAAGTCCGACTGAGTTCCCCTGAGTTCCGGCTTTTGTTACGATTAGCATGACATTGAATTCAGAAAAGGATTAATTACTGGAAGGAACAAACCTAAGCTGAGGGCCGGTAAATGCTGTCATGCCGGTCGAGTGGCTGTCCATTTAGGGATAAGTGGTTGCTAAATACTATCCCATAGAAAATGCACGCCTTCAATGTGATTGAATTAGCTCGAACCTCTCCGAAAGCAGAATCCACGACAGATCCACCATAATCAAGCATTTAGTATCCTTTGCTGTTGGTGGGGATGCTTTTCAAAATCGATCTACAGTATCACTTAATTAGCAAGATACCTGACTAGAATACATGTGCAATGTATAAAAAAGAGCAGACAAATCTGGTGATATGAAAATTAACTAATCCAGAATTATCGAAAAACTCAAAGGATCCTTTATTTGCTGCATAATTCATTATATCACACAACCTTTCTTACAAGAAATGTATTTTCCCTTTTTTTTTATTGTCAAGATTATTTTTTTCATTGTTAATCGAGTTTTCAATAAATCATCACACCCGAAATAACTTCATCAGAATTTATTTCTTTTGACCTCCCTTTAAATTTGACCTGAAAAGCAACCCACGAACAAATTTTTCAAGCCAACTCCCAGTTGCTTGGGAGATTATTCACAAGTGGACTCTACTAGTGTCGTTAAGTGCCGGTATAGAGAAGAAGTGCGAACAAAGTTTCATGAGATTTTATATTTTTATTTATTTTT
>Ga0325404_1005022_pt1 | contig 13979 bp, 19 predicted proteins | sample PopdelMetagenome_18_FD_205664 | JGI IMG/M metagenome (GOLD analysis project Ga0325404, IMG submission 205664) | Populus deltoides microbial communities from Bellville, Georgia, United States - Xylem-Control-R1 | ecosystem: Host-associated > Plants > Phyllosphere > Stem > Wood/Secondary xylem... | reverse complement strand
TACATTAGTTATCTTATTCGAATAATGCTAATACTTGTAAATGTTGTCAGGCATTCATGATTATAACTTATGTTAACAACAAATCAAGTTCCTTTCATAGCACAGGTGTCGGTTATACCATACGGTTGGGCTATGAAAGTGCCAAGTATTTTTTGTACTAAGGATTATACAACATAAATCTAGATTAACCATTTAACAAGTAAAGCATTAAAAGTGAACACGATAACAAATATAAAACATATTAGTATCAAACATTAAGGTCCATGTTGAGTTTATATTATACTTATTCTTACATCATTAGTGTAACCTTTTCACCTTGACATGATAAACTTAGCTAAAATAAGGAAAGAGAGAAACATAAATAAACAAGGAAAGGAAATGAAAAGCATAAGCAAGAGATTAATAGAAGCAAAACTTAAGCATTACAAAATATAAAGAGAGAGCAAGAGCATGATCTTGATCTGAAAACCAAGATGCCTAAATACATGGCAAATGCCTCCTTTTATAGGCTAAAATTCGGAACTATTGATTTGTTGACTAATTGTTGAGTGGGTGGCCACATCTTGACTTGGTGACAATCCTTATCTTTTTGTCTACCAAAAACATCATTGATAACGTCATAATTTGAACAGACTTAAATCATGAAAGTTCTAGGAAATTATCTCAACTTTCCAAGATAAAAATTTAAGGTCATTTGGACTTCTAGAACTCGAGATATGGGCTGAACATTGAACAATGTCTGGGCTGCAAGACAGATTCAGATTTCTCTATTGTTGCTATAATTTGGACTTGAAAATGGCCTTTTTAAATCTTAGACTCCTTATGAAAGTTTTAGGCCTATGTCTTAGCTTTCCATCCATACAAGGCAGACCTAAATCCAAGATCTACAGCTCTAGATATGACCCAATGACCGAACAGTGTTCCAGTTTGGACTGAACCAGGATCTCTTTTCTAAGTTTGGCCCTCTCTTTGTCCTTTCAATTTTCGTACTTAAACTCATCAATCAATCCTTTCATTTATATGATAGGTCTGCATTTAAGATGAACATTTACCATAAATTAAAGGTATCTTATGGTATCAGACTTGTTATTATAAAACATGCTTTAGTTAAGGAGTTATTGATACTTTAAGTGCAAAATGATGATATAAAACCTTGATAAAAATACACTTTTAAGTACTAATCACACCCCTCAACCAGCTTATTACTAGTCCCTAGTAATCAAAGCGTTAAAATAGAAAAACAATTTGCAAATTCCACAAAACAAGGTATTCATCATTCAACTTCCATTAATCTATCCAGATAAATAAACTCTCATTAAATTTATATATCTTCTCAATACCTCTTAAACAAAATATTAATAAACCTTCCTTTTTATGTGTTCAATGTATGAAAACATAGATGATGGGGCTTCTATTTGAAGAAATCAATATTCTGTTATAATGTTTAAGTTTAACTTCCTTGGGTTGGGATTATTATCTTCTTGTTTTTTTTTTCAATATATATACATATAACTTAAAATACAATGCATCTTTAACCCATGTAACGAGTTTTCGGCTAATGACTCCCAGACTAGTTGATCTTAGGGCATTAGGTGTTGAGACACCCCTACGAGCTTAGTAACTCGGGTTGCAGATAGTGATACGTAGATAGTGCAATGTTTGATTCCCTTAAGCTTTTCTCCTTAACCCTTGCAACAAGCTTTAGGCCAATAACTCCCAAGTCAGTTGACTTTAGGGTATTAGGTGTTAAAACACCCCTTCGGGCTTAATTGCTTAGGTTAGGGAGGCTACGAAACCAAACTTATCTATATTTTTATTATCATCAATATTATCAATTTGTTTTTTTTCTGTTTTTTCTGTTTTTGTTTTTTTGTTTTTGCAAATTATATACTATCCCTTTCTCTTAGTTGTTACTTTTAACAAAAGAACATAAATAATGTAATAATCCAATGTGCGACCCATAATCATATGTTAGAGTGTGTGTGTGAAAATGAAGGTTTAAGAATACTTATTAAATGAGTATATGAGCAGAATCAAGTGATAACAATGCGAGAGTTTGTAAACCTGAATATTTCAAGAAGTATTCTGATAGACCTTGTTATGAATATTGCAAATAACCATTAGAAAATGTTTACTAAGATGCATTTCAAGAGTCAATAAAATTTCCTCTTACTCTGCCATCCTAGAAATAATAGTTTTGTCAAATGGTTTTATTAAAAACAAAGCAGTTAGTTGGTTAGCTTTTTTTTTTTCGTCAACTACTACCCTCTTCCCCCCCAACCAAAATGAGACATTGTCCTCAATGTCCTAAAGTAGAAAGATAGAGTATAAAAGACATCACATGAAGCAGCGAACACTAACAAACCTGAGACACACTTGAACAAATATAAGAGGTAACAAAACAGAAAAATATTATGCTATTAATAAAACCAAAAGACACAATTTTTTACAAACTAAGACTCAAATCATAGTTGTGATTGTGGCTCACATCTTCCCTTGGTTTTACATCCAAGAACGGCTTAAACGCCCTCTATAGGTCGGGGATAGGCTTCCCATCCAGTTTTCTTAAAAACTGGCAAACACGGTCTTTTTTAATCAGATTCCCAAGACTAAGTCGATCATGTTCTTTATGAAAATGGGGCCATAAATCATGAATTGCACGATGCACATCTCCACTAAGATGTGTCTCAAGAGTCAATAGAAGATTATCTAAAGACCCCTTACTCAGGCCATCCTTAATGAATTGTATTTTATCTTCACGGTTTATAGATACCATTACTAAAGAACAACATTGTGCATTACATGTCCATCTGGCACATCGGTGACAGACTTTCAGTCATTTTGCACGACGTTTCTTTGCAAAGGTGCTTTTACTTGTTCCAAGCATGTATGAAATGAAAGAATTGAAAGACTCACCTGATAATCGAACCTTTGCTTCAATCAGCCTGCAAATATCTTCAGGAATTCCATGATTCATTAACAAGCTCAATCTTTCACACCTAGCTCGGTAAATTTTTATAATCGCATTTTGAGGCAGAGCGGGAAAATACTTTTTTTAATTTTTCAAGAGTGGTGTCCATTTTTTAGATGAGAAGTGGAAAAGAGATACAAAGGGAAGGAATAAGAAATTGAACAAATATATACACAGATATCAGTTATCATGGGAAACTAAAAGAACCAACTTAAGAGTCATGAAGTACCGTTATCCGCTATTTGACCGGGGTGAGAGAGAGACTAGCAAAACAAGAGTTACACAAAAAAAAAACACAAAAACAATGTGAGATAAACAAAACAATCAACCTTTTATCTACAAGATCATTCAAACCAATGGATTCATTTTCACTAGGAAAATTATCAAAGTAAGCTTTTAAATGATGTCCATTTACCTTAAAAACATTGTTGTTTTTTGGATTCTCAATATCAAAGGCTCTATAAGGATACATATGTTTCACAATAAATGGATTGCTCCATCTTGATCTTAGCTTTCCAGGAAATAAATGGAGTCGAGAATTATTAAGCAAAACTTTTTGACCAGTATCAACTTTTTGACAATTTTCACAAGTTTTGCAGAATGCATGTGTGTCTTTGAATATGATGGGCCAATAAAATCCACATTGTAAGATTTTAACAGTCGTCTTTTTCGACGAGAAATGACTCCCACATGCCTCAGAATGACAAAGTTTAATGACACTACTTACCTCATTGTCAGGAATGTATTTTTGAAATATTTGATCAGGACAATATTTGAATAAGTAAGGGTCATCTCAATAAAAATTTTGCACATTGCTCAAAAAATTTCCTTTGTCTTCGATACTCTAGTGAGCTGGCAAAAATCCTAAAGTAAGAAAATTGATATTTTTAGCAAACCAAGGCATTGAACTAAGAGAAAGTAAGGATTCGTTAGGAAAGTAATCATCGATTGGTGTGATGTCGGATGTCGAATATGTTGTCACTCTTGACAAAAGATCTACATCAACATTTTCGGTGCCTTTTTCATCCGTGATTTTTTCCTAGGAATAAATCATTTGCAAATCTTCATTTTCATCCAACTCAGTTTTACTCAAAGTAGATTCAAATTGATCATAAACTAATTCTTCAATAAAATCTACTTCTCGTAAATCATTATCATCTCCAGGTTGCTTGCAAATGTTGAAAATATTCATCTCCAATGTCATGTTTCCAAATGATAGCTTCATCAGTCCATTCCTACAATTAATCAATGCATTAGAAGTTGCAAGAAACGAACGTCCTAAAATAACAGAAAATGAATTACATGCTTCAACAGGTTGTGTATCCAAGACAATAAAATCTACAGAGTAAATGAATTTATCGACATGTACTAACACATCTTCAACTATTCTTCTAGGCACTTTTACAGATCTATCGGCAAGTAAAAGAGTTACAGAAGTTGGTTTTAACACACTTAGATTGAGACTTTGAAAAACTAAATATGGAAGTAAATTCACACTAGCTTCAAGATCAAGTAAAGCTCTTTCAATTTTATGTTCTCCAATAAAGCATGAAATTGTAGGACAACCAGGGTCTTTATATTTCAAAGCATTATTGTTATGAAGAATGACACTTACTTGTTCAGCTAAAAAGGCTTTCTTTTTCACATTCAGTTTTCTCTTCACAGTGCACAGATCTTTTAAAAATTTAGCATAAGAAGGAACCTGTTTAATAGCATCCAGTAAAGGTATATTGATCCTTACTTATTTGAAAGTTTCAAAAATTTCAGAGTTGTGATTTACTTTTCTTTTTTTGGTCATGGCATGAGGAAATGGAAGTGCTGGTGAAGAATCAGTCTTTTCTTTGCAATGTTCAGATTCAACCCCTTACCCTCAGAGATTGACTCATCATCTTTCTCACAAGGTTCAAGAATGGGTTTTTCAATAACCTTACCACTGCGAAGAGTAGTAACTTATTTGACTTGATCCATGTGTTGGCTTCCAGAACTACTTGCATTTGGTATTGCCCCTTTGGATTTTATTGTAATTGAGATGGAAACTTACATTTCTCTTGAAAACTAAGAGCAAATGTCAATTTTGCAAGAGTATCTTTAAAATCTGTCATGCTTTGAGCAAGTTGAGTGTTGATTGTCTCATGCTTTTCAATGAATGCATGCAATATTTCCTCAAGATTTCTTCTAGGAGGTGGAGCATAAGGAGGTGCATATCCATGAGAATTTTGGAAATTATGGTGTGCTTGAAACGGTGGCTTTGAAGTTTGTGCATTATTGTTATCACTCTTCCAATTGAAATTTGGGTGATTTCTCCAACCAGGGTTGTATGTTTGCGAGTATGGGTTATGATTAGGCCTTTGGAAACTGTTTAAAGCATGAACTTGTTCATGGAGACATTCCTTAAAAGAAGGCAAAGTTGGACAGTCATTGGTTGAATGTTCATTGGTTTCACAGATTTGACACACAATGTCTTGAACAGATTTTAGTTGACCACTCTTTTTTAATTCTAATGCCTCGACTTTTCTAGTTAAAGATGCAAACTTGGCTTGGAGGTCATGATCTTCCCTAAGGTTGTACATACCTCCACTAGATGTATGAGGTTGAGTTTTACTTGGTGCCTTATAAGTGCCTGTAGTGTCCCAATTTTGAGCATTTTCAACTAGCAAGTCTAGGTACTCCATTGCTTCACTAAGGTCTTTATCCTCAAAAGTTCCATTGCACATCAATTCAACCATTTGCCTAACCCTTCATAAAAATGTGAAACCAATCTCCATGTTTCGAAACCATGATGAGGGCAAGTATTAAGCAAGTCTCGATACTTATCCCAACATTGGTAAAATGTTTATCCTGGTTTTTGAGTGAAAGTGATGATTTGTCTTTTGAAAGAGTTTGTTTTGTGGGACGGAAAAAACTTCTTTAAAAATTGTTGTTGCATTTCATCCCAAGCACGAATAGATCCTGGTCTCAAATTTTGTAGCCAGTTTTAGCTTTATCTTTTAATGAAAATGGAAAAAGCTTTAATCTTATGGTGTTCATGCTACAATTTGAGTCATTATAGGTGTTACAGACCTCCTCAAATTCCCTTAAATGCAAGTATGGATTTTCTAAATCTAAGCCATGAAAAGGAGGTAAAAGTTGAATAATGTCTAGCTTAAAATTAAAATGAGATGCATCAGGAGGAAAAACTATGCATGAGGGTGCACTTGTTCTTGTGGGATTCATATGGTCTCTAAGTGTTCTCACACGGTTATTCTCATTATTCTCATTATAAAGCGACTGATTATCTTCTCCGGCCATATTTTCAAAAAATGATGAGGATACCCTACAAAGTCTACCACTTAATGTACGTGACCAAACTCTCATGCACATGTAGGAAGAGAATAAAAGGAAGAAAAGAAAAGAAAACAAATCAAAAGAAAAGAAAAGAAAAGAAAAGAAACAAAAGTTAGATAAAATGAAAATAAAATAAATACTATAATTTGTACAAGAATTTACCTCCCCGGCAACGGCGCCAAAAACTTAGCTTAAATCAAGTTTCTTTCATAGCACAGGTGTCGGTTATACCATACAGTTGGGCTATGAAAGAGCCAAGTATTTGTTGTACCAAGGGTTATACAACATAAATCTAGATTAATCATTTAACAAGTAAAGTATTAAAAGTGAACAAGATAACAAATATAAAACATGTTAGTATCAAACATTAAGATCTATGTTCAGTTTATATTATACTTATTCTTACATCATTAGTGTAACCTTTTCACCTTGACATGATAAACTTAGCTAAACATAATGAAAGAGAAAAACATAAATAAACAAGGAAAGGAAATGAAAAGCATAAGCAAGAGATTAATATAAGCAAAACTTAAGCATTGCAAAATATAAAGAGAGAGCAAGAGCATGATCTTGATCTGAAAACCAAGATGCCTAAATACAGGCAAATGCCTCCTTTTATAGGCCAAAATTCGGAACTATTGATTTTTTGACTAATTGTTGAGTGGGTGGCCACATCTTGACTTGGTGACAATCCTTATCTTCTTGTTTGCCAAAAAGGTCATTGATAACGTCATAATTTGAACAGACTTAAAACATGAAAGTTCTAGGAAATTATCTCAGCTTTCCAAAATAAAACTTTGAGGTCATTTGGACTTCTAGAACTCGAGATATGGGCTGAACATTGAACAGTGACTGAGCTGCAAGACAGATTCAGACTTCTCCATTGTTGCTACAATTTAGACTTGAAAACGACCTTTTTAAATTTTGGTCTCCTGATAGAGTTGAGCAAAAGCAGAAAAGACAATGCAATGTTGAAAGAAATGATGCTGGAAAGAGATAAAAGGAGAGCATTTCTAGATGAGCAAATACAATCTGGAGATGCGAGAATAACAAAGCGTGAGTTAAAGCTAGGTGAGAAGAAAATTGTTAGGAAAAAAAGTGAGAAGGAGCTAGGAAGGATGAGTTTGGATTGGATGCAAAGTTGTTCTGAACTTGAAGCAATGTAGATTGACTTTAACGATTGCAAAGGAAGTGCAGAATATTACCAAGAAAAATTTGCACAAGTTCAGTTCGAACTGATGGATAGGATTGGAAAGTATGAGGATTTAAATAAGAAATATATGGAGTTAGATAGCCGTTCCCCGAGGATTGCAAAAGAAAGTAAAAGGAAAGGTTTTGAGGCTGTTGAAGTGGTTAGTGGTTAAGAAGAATGAGATAAAAGTTATGAGGATAAAACTTGACAAGGAATGCAAAAAGGTGAAGTATTTAGATGAGAAGCTGGCAACAATGGAAAAATACAAGGATCAAATCGACACCAACAACGCTGCTTAGAACAAAACCAATACATTGCTCATAGAAAAGATGACCAAAACAGATGAGCAAATAGACAAAGTTGCTGCACATGCTCGGATCATTAGAATCAATGCGCAAAATGTGGGAGGGGAGATCATTCGGTATCGCCGAAGCCTAGCTGAAACCGATGCCTTTCTAGGGAAGATTAAGGATCGCGACTTTGCCTTTTTTACCTTTGGCCATAGAGTTTGTGGAGGAAATGGATTAATATAATTTTGTATTTCCTTTTTATTTCTAAACGTAATAAACTTATCAAGCATTAATGAAAAGGACGTTGACCCATCTTCTTATGCAAAATCTGTCTCTTGGTGAATATGTTTCAAACAAACAACTCGAAAGGCAGTACTCCTAGCAAAGCAATGTGATAAGAGAACCTATGTTTATAAGGTGGTGGCTATTATTTGTTCACAAGAAGGCTACATCCATACCCAATATACAAAGCATTCTTATCACAGTCATGCACTTTCTTATACATCTAAGCACGCATCTACAGACCTAGAAACATAGGTTCCCTTTTCTAGAATCCATAACACTCGACTAAGGAAAAGGATGGAAATAAAGAAAGGTCACACCCAGAAGCTCAGTGCCAAAAAGAGCTTGAAGAGGTTTAGAATGATGTTGCGCACCTAATCAGTTTGCTCGAGCAAATGTTTTAAGCCAACCGTTTTTCTTTTAATGAGATCATGCATTTTCAAAACGTTTTACTATGCATTTACACATTAGTTTCCACTTTCAAGAACCCTGGAAGCGAATTTTCCACAAACAACACGCATTTTATACCGAGAATGAATGGCCAAACTTAGGGGAAGAGGAAGAATGGGAGGAAAATAACATTAGGGAATTCATAAAATTAATAAAGCAGCGTGAACAGGCTTGGAAACCCGCTAAAGAGGAACTTGAAACCATAGATGTGGGTAACGAAGAAATTAAGAGAAACAATTGAAGATAGGGACTATGATTACTCCGAGATTATGTGGATGCTTTTGCTTGGTCCTATGAGGATATGTCTGGCCTAGATACGGATACTGTAGTACACAGGGTACCGCTGGCAGAAGGATACAAACTAGTTAAGTAAGAGTTAGGAAGAACGCATCCGGATGTCTTGATCAAGGTAAAGATAAAAATTGAAAAGCAGAGGAATGTTGGTTTTCTAGAAGTAGTCAAGTATCCACAATGTGTGTCTAACATAGTGGTAGTACCCGAAAAGGAAGATAAAATCAGAGTTTGTATGGACTTTAGGGACTTAAACCAGACTAGCCTTAAAGACAAATTTCCTCTATCACACATAGATATGTTAGTTGACAATGTAGCTTGTAACTCCATAAATTCCTTTATAGACGGGTTTTCGGGCTACAATCATATAAAAATGGTGCAAGAGGATAAGGAGAAGAAACCTTTGTAACACCATAGAGAACTTTTTGCTACAAAGTCATGCCATTTGGATTAAAGAACATTAGGGCCACCTACCAAAGGGCCATGGTAACTCTATTTCACGACATGATGCACAAAGAAATTGAAGTATACGTGGACGACATGATTGCTAAATCTAAAGGGAGAGAGAATCATATCAAAATATTGAAGGAATTATTTGAAGTATACAAGTTGAGGCTTAACCATGCAAGGTGTTCATTTGGGGTGAAATTTGGGAAGTTGTTGGGATTTATGATGAGTGATAAAAGGATAGAAATGAACCCTAGTTAAGTAAAGGCTATTTAATCTATGCTAACTTCCAAGACTGAGAAGGATGTAAGAAGGTTCTTGGGAATGTTGAATTACATTGCTCGGTTTATATCCCAATTAACCATAACTTGTGACCCAATCTTCGATTATTAAGGAAGAACAATCTCAAAATTTGGAATAAGAGTGTGAAGAAACTTTCGAGAAAATCAAGCAGTACCTACTAAATCCACCCCTATCTATCAAGCCAAATTGCAAAATGGCAAGTTCTACTAGCTGAGTTCGACATAATATATATTATAAGGAAAGCCATGAAAGGGAGTGTCATCGCCGATCACCTAGCTAACCATGTTATGGAAGATTATGAGCCGTTAAACTTTGATTTTCCTGATGAAGATGTGCTTTCAGTCGAGGAAGGGAAATCAGATTGGTGGATTATGTACTTTAATGGTGTTGTGGTAATGGAGTGAGGGCAGTGCTAATCTCTCCTAATAAGAAACAGTATCCGGTTTGAGTTAAGTTGCAGTTTGGTTGCATTAACAACACAGTTGAGTATGAAGCTTGCATTCTTGGTTTTATAAGTTGCATTGGAGCTAAACATCAGAAAGATAGATGTGTATGGAGACTAAATGTTGATACTTTTCCAAGTAAAAAGGAAAATGGCAAACCAAGGACAAACAATTAAGACCTTACTGAGAATACCTGTCTAAATTAGCCGGAGAATTTGAGGTAATAGAATTCACCCATCTAGGAAGGGAAGGAAGCCAGTTTGCTAACGTTTTGGCCATATTAGCTTATATGGTTAGAATAGATTTTGGACACAAGGTACAACCGGTACACATGGATATCAAGAATAAACCAGCTCATTGTTGCTCAGTCAAAATCGATGGAAACCCTTGGTACAACAATATCAAGAACTTTTTACAAAACCAGGCATATCCCATGGGGATATCCAAAATAGATAAGAAGACCTTGAGAAGGTTGGCAATAGATTTTTATCTTGATAACGAGACTTTGTATAAGAAATTATCCGATGGGACTTTGTTGAGATGTTTGGATGAAGTTGAGGCCAAAGACACATTACAGGAAGTTTATGAAGGGATTTGCTCAACCTATGCTAGTGAACACAAGATGGATAGAAAGATACAAAGGGCTGATTACTTTTGGATGACATTAGAAAAGGACTGTATCGACTATGACAAAAAATGCCATAAGTGTTGGGTGTACAGTGGCAAAATCAACGCCCCTCCAGTTCCTCTATTTAACTTGACATCTCCAAAGCCCTTCACAATGTGGGGAATTGATGTGGGGAATTGTTGATCTACATCATCTTCTTTGATTTGCATGTTCAGCGCACGTCTTATAACCAAGGCCTCCCTCTCAACAGGATATGCAATCTCCTCATCACTACAATCCACCAAAGGTGGCATCTCTTCACTTTCAGATTCAACCTCCCCATTGTCTCTTGTAAGCATAACTCTTCGGTTTGGACACTAAGATGCAATGTGCCCCTTCCCTAAACACTTGAAGCATTTAATATCTCTATCACGAGTAGGTTGAGATTCAGATTTACCTTTCCCATCTGTATGAGTATCATTTTTGGCCTTAGGTGGTGCAGCCTTTGCATAAGGCTTTGGTTGGACAGCCCCCTCTCTCTTCAAATTCGGCCTCCATGTTGAGGAAGATGAAGCCGAATTGGTTCGAAAACGTGTATTGCCCCTTCTTTTTATTTGCCTCTCCACCTTCGTTGCCATATGGACCATGTCCTCCAATTCCACACAATGTTGTAATTCTACAACATTCGCAATGTCCCTATTCAGCCCATTTAGAAATCTAGCCATGGTAGCTTCCCGATCCTCAATCACATTGGCCCGAATCATGGCAATCTCCATCTCCTTGAAATACTCATCCACGGACCTAGAACCCTGATTCAAACCCTGCAATTTCAAATACAAATCTCTATAATAGTGGTTAGGCACAAATCGCCTTCTCATCAACACTTTCATCTCCTCCCACGACGCTACCGGCCTCTCTCCACTCCTCCTTCTACTAATAACATTCTGATCCCACCATATCAGTGCATAATCTGTGAATTCGATGACTACTAATTTTACTTTCTTCACCTCCCAAAAATCCAATCCACCTTTTTCTCCCACTCCAAATATGCCTCGGGATCGTTTTTACCTTGAAAAAAAGGTATTTTCAGTTTGATGGTATCCAAATCACCATCTAAATCAGCATGTCCCCCAACATTACGGAAATTTTCCCTTTGGCCGAATTGGCCCCTAGTTCTATTCCCATAATCCCTTCGGTTTCTAGGCTGCCGAAAACCTTCCCGATGGCCTATGGCCTCATCCTCAAAACCACCATCACCAATATCATCAACGGCCTCCTCAAAATCCTCATAATCAGCCCACCTTGGCCTTTCGGCCCTACTGCCATTGTTTGCTTTCGGTTCAGCCCCAAGCTTCCTCACATTTTGGGTGCTTGTACCAGCCTCGTTACCACGTTTCTCCACCCTATCAAGTCTGTCACACACATTTCCCATCACAAAATTCATCCTCTCCATCATCTGCGTCATGGCTTGCATTTGTAACGTAAGTTCTCCCTCGGGATAGGGTGGTGTGTTGTTTTGGTATGACATGATAGTACCTGCAAAAATTGGTTAGTGGTAAAAAAAATTATCCTCACATCGCTCGTGTTTCGCTAAAACTACTCTTAATATCCTTACACGCTCACACCTCTCGTCTCCCTTTCCCGCGGTTCTTGCGAAACTGAAACCAACACCAAATAAAACCAACTGGGCAGCGCAATCCAAATATATATGACTCAAGAAGCAATAAAAACCAGAAAACAAGCAAAACAAAATTGTGATGATAGTCTCACGAGTAGCAAGCGAGTCTATCCAAAATATGAACGAAACTGAAGACTCGAATAAAAAAACAGAAACAAAATATGAAAAAAATGAAACAACACCCAGATATGTTGGATATGATGAAAATAAACTGCAAGAAACAAAAACAACAGAAAGCAAGAGAATTTCAAAAGTTGACGCAAAACAGACTCGTTTACGACGAGTTAAGTCCGAATCTAGAACCTAAAGTAAATGATGTCCAATTGAGTTATAATTTCCGATATAGTGCTATATCAACCCATATAGATAGAATATAAAGTTTGAGAAATTTACGATAAGGTTTGATATACTGACGCGAAAACGTTATGAATCAGACCTGGTTAGACCCGAATTTGAAACCCAAAGCAAATAATATCCAATTGATCCCAAATTTGATATGTGGTGTGATTAGAAGCCCAGTAATCAGAGTATAAAATTTGACCTAATTCCAAGTTGAGTTGATCCAATTTCTCTTGTTTAATTTTCTGCGGCAGAATCCATTAAACGTTTTTTTGAACGATTTTTTTTTTGCTTTTCTCTTTTCTCTTTTGTTTTTTTTTATGGTACTGATATATTTTGAACAATAACAGAATGAAATAACAATTTTTTTTTATATGCTGCAAATTCAAAGAGAAGAAGAAATTGGATACTAAGGAATTTTTTTTTTGCGGAATCAACAAGAAACAAAAATTTTAGAAGGATATAACCTGATTAATGGAGCCAAGCTCTGATACCAAATGATGCAAACCTCGTGATCACGTGGTCACGCAACTCACACGCAAAGACACCAATTCCTGGAAAACCAAGTAAATCAGGTTTGATAAGAGTGTGATATAAAGATAACTTGTACCTAGGCACCAGCACTATTGGAAACGGAGACCCCCACCCAACGAATATTGATTCACGAACGAGAAATATAAGGATGACGCCACGAAGACAGTTGTTCTTCGATATGTCGTTTTCAGTTCTTTAGAAAACCAAAGAAGAGAGATTATCCCACCAACACACAATAAGTGCAGCAAGAAGTTTATTGATCTGAAAATTGCGTAACTTTACATGTTTCGTTATGTCTTTATTTATACTGACTCTAGACTTAAGAAAACCTAATGGACTCCCCTTAGGTGGACTTATATGAAGCCCACTTACAATTGACCCAAATAAGTAATAATAACCCAAAAACTAAGATGAAAATAATAAAAATAATAAAATTCCAAAAATTATCATGCTAAATATGTTAGAATCAGATTTGTCACCCTTAAGAAGTCCCAAATAAACTAGGAGAAATCTGATTTGGAAAATTTGTGTTGCTACCCCCTTGATGTCCTTGATTAGCTTGGATTTCCTTGTTTAACTTGGACAAATAAGAAAACAAATTTCCTCCTTTGTTGCTGATTTAATTACTTTCCTTCCTAAGTGATGTGCCGTGAATGATTCGAAATCCGGCAACAATGAATCTGACGAAAATGGATGAAGGGAGGGTCTGGTTGTGTTGTCTTTCTTTTGGTGTTTAGGCTGGATTATAGTGATTTTAAGGTAAATAAGATGGGGGATAGACTAGAATGATACTTTGATAAGTCGATCTGGACGCCACAAAGATCAATC
>Ga0325404_1005014_pt1 | contig 13992 bp, 8 predicted proteins | sample PopdelMetagenome_18_FD_205664 | JGI IMG/M metagenome (GOLD analysis project Ga0325404, IMG submission 205664) | Populus deltoides microbial communities from Bellville, Georgia, United States - Xylem-Control-R1 | ecosystem: Host-associated > Plants > Phyllosphere > Stem > Wood/Secondary xylem... | reverse complement strand
TGTTTAGAGGGAGATACCATCTTCATTGAACTCTTTTATTTCATCATTTTCTGACAACTTTCTTTTTTCTTTTTCAAAATCAAGAATTGAAAAATTAACAAAATAAATTTTTGCAACCAAAATAAAAATTCTAAAAATCTTTGTAGATGTTTTACATTCACTACAACATTTAATAGTTTTACTGATGAAATTTTTCCATCAGCGTAAGATACATATTCCATCGGTAATTAATTTACCAACAAAATCACTGATGGAAATGCTCCGTTGATGAATGTTTTATTGGTAATTTCTTTTCAGTCGGTAAATCTATTGGTAATAAAAAAATATTATTAGCGACGGAACAGACGTGTAAAAAAAAATTATCCGCTTCATTTCGTCAGTATATCCCTCGGTAATAATAATTTTTTATTTACCGATGGACAAAAAATTTCATCGGTAATTCCGTCGGTAATTATTTAAAAATATTTTTAAAAAAATTCATTTTATAAAATTATAAAATAATTAAATTAACATAAATCAACACTCTATAATATATACTCAAAATGCTTGGAAAAAAGAATAAGAAAATTAACTCAAACAAATTTGCAACTAATAAATACAACGAAAAAATAAATTCAACTAAAAAAATTCATATGAAAAAAATAAAGTTGCAATTGCTAAAAATTTAAAAATCCTATAAATAAATTAACTAAAAATTGATCTCATATGAAAAAAAAATCTCACAACAACATTTATACAAGTATTAAGAACAAAAACAATTAAAAATAAAATAAAAAACAAATATAGTGAAACAAATCATGAAAAAAGAAAAATCTTACCTTAATGTAGTTGCAAGTGAAGCTAAGGAGAGAAATTTTTTTTCGTAAAGCATATTAATTAAAAAAAACTAAGAGGATAAAAGAAGACATACCGGAGCATGGAGGAAAAGAGAAGGAGATGAGGAGAGAAAAGAAGAGAAAGAAATAAATATTGATGTTTTTTACATATAGTGAAGAAGAAGAAGAAGAAGAAGAAGAATAAATGAGTCTATCTCTTGTAAAATAAGGGGATTCAGGCTTTTTATTGAGGCGCGTTAGCGACGGATTTACCAACAAATAATTGAATATTAATATTTTTTTAATTATTCCGTCGGTAATTCCATCGGTAATATTTAATTTAAATTTTCAATTTTGTAAAAAGTTTTCAGAAACCGCCAACAATCACCGATGATTTTTCAATCCGTCGGTGATTCTGTCTGTAATATTTAAATGAAAATTTTAAATTAATTGAATTTTTTCAGAAATCCACCAAATAACACCAACGACTTTTTAATCCGTCGGTAGTTTTGTCTCTAAAGAACAACAATTAACAGTGCAATTGGAAAGTGAACAGTTCTGGAGCTCTCTGAAAAATACCGATGGAAAATTCCGTCGGTGATTCCCTTTGTAATTGACATGATGAACAGTATTCACAGTTTACCGACGAAATTTATTTCGTCGGTAATTCTGTTGGAAAAAATGACACGTCATCTTTTTTTTTTGCTTTGTTTTAATTTTTTTCCCACTATAATTCCCTCGATATTTCCATTTGTATTTATCGATTTTCTGGTAGTGATTGAGATTCTCTCTCTTTTAAATTTTTTTCTAGTACAATTTGGTGTCTTTGCGTATTGGTTGCTTGACCGCCTGTTTAAGAGGTTCACAACTAATCAAGAATAATGTAGGAAGAAGACAATCTGACCGAAATTGATTTGAAACAAGATCAGACCCTAAACAAAAACAACACAAAGAAAAATTGACGTAGAAGGTAAATACAAAAATATAAGAAATAAAAGGATATAACCTGATTAATGGAGCGAAGCTCTGATACCAAAATGACGTGAATCTCTTGAACACGTGGTCAAGCAACCCACACACAAAGACATTAATTCTCGGAAAGCCAAGTAAATCAGGTTTAATAGGAGTGTGACACAAATATAACTTGTATCTAGGCACCAGTACTATTAGAAACGGAAACCCCTACCTAACAAATATTGATTTGCAAGTGAGAAGTATACGGATGATGTCACAAAGTCAGTTGTTCTTCGATAAATTATTTTTCAGTTCCTTAGAGAACCAAGAAAGGGAGAGTATCTCACTAACACACACACACATAAAGTGTGGCAAACAATAAGTTTTATTAATTTGAATTATCTAACTTACTTGTCTAGTTATGCATTTATTTATACTGACTCTAGATTGAAACAAACTCTAATGGACCCCTTATATGGACTTATATGATGCCCACTTATAATTAAACCCAAATAATATAAATAAACCCTAAACTAAGAAGAAAATAATAATAACAATAATAAATCTGAATTTAATATCCTAAATATGATAGGATCAGATTTGTTGCCCTTTAAAAGTCTCATACAAGCTAGGAGAATCAAATTTGAAGTTGTCTCCTCTTTAGTTTCCTTGTTTGTAAAGTATTCTTAGTTGACTTGGAAACTTATTTAATAATAGATTCCTATTATAATAAGGATAGAATAATTGTTTCCATCCACCATAAGGATTCCACATTAATATGGAGTCCATACCACACATGGAAACTATATTGTTGCCCATTAAATATTCTTGCATGACTAGAAAATTTCCAAAACCAGTTGTTACATCCTTGTAGGAAAAGAATCCTAGCCAAATAGGAAGTCCACAAGTCAAAAGGAAGCAAATAACAAAATTCATACAACCTATGTTGACCAGTATTGCGATGCTTTCCCGAACTCCAATTGACCTGAAATTTTAACCAAAGGTAGGAAAACATGTCAGGAGACGCCATGTAAAACCTTAGCACAATCCAACAGTTGGATGAAGAATTATGATTGTTAACATGAAACTAGACAGTTGCGCATTTTACGTCAGAATCCGAATCTGATTGTTTTTTCGTTGCCCAGATCGTATCACTTTGTATTAATTTCAACCAAACTATGGTGGGGATCTACTTTTATTCCTCTATCAGTGGTATCATACCAATAATATTTGAATAAAAAGACTTTATTAAGCTCACTATGGTATTTTAGTTAAATAACATCTTCTAACTTTCTATAATAATTAGCTTCAAACTCATTAAAAATTGATCCCTTAAAACAAACTTCACTATTATAGGTCTTTTTACCCTGACCATACTTTTCAGTATGAAGGACATATTCGTTGATAAAATAATCATTGGAGCACTTGACCTTTCTTTCAAGACCCAAACAAAGTAAATTCAAACTATCACTAGCATTCCCTCCCAATTGATAAACCCGATACATAATTACAATCATTAACAATAAAAGCGAAATGTTTAATGAAATTATGTATTAATAGAAACATTCCATCCCACGTGAAAATTTTTTCATCTTTTAATTGGAAAATTTGAGATTCAGTCATACGTGGATTTTAAGACAGTAGAAATTGACAATGTAGCCCACGATGAATTTTTAAATCTATCAGTTGATGAAATTATAAGAGAAAAATTAGTTAAAAATTACAACATATTAATATTATACTTACTAAATAAAATGTCTAAATTTATTGCAGTTAAATAGTACAAAATTATATACATTTCTAAATTCAATTTTTATCAAGTATTTTCTCCTCACAATATTTTTTGGTAAAAGTCATCCAGAATGGGAAAATATTAACAAATTTACACTTGAAGGCAATCCCCCACATCATCATGACTTGGGTTGCGGTTAATTCTTATTATTAAATGAGGCTCAAAATAGTATGGGATAAGTTGAGATCTATTTAACAATATAAGCCTCGTATATCGAAGCCTTAACATGCTCCTTATTTTTAATATTTTTTTTAGGTTGAACAAGTATCTATATGAGATTAAATGAATGTTTTAAATTTTTTTAAAAAATAATAGATATTAATTTAATTAAGATAATTGTGTAATCCCTAACCTCTCAAATGGATGCATCCATGTATACCAGACAAGACCTCTAATTTTTACCTCAAATAGTAGATTTGTGGGTAGATGCTCCATTAAGTCGAAGAATGATGAAGGGAATATCATCTCAAGGTTTCAGATTTTCTGGATGATATTTGTTTCAAGCTTCTCTATGTGTTGGGTATGCAATTTTTTAGAGCATATATCTCTAAAAAAATGATTGATCTTCAAAAGTGCATATCATATCCCTTTTGACAATAAATCCTGGTATGCAAGTGGAATGAATGTTTGTATAAACACATGGTAGTCATAACTTTTCATTCCAAATAACTTGTCATCCTTCATATTCACCAATCTAGATATGTTTGAAGCATATCCATTAGGAAAACACAGACTCTTAAGACATTGGTAGACAAGTAACTGTGCATTTTTGTTTAAGGCAAAGCTAACTTTGGGCTTTGCGACCCGTGACCCATCATAAACCAACTCTATATTTTTACAGTGACATAACAAATATATATCTATTCTAGCAATCATGTTGTCCTTTGTCTTTCTTTTCACGTCCATTACCATGTTAAAAATATTTTCAAACATGTTCATTTCAATATACATGACATCTAGATTATGGAGGAGGAGATTATTATTCCAATGAGGAAGCTCCAAAATTTTTTTTTGCTTAATCCAATTGATGGTCACACCAAAACCATGAAACTTCTGTTTACCGAATTGAATACCAAATACAATGCCCTCGTATTGTGAGACCACATCATACAATTCTTCACCTAATGGTACAGACGGTGTAACATCCCTTTCAACTTTATCTATAAAAAAGTCTTATCTATAAAAAAGTCTTTTCTATACTTGTGATTGATTGGCAAGAACCTCCGGTAGAAATATAAAAAGAAGTTTTACCACCATTTGTTAAGGAGAAGACCTTGTGATTTTCCATAAAGTATAGACATGCTAATTTTTTATGCGTGTTTTAACCAAAAACCATCTCATATGCAAGAATATCATTGATAGTCCACATCAAAGCCTCCATCATCTAAAACTTTTATTTCCTCGAGACATCATACATCAAAGTCTTAGATGACCACAACTATTTCAACTCATTAATTAATAATCGAAGACAAACATCTATATTCCCACACACACTATTAAAATCAAATTATTGCTTCTTCAAACACCGTGCAAACACTCCTAAACCAATAAAAAAGACATAGCCTGAAGTACTTCTCATATCATCAATACATCCATCCCAATCACTATCACAAAACTGAGAAATTCAATCAAATTTGATTCCATGCTCCATAATGTCTTGAATGTATCTAAGTACCTTTTTAGCAGCTCCAAGATGGAAGTGACTTGGAGATTTCATGAACCTATAAAGTAAACTTGCTACAAACATTATATTTGGCAATGTAGCTGCCAAATACAATAAATTCCCAACTAAACTTCTATTAAAAATAGCATCCATCTTTTTTCCTCCATTATCTTTCATTAGCTTTTTCATTCACCATCAAATGCACATCAACAAGTTTGCAGCCAAACATTTTGAGTATTTTTAGAATTCTTTCAACGAACTTCTTTTGACAAATGAAGACACCTATATCATCTTGTAAACCTCAAAACTGAAAAAATGATGTAGCAGCCTCATATCATTCATCTCATATCTTCTCATCATTTCTTTCTTAAAGTCTTCAATCCATCTTCCATTACTCCTCATAATCACTAAATCATCAACATATAATGCAACAATAAGAACATCATTCTCTCCTTGTTTCTTCACATACTAAGTAGGCTAACTTTTGCTTCTCTCAAACCCATGTTAAATGAAGTAATTGTTAATTTGGTTGTACCAAGTTCTTAGAGCTTGTTTCAACCCATATAATGCCTTCTTCAGCGAACACACCTTATCATCTTTTCCACTAACAACAAAATCTTACGGTTGCTCTACATAGACTTCTTACTTCAACTCGCTATCTAAAAAGGCTAACTTTATATCAAGTTGGTATAACAACTAGCCCTTATGAGCAACAATTGAAATGATTGCTCTAACAGTATCAAAACAAGATACCAAAGAAAAACCTCATTGAAATCAATTCAAAGAATTGAGAATAACGAATAGCTACATTGAGAATAACCTTCCAAGCTATTGATGCAACCATATTATTCGATAGTTTTACTCACATTGACCTAGTAATTGGCCTATGTTTTATATATAAAATGCCTTGATATTCTTTGTTTTATGTTTTGAAGGCACTTTTGGATGTAAGATTCAAAAAGAAGTAAATTGAAGATAATTGGCAGATTTGACCTCCAATTGATGTTTTGTGCAGAGCTTGAGCTCTAGAGGTTGAAACAAAGTGATTCCAGTGACATTAAAAAGCTAACATCCATTTCTTTCTATACATATATGGAAATAAAAATAAAAAGAGAAATAGCATGGAAATCGCAGCCTTCAAAGACAAATCTCGCATTCTACTAATGTTTACCTTCGATCATTCCGACTTGAATATATTGAGCTATAAAATTCCATTTGATGCAAACTCAATTTTGTTAGATTCCTGACTCGAAGACCTACCAGGCTACCAAATTTCAGAAGAAAAGGATCTCATATGAGAGAGATATAAGTTTTATAAGATGAAACATGAATTCTCCCAACAGACAAGTTTCATGAAGAAACAAGTCCATAGTACTTCTCAAAGCATCCAAATCGACATCCAAGTTTTTATTTTGGAAAATTAGCTCGTCTAAGTAAAAATTCAAAGTTTGAAGATTTTATGCAAGACTATTTCTTTTTTTTTAGGAAAATAATTATTGAAATACTTAAATATAAATTATCTACTTAGAAAAGGACTACGTTATAGAAAAGGGATTAGGATTTCCTAAGATATAAAAAGAAAAAGAGAAAGGAAAGAAGGGGGCGGCTAGAAGAGAAGAAAAACGAACCCTTTCCTCCAATAACCCGAAATCATGCATTCTTCTTTCTTTTTTATTAGTTGTTTCAATAGACATGTAAGACTAAGCTTTTTTTCTAGGTTGCAAGGACAGAGAAACCTTCAGATTTCAAGAATTGTGAGATTTATTTTACCTTTTCTTTTCAGTTTATATGATGAATATGTTTGTTTTCTTATGATTGTTTATTTTAATTGCTAGAGCGGACTCTAAGTTATTATTATGAACAATATATTGCTAAGTTTGATATCAGCTATATGCCTTGTCAAATGGTATCATATGAGGTTGGCTTTTTTTTTTATGGATAAAGATGATAGGAACTCACTCCACGATGGAGGAATGAAGGCTTTCTTAGCACTATACAGGCTTATAAGCAAAAACTAGATTATTTGGAATAAAGGTTTAATTGTTTAGAGTAAACCATAGTAGATCTAGCTCGGCTAATGGGTAACGCAAACATGAATCGTGAAGAGAAGAGAACATTGCTTGGAGACTTACCTTGAGGTAGCCAAATCCCAGATTTATTCCTGAAGATTCATTTAGACAACCATTTGTCCATGTGGAAGTTTTTAGTGGAGACGAATTTGATAGGGGTGATAGGGCCTTAACATTCTAAGATAAACCACTGCAATAAACACATGATTTTGCATTAAGATAGAAATCTTGACATTCAATGAAGATCTGAACATAGAAGAAATCCTTGATTGGATCGGTGAATATGATAGGGATCAGCTATATGCCTTGTCAAATGGTATCAGATCAGGTTGGCTTTTTTTTTTTATGGATAAAGATGATAGGAACTCACTCCACGATGGAGGAATGAAGGCTTTCTTAGCATTGTACAGGCTTATAAGCAAAAACTAGATTATTTGGAATAAAGGTTTAATTGTTTAGAGTAAACCATAACAAATCTAGCTTGGCTAATGGGTAACGCGAACATGAATCATGAAGAGAAGAGAACATTTCTTGGAGACTTACCTTGAGGTGGCCAAATCCCAGACTTATTCCTAAAGATTCACTTAGACAACCATTTGTCCATGTGGAAGTTTTTAGTGGAGATGAATTTGATAGGGGTGATAGAGCCTTAACATTCTAAGATAAACCACTACAATAAACACATGATTTTGCGTTAAGATAGAAATCCCGCCATTCAATGAAGATCTGGACATAGAAGAATTCCTTGATTAGATCGATGAATATGATAGGGTTAAGGAGTACTCAAGTTTCTTAAGATAGAAAAAAGGTGAAACTGGTTGCATATAACTTGATAGGTGGAGCTTCTTCCTGGTGGAAACATTAGACAGATACACGGTTAAGAGAAAAGAGACAACCTATTACATCATAGATATATATGAGGCAATTGTTGTAAGTGAGATTCCTTCCTTATGACTATGACCATTATTTGTTTCAATGATACTAGGATTATTCACAAGGTAATAAATTTGTCAGTGAGTACACCAGTGAATTTCAAAAGCTAATAGAACATAACAAGCTCTAAGACACAGAGAATCAATAGGCTGTAAGGTTTATGAGAGGGTTAAAACCAACAATGCAACATAAGATTGGAGTACAATTATTGTTTACTCTCTTTAAGGCGAGAAATATAGAGTTAAAAGTTGAGATGCTAATGAAAGAGAGGGTTGGTAATAATATTAGATTTGACAGGTATGATCTTTCTAGAAGGCACTATAATAAGACAAGTAGATTCGATCTTACTGATAAGGGGAATGCAATGCAACCATCAAGGCCAACTCTAATAAGCCCCGATACTATTAGACTTGATAAGATTTTGAAAAAACAAGTTGAAATAAATAAATTGAATAACCTTTATAAGATGCTAATGATAGATAAATTGTTTATATATGGACAACCAGGACATCATTCCAATTATTATAGAGAAGACAGAAATTGGTTAATCTAATTGAATAATAGTATGAGCTAGAACCCTCTGACGACAAGGGCAAGTTGAGTGGATCTGATGGGGGTGATAAAGAAAAAAAAATATAAATATGATGATGATAATGAGAGATATACCATGTGGTTAGGAAGATGTTGCTAAAACCATAACTATATGGTTAGGAAGTATAAGGGTGAGATGTATTTTGATGTGGTAGATATAGTTGCTTATAGTTTAATCTTCAGTAGGCCTTGGCAATATGATGTAGATGTTAAACACTTGGTTATAGATAATTTGTACAAGATTATAAAGAATGAAATGAATTATAGTCTTATACCTTTGAAGGGAGAATCCAACCCTAAAGCTTCTAAAGTAGAGGGAAAGGCTTTCATTATAATAATTAGTTCAGAACTTAGGATGCAAACAGAGGTACGAGAAACTAGGCAGATTCATGCAATGGTTATAAAGGCATTATAATGCAGGTAGAAGCTAAAGACAATAATTAAATAAAGAACACATAATATTTTAAATGATTGAAATGACCTGCAAGTGTGAGCTCCAAATTCACAAATTTACTCTCTCTAAAAATAATGATACTGAAGTCCGCATCACTATGAGGTTCACAAAGCTTTAAATAGACCAAAAACCTTACCTTAACTAGAAAACAAAAACTAAAATCTAAAATTACAAAGAAAAGAAGCATAAAATCCAAAATAAGCAAGAACTATTAAAATAAGGAAAAACACAAAAAAAATGCATAACCGTGGGCCTCAATAATATTTTTTATATCTAAAGATTCATGGTTCGTGTAGCGACACAGTGGCTACTATACAGAAAACAACCTCCAAAAAATCTTGTAAACATTTAAGTGTGATTCAACAATTGGATTAAAAGTTATAACTTTTTTGAACTATTATTTTGGCCTAGCACGACCAAACCTTCTCTTGGGCTTTGACCTGTCCCACTAGTCCATAAATGCTTTTGCTAGACCATCCACGTAATCTGTCTAGAGCAGATCCTCATCTAGTTATGGTAGACTCACATTTGACGACTCAGAATCACTCGTTATCATAAGCTTGACTACATCACATTAGAGGATGAACAAGAAAAAAAACAAACATTCTTGAAGCAATTAACATTTATGTTGTTGGTTAATGAGGTTTGTAGTTTCTATGGGTTAGCTACTTTCTATCATCGATTCATTTGAAATTTTAGTAATATTGTGGCTCTCATTACAAGATACATGAAGAAAGGAAAATTTGATTGGAGAGAAGTGACCAAAAACAACTTGGTTTTGATATAAGAAAAATTAAGCAATGCTCTGGTTTTGGCACTTCTAGATTTTGACAAACTGTTTAAGGTAAAATGTGATACTTATGGTGTCGAGATTGGTGGATTTCTATCCCAAGAGAAGAGACCCATGGTATTTTTTAATGAGAAGCTAAGTGATGCTAGGTTAAAGTGGTCCACACACGAAAAAGAGTTTCATGTTGTTTTTTAAACTCTTAAGAAGTGGGAGAATTATTTGATTTGTAAGGAGTTTGTATTATATTCTGACTATGAGGCGCTAGAATTTTTATATAATAAGAGAAGAATAAGTAATGACTTGTATGTAAGTTAGGTCACTTACCTACAACGGTTTTCAATTAGAATTATATGTCATAACTATCCTTTTCTTTTAAATAAAAATAAGAAAAAATAAAAAATAAATGTTGAAAAATAAAAGAAATACACGAAGACAAGTGACTTGGTTGGCATGAACAAGTGAAAGAATGATATACATGCATAAATGAGAGATTGAGGGACCAAATTGGATCTTTAACTTTGTTCAGAAACTCGATTGCACTATTGAAGGATCTAAATGTGAAAAGCAGTGCAAATTAAAGGTTAACTTAAAAAAATTGAATGAATTTGCGTAAAAATAATTCTAAGAACTTAGTTAGATTTTATATCACGTATAAAAAAATTGAATGAATTTTAAAACATAAAGAATAACTAGGTTAATTAGTTTTTAGCAATATATAAAAAGTAAGATTCAGTAAAATATTTAATTATTTTTTTATATTTTAAAATTTTTTAATGATTAATTATTTTTGAAAATTTTAATTTCTTGCAACTTTTTTTTTTAAAACCATCCTTTTATTTTATAAACATTCCAGATTATATTCTTGAAAAAGATTATGGTTTTGTTTTTATTTGTTAAACATCTTGACAAATTTGACAAATTCAAACATTTTTAATAGTTTTATTAAATAAATATAACAATATCAATAACACTTATAGAAAAATATTTTTCCGGTTTGACTTGGTTTTTTTGGTATGGCTCGGGTTTGGCTTGGTTTTTTTCTAGTTTGGCTCGGTTCTTTTTCCAGTTTTATTCGGTTTAGATTCGGTTCAGTTTTTTCGGTTTCAAGCTTATAACACCGAATAATAATAATAATAGATTGCATTTCAGTTTAAAGTTACAAATCTCAAACAAAGCATATTAGTATAAATAATTTAATAGTGAAATTAAAAATGACAAGACTTGCCAAAATAATAAAAAATATATTTTGAGTGAAAAGTTGATTCAATAAATCTAAAGAAAGTTAACGTGATTGTTGTGAAAAGGGTTGAGAAAGAGTTGATAAATAAGAGAAAATAAGGCTTCAGTGATTGAAACGGGCATTATATTATATACTAATAAATCATATTATATGAAAAGAAAGGGTGCTTTGTCCGAACCCACTACTAGACCGAACCCACTACTAGAAAATCGATAAATACAAATAGAAATACTTAGAGAATATTTCTGTCTGTAAATTTCCGAGGAATTTAATTTACGGATGAAAATATTCTCTCGGTATATACCGAGGGAATTATAGTGGGAAAACAAATTTAAAACAAAGCAAAATAAAATTAAATTGATGACGTGTTATTTTTACCAACGGAATTATTCCGTCGGTAAACTGTGAATATTGTTCATTATGTCAATTACAAAGGGAATCACCGATGGAAAATTCCGTCGGTATTTTCTAGAGAGCTCCAGAACTGTTCACTTTCCAATTGCACTGTTAATTGTTTTTCTTTATGGACAAAATCATCGACGGATTGAAAAGTTGTCGGTGTTATTTGGCGGTTTTCTGAAAACTTTTTATGAAATTAAAAATTTAAATTAAATATTACAGACGGAATTACTGATGAAATAATTAAAAAATATTAATATTTAATTATTCATCGGTAATTCCGTCGCTAACGCGTCCCAATAAAAAGCCTGAATCCTTTTATTTCATAAGAGACAAACTCATTTCTTCTTCTTCTTCTTCTTCACTATATGTAAAGAACATCAATATCTATTTCTTTCTCTTCTCTTCTATCCTCATCTCCTTCTCTTCTTCTCCATGCTCGGGTATGTCTTCTTCTTCTTTCTTCTTTTATCCTCTTAGTTTTTTTTTTAATTAATATGCTTTACAAAAATTTTTTTTCTCTCCTTAGCTTCAGTACTTGCAACTACATTAAGGTAAGATTTTTCTTTTTTTCTTCTTTTTTCATAATTTTTTTCACTATATTGTTTTTTATTTTATTTTTAATTGTTTTTGTTCTTAATAATTGTATAAATGTTGTTGTGAGATTTTTTTTTTCATATGAGATCAATTTTTAATTGATTTATTTATAGGATTTTTAAATTTTTAGCAATTGCAACTTCATTGTTTTCATATGAATTTTTTTAGTTGAATTTATTTTTCATTTTATTTATTTGTTGCAAATTTGTTTGAGTTGATTTTCTTATTTTTTTTCCAAGCATTTTGAGTATATATGATAGAGAGTTGATTTATATTAATTTAATTATTTTATAAAATGGATTTTTTAAAAATATTTTTATATAATTACCGATGGTATTTTTCGAGGGATATACCGAAGGAATGAAGCGGGTAATTTTTTTTTTACGTGGCTGTTCCGTCAGTAAATCCGTCTGTAATAATATTTTTTTATTACCAACAGATTTACTGACGGATAAAAAATTATCGATGAAAGATTCACCGACGGAGCATTTTTGTCGGTGATTTCGTTGGTAAATTAATTACCGTTGGAATATGAATCTTACACCGACGGAAAAATTCCGTCGGTAAAACTGTTAAATGTTGTAGTGATCAGAGCTAAGAAAGAAAATTGAGAAATGCAATTTATAAGCTATACAAAATAAAAACGACAGAAAAATTAACAATAAACCTATGGAGAATCCTAAGCTCCCCTGGCTCCGCCTCTGCTTGTGAGAACTTGGTAACCTTACTCATATGCAAATGATACAATTTCTGAAAAATTAAGAAATCAAGTTTGAGAGTGTGACATATAAATAAACTTGAACCTAAGCATCAATATTATTGGATTATGATACTCTCACCCAATGACTAGCAATTCATGAATGAAAAGTATAGGATGACGTCACGAAGACAATTGTTATTCGATAAGTCAATTCAGTTCGTTAGAGAACTAAAGTAAGAGAGAAAACTCACCCCCACACACTCACAAAGAAAGATGCGGCAATCTAAATTATTATTAACTAGGGATTTATATCTTTAATGAAAAACAACAACGTTTCCCTTAAAAAAACAAGGTGCTCGGTTTGGTTATATAATCATAAGACTTTTGCATTGCAGGGGCTTAGACCCCCACTAACCTCCCCTAGCTCCGCCCTTATTCGTGAGCACTTGGTCGCATGACTGACATGCAAACGATACAACTCTAGATCTATCTAACAAAATCCTAGGAATGTTACTTTAAATTTATCATTTTCGCTGCATGTATGAATTTCAGGACTCAATAAGAACATGGTAACCTTGCAATAAAAAAAAGATAGAAAATATAGAAATACAATCCTAGCATACATATTAAGTAAATATGTAGACTTACATGAGATATAGAAATACAATCCTAGCATGTATACTAAATCTGTATAAAAAATATATTAAGTAAATATGCTCATTTTTTTTGTTGCCAAAGTTAAAATCATTTATCATTAAAGCTTTATTGGTTTTCACTTTGTGCAAAAAAAAAAAAAAATTCACTTTGATAAGCCTCACAAGAATTCAACAACACCATCTTATTTAGGTGCACTTGTAAACAAGGTCCGACAGATACAAATAAATTATCCTCAATGTCTTTCTACAAGAATTGAAACTAAGCTCTAGATTACGAGGAAAACAAAAATTAATAAAGCTTGAAAAATGAATAAAGCCTAAAAAATCAGAAGATTTAAG